>QMCD01001655.1_pt1 | contig 16809 bp, 13 predicted proteins | sample 1821841 | NCBI WGS metagenome assembly QMCD01 (sample SAMN01991225, study PRJNA193472) | Termite gut metagenome, whole genome shotgun sequencing project. | isolation source: worker | host: Macrotermes natalensis | reverse complement strand
AGAGGCCCGCGGTGCCGCTTCGCGGCACGCTCGCCTTCGGCGAGCGATTTGTGACTTTTTATGCGCTTCTGGCGCCCCAGCGCCGCCCTTGGGGCGACAAGGCCCCCGTTTCTAAACAAAGGCGTGAAGAAACTGCCGCCCTAAAAGCGACCGCGAAGCAGACCTTTTGATTGCTTCAAAAGTCGCCGCAGGCGATGCGGCAGCAGCGTTAGGGCGGTTTTGAGTAGCAACACGAGGATGCCATCCTAAAAGCATCGTTACGATGCCTTTTTGGACAAGCAAAAAGTTGTAAAAGAAAAAGCGCCGCCTTCGGCGTCGCCCTCCTTGTCCTCGCCCAACTTCCGCCAAGCCGAGCGGGGAGTCGAAGCTTGCTTGGACTTCTCCGAGGCGCGAATGGAAGTCGAGCCTCGAAGGGGCGAGAGCATTAGATCTTTATACAACGGAGGGAGAAGGCGTAGTGTAACTCAACGTCCATTGTGTTCATGTAATCGGCAAAAAAAGCGAGTCTTTGAGCCATCTCTGGATTATTTAAGGCCACTTGAGACGTCCAGAAAACTGCTTCTGAAGTGTAAATAATTAGACTCCCACCTTCCTCTCCACGCCTATACCCCGCCACGGGGAGGAGAAAAAAACTAAATGGCCTATTTTTTGTACCTTCGCAAACAACAACCCTATTGATTATGAAACTTGGAGTGATTGTCGGATCGTTACGACGGGAGAGTTTTACACGTAAAATTGCACAAAATGTGGCACGGCTTTTACCTGCGGATGTAACCGTGGAGTGGGTGTCGATCGACATGCCGATGTACAACCAGGATCTGGATGACGATGGGATGCCGCCTCAATCCTGGGTCGATTTCAGGGCGACAGTCAAGTCGTGTGATGCCTATCTGTTCGTCACGCCGGAATACAACCGTACCTTGCCGCCCGTGATCAAGAACGCGTTGGATGTCGGGAGTCGCCCCATGGGGCAGAATGCGTGGGGTGGAGGCAAGCGAGGTGCCGTTATCAGCGTGTCACCTGGTGCTGTCGGTGGGTTTGGGGCCAATCACACACTTCGGCAGGCGGTTGTGTTTCTCGATATTACGATGCTCCAACAACCCGAAATGTATATTGGTGGCGTCGCGAAACTGCTCGACGAAAACGGACGAACAGATGAACGTACAACCGAATTTCTGCAAAAATTTGTGGATCGATACGTCGCATTTATCCACCACGACTAACTTTTCTTCTTAAACCCTTTTTTCAAGACCGCCGCTTTTTAGTGAAAAGCGGCACCAAAAACTTTTGGGAGATACTTGTGTATCTCCATAATTTGCGCGAATGTCAAAGCCGCTTCGCTGGCTTTTCGTACATTTTGCTCAAAAGTCTTCTTGTGAATAAATTCTCAGAAGACTTTTTTCGCAAAACGCACTAACATCCTTCGGATGTTCTGACATTCGCGACCAAAATCGCAGATCCAGAAGGGATCGTGAACGAAACAGAAAAATTTGGTTCAAGCTTGCTTGAAAACAAAGTATTCTGTTTTGAACACAAAAATTCTGAAAGAATTTGAGATTGGTGTCGCGCATATAATGGAGATACGAATAGTATCTCCCGAAATTCTTTGGGTCACTTTCTTCTAAGAAAGGGACAGTTTCAGCAAGGAGCAAGGGTTTAGAAAGAAAGGGGAAAGAAGTTTTGCAAATTCAATAAAAATCATTACGTTTGCGTTAGTCCGGAAATGAGACGGTATGTATCCATAGCGTTTGTCGTGGCGGCGATGTCGATGATCGTCGCTGCGTTGGCTGTTCCACATTGCCACCATGATGGAGGGGCTTGTATTGCTGAAACGGAATTTGTCGATGCGTCGCAGACCGTCGAACGTAAAGATGTCGATTGTTGCGACCATGCACATGACGATGCACATGTGCATCTGTTTGCCCTCATCCTTCCCGACCTTCTTCCTGAAAATCCCATTGTCGAGGTTGGTTTTCCTGATCTCGTCACTCATTACACGTCCGTCGACATTCATTCGGGCACGGGTCTACGTGCTCCTCCCGTGACACTCTGCTAAGCTACTCCGCCAAGATTTTGTGCGGAGAGAAACCGTAATCGAAATCTTAAAATGCAGAGAAATGAAGTATATATTTATTTTGCTGTCCCTCATAATATGTGTGGGATGCAAGTCCGTTGGCGTATCTCACGCAGGGCACGACCATTCGGGACACAATCAAAGTCACGATCACTCGGGGCACGATCACGAAGAAAGTGATCAAGGGATCGAAAAGGGAGATGCACCCCTCGACGTGACAATCGAGACGGTTGTACCGTCCACGTTCAATCAAATTATCAAAACAAGCGGGCGGATCCAGTCTCCACAGGGAGAGGAGGTGGTCGTTGCAGCTACGTCGAGTGGCGTGGTGACATTCGCCGGGACGCTTGCCGAGGGAGCGGCTGTCAAAAAAGGTCAGACCATCGCCACGGTGCGTGATCCCGAGGCACGGGGACGTATCGAGCGGGAGACTGCTGAACGCGAGTACCGTCGCGCGGAGCAGCTGATCGAGGACCAGATCATCTCGCAAAGAGAGTTCAACGAGGCACGGCGTCGTTACGAAACAGCACGCACGGCATCCGCTACGAGTGTGTCGAGTCCGTTGGCGGGTTATGTGAAGAGCCTGTCGGTCGTATCCGGATCGTATGTTGCGGTGGGGCAGCCGATCGCCGCTATCGTCACCAGCAATAAGTTGCAACTGCGCGCCGAGGTGTCGGAACGTTACTTTGGCGCCCTGTCGGGTGTCACGGGGGCACGGTTCAAAAGCCCGTACAGCGATGAGGTGTACCATGCCGATAGGTTGCTGTCGTACGGACGGAGTACGGATGGGGCCTATATCCCGGTGCTGTTCGAGTTCGATAACGTGGGAGACATACTGCCGGGGTCGTACGTGGAGGTGTGGCTGCTGGGTGCACCGATCGAGAATGTGATCTCCATCCCGAAAACCGCCCTGACGGAGGAACAGGGACTCTATTTTGTCTATGTGTCGCACGGAGAGGGCGATTTCCACAAAACCGAAGTCGCGCTCGGAGCTGACGACGGGGAACGGGTGCAGGTGCTCGCCGGATTAAAGTCCGGCGACCGTGTCGTTACTCGGGGTGCGATGCAGGTGCGTCTGGCGACCATGTCGGCGGTTATCCCGGAGGGACACAGTCACTAAAACCTCACGATCATGTTGAATAGAATCATTCAATTCTCGCTTCACAACCGGGTGGTTGTGTTGGTGGGGGCGCTGTTGCTGCTGCTGGCCGGTACGTACACAGCCACGCGGATGGAGGTCGATGTATTTCCGGACCTGAATGCGCCGACGGTCGTCGTGATGACCGAGGCGGCGGGCATGGCTCCCGAGGAGGTCGAACGACTGGTTACGTTTCCTGTCGAGACGGCCGTGAACGGTGCCACGGATGTGCGTCGCGTGCGGTCATCCTCCACGACGGGGTTTTCGGTCGTGTGGGTCGAGTTCGAGTGGGGTACCGATATCTACCGAGCCCGTCAGATCGTGTCCGAGAAGCTCGCCGTCGCCGCCGATGAGCTGCCACCAGGCGTCGGGAACCCGACGCTCGGGCCGCAATCGTCCATCCTCGGAGAGGTGCTCATTATCGGTTTGACGTCCGACTCCACCTCCTTGCAGGAGTTGCGCACGCTGGCTGACTGGACGATTCGGCCGCGCCTGCTCGCCACAGGCGGCGTGGCGCAGGTGGCAGTCATCGGCGGCGACATCAAGGAGTACCAGATACTCCTGCATCCCGATAAGATGAAACATTACGGCGTGTCGTTGGACGAGGTGATCGCCGCTACGGACGGGATGAACCAAAACGCTTCGGGTGGGGTGTTGTATGAGTATGGCAACGAGTATATCATCCGCGGCGTACTCTCCACGAACGATACGGCGGCGCTGGGTAAAGCTGTGGTTGGAGAGGCGTTGCTGGAAAGTGTCGCCACGATCCAGGTCGGCAATAAATCGCCGCAGTTGGGAGTGGCATCGGTGGAGGGACGTCCCGCTGTGCTGGTCACCGTGACCAAACAACCGGCCGTCAGTACGATAGACCTCACCGCGGCACTGGACCGGTCGCTATCGGAAATGTCAACGGAACTGCCGTCGGATGTGCAGGTGAAAACAGATATCTTTCGACAGGAACGTTTTATTGAAAACTCGATCGCGAACGTGCAGAAATCGCTGTACGAGGGGGGTATTTTCGTCGTCATTGTCTTGTTCCTGTTTCTGATGAACGTGCGTACGACCGTCATTTCGCTCGTCACGATTCCGCTCGCGCTCGTCAGCTCGATACTCGCGTTGCAGTGGATGGGACTGACCATCAACACGATGAGTCTCGGTGGCATGGCCATCGCCATCGGGTCGCTTGTCGACGATGCGATCGTCGACGTGGAGAACGTCCACAAACGGCTCCGTGAGAGCCGTCAGCGACCCGCCGGCGAACGCAAACCGGTGCTGGAGGTGGTGTTCGACGCGTCGAAAGAGGTGCGGATGCCGATCCTGAATTCGACACTGATCATCATCGCCAGTTTCGTACCACTGTTTTTCCTCTCGGGCATGGAGGGACGTATGTTGGTGCCGCTCGGTATCGCATTCATCGTGGCACTATGCGCCTCGACGCTCGTAGCACTCACGTTGACACCGGTTTTGTGCAGTTACCTGTTGGGCCGTACACGTGATAACGAACGGGGCGAACCATGGCTGTCTCGCCAACTCAAACGGGGGTACAAGCATGCGCTCGATTGGGCGCTCGGACACAAATCCTGGGTGCTCGGTGCCACAGCTATGGCGTTGGTCGTCGCGATGGCGATGTTTTTCTCCCTCGGACGAAGCTTCCTCCCGCCGTTCAACGAGGGATCGTTCACGATCAACGTATCGACACTTCCGGGGGTGTCGTTGGAGGAGTCTGACGCGATCGGACGCCGTGCCGAGGAGCTGCTGTTGTCCGTCCCAGAGATCCAAACCACGGGACGTAAAACGGGCCGTGCCGAGTTGGACGAACATGCGCTCGGGGTGAATGTGTCCGAAATAGAGGCGCCGTTCATTCTCGACGGGCGCTCCAAAGAGGTCGTGGCGTCGGAGATACGCGAAAAGTTGAACACCCTTCCCGGAGTAGCGATCGAGATCGGTCAGCCCATATCGCACCGCATCGACGCCATGCTCTCAGGCACGCAGGCCAACATTGCGATCAAACTGTTCGGTCCCGACCTGAACCGTCTGTTTGCACTGGGCAACGAGATCAAGGGTGCGATTGATGGTGTCGACGGGATTGCCGACCTGAACGTGGAGCAGCAGGTGGAGCGCCCGCAGTTGAAAATCACACCGCGTCGCGAATTGCTTGTCCGATATGGCGTCACGCTTCCCGAATTCGGAGAACTGGTGCGTGTGGCGCTGGCTGGCGAAGTGGTGTCGCAGGTGTACGAAGGGAATCGGGCGTTCGACCTGACCCTCAAAGTGGATGACGGGAGTCGCGAGACGATGAACCGCATCCGTAACCTCACGGTCGACACCCCCAGCGGGAACATTCCACTTGAAACGATCGCTGAAATCAGCTCCTCGATGGGTCCGAATACGATCAATCGTGAGCATGTGGCACGTAAGATCGTCGTGTCGGCCAATGTCGCGGGACGTGACCTGCGCGGCGTGGTGAACGACATACGGAGCCGTGTGGATACGAACGTCACGTTTCCCGAAGGGTATCACGTCGAGTACGGAGGACAGTTCGAGAGCGAACAGGCTGCTTCGCGCACGCTGATGATCACGTCTATCTTCTCGATTCTGGTGATCTTCCTGCTGCTGTTCAACGAGTTTCGTAACGTCACACAGTCCGTGGTGATCCTTGTAAACCTGCCGCTCGCACTGATCGGCGGTGTGATGATCCTCTTCTTCAGTGGCGGCGTGCTGAGTATCCCCGCGATCATCGGATTCATCTCGCTGTTCGGTATCGCCACGCGTAACGGCATGCTGCTCATCTCGCGATACAACGACCTGCGTGCCGGTGGGATGGAGACGCGTGACGCTGTGCTGCACGGATCGCTCGACCGACTCAACCCCATTCTGATGACCGCCCTCACGTCCGCCCTGGCGCTGATTCCGTTGGCTGTCGGAGGTGACTTGCCGGGTAACGAGATCCAGAGTCCGATGGCACGCGTGATCCTCGGAGGGTTGCTCTCGTCGACACTGCTGAATGGATTTATCGTGCCGGTGATTTACTTAATGACGAACAAAAAATGAGAAAGATAATCTTCGCGCTGGCGCTGCTGTTCGCACCGTCCGCGCATGCGCAAATAGATGCGGTGTTGCTCCAGATAGAGCAAAATAACACCACCCTCCGTGCCCTTGCCGACCAGGCCGAGGCCGATAAGTGGGGTAATCGTACGGGGATCTCATTGCCCGATCCGGAGGTAGGGTTCGGACGCTTGTGGGGACATCCGGCGTCCGTCGGGAATCGTACGGATGTTGCCGTGTCACAGGGATTCGACATCGCCACCATCACGGGAATGAAATTCCGTCAGGCTCAGCGGCAGAATACCCTCGTCGACCTGCAATTCGCCACGGAACGTACGCTCGTGTTGCTCGAAGCGCATCGGACCTGCATCGAGTTGATTCACCTGAATCGCACCGCTCGCGAGTTGGCGTTGCGCTTGCGCCACGCCCGGACCATCGCAGATGGTTACGCGGAGCGTCTCGCGAGCGGCGATGCCGGACGGCTCGAATACAACAAAGCGATGCTGAACCTGGCTGCTGTGGAGGGTGATGTGGCGCAAAACGAGGTCGAGCGACGCGCCTTACGTGACGAGTTGCAACGACTGAACGGTGGGGTGGAGATCGCGCTGGATGACACGGAATACCCGCCCGTATCGCTCCCCGATGAATTCGAGACGTGGTATGTCGATGCCGCCGAGGCGAGCCCTGTGCTGGAATATGTCCGTCGCGACGCGGAGGCGAATCGCAAACAGCTATCCCTTTCCCGTGTCGAGGGCCTGCCTGAATTTTCGGTTGGTTACATGCGCGAACAGACCCTCGGGCAGCACTATCAGGGTGTTACGGTGGGTATGTCGATACCGCTGTTCGGCAACCGAAATCGCGTGAAGCAGGCACGCGCGTCTGTCCAAGCCGCCGAGGCGCGTGAACGCGATGCACAAATACAGCTCTACGAACAGCTCCGAAATCTCTACACCCGTGCCATGGGGTTGCAACGCTCGGCGTCGGAGTACCGTCGCGCAATGACCGAATCGGGAAGTGCAGAGCTGCTCAAAAAAGCCCTCGATGCGGGAGAGATGTCGCTACTCGAATACATTGTCGAAATGGGGCTCTATTATGACTCCGTGAACCGTCTCCTGACCGCCGAACGTGACTTCCAACTCGCCTACGCACAACTTTCCGCCGTATGGCTCTAAATATATCGACTCAATTAACCAATTATTAACCATTAAAAAAACAAACAAAATGAAAAAAGTAATGCTGACAATCGGTGCCGTGGCGCTGATGGGTGTATTCGCTTCGTGCGACAAAACCGACAACGTGGATGTCTATCCGATGCCGTCCGGTGTCGAGACGCGTGCGCATGCCATCGGGTTCGACAATGCCGAGGAGTATGCCGCATGGGTGCGCGACCAACACGACCAGGGCAATCACGAAAATTGTGACGTGATGGCGGACGGGTCGCACCGGACGTGTGTCGATGCGGCGCACAACGGCCAACGTCATGACGGCACGCACCACAATGGCACCGCACACGGCGCTGGTCAGAACCACAACGGTGGTCGTGGCCACAATGGCGAACGTCACCATTAAACAAACTCTCGCGTAAAACCCCTGCTCATCGAGTGGGGGTTTTTGTTTGTCCCAACGAAGAAATTTTGTACCTTTGGATGCGAATGGCAACTTCGGTCATAGAGAATTTAGCGACATCGGTACGGCGATTGATGGAGGATCATCGGCGTATCGAGGGTCTCTATACGGACGTGATTGCTGAGCGTGACGCGTTGCGGCGTGAGAACCGTGCCCTTGCCGAGCGACTCAAATCGGTCGAGAAAGATCTCTCCGTGGCACAGCTCGCACAAGGGTTTGCCGCGGGTGACGGCGCGTCGGAAGGTGACACGAAAGCCATTGCACGCGTGAACAGGTTGATCCGCGAGGTGGATCAGTGTATCAGACTAATAAAATGAAGGATTCGCAAAAAATAACACTCAAAGTTGCCGGCAAAGGTTACGATTTGACGCTCTCGCGTGACGAGAAACATTCGTTGACCGAAAAAGAGGAGGTGTTTCGTCTGGCGGAACGGGAGGTGAATCGGCTCTACACCGCCTTCGAGAAGGCACAATATGTCGGTTACACGTCGCGCGACCACCTCGCGCTGACGGCCCTGCAACTCGCCACGTCGCGTGTCGAACAGCAACAACAAGGAGAGCTCGGAAATGAAGACATGCGGCAGTTAAACGCCATTTGTGAAGAATTAGAGCAATATTTGAATAAAATTTGATATATTTACATGCTCATTGATATTTTCCGCGTAGGGCCCCAAGCGTTGCGATACTGAACATTTTTCAACTTTGGGATCGCTCTCCGCACTCAAAACCAGGCCTTGTAGCCCCTCTGGGTGAGCAGGTTGGCCCTGCCGGTGGAAGGTTGCGATACACGGGAGTCCCCACACGTGACTTTTGCAGTCTCGTCTAACCGAAGGGGGTTCTATGCGGTTTTTTTGACAGAAATTAACAACTATACTAAACTATAAAATACTATAACACTCCATGACAACTATTATATGGGCACTGATCGCTGCCGTGGCCGCCGTTTGCGGTTACATCGCCATCACGCGTTTCGTCACCGGTAAAACCATCAAATCCATCCGCGAGACCACACGCCGGGAGGCCGAAGCCGAGGCCGAGATGATCAAAAAAGAGCGGATCCTCCAAGCCAAGGAGAAGTTCATTCAGCTCAAATCGGAACACGACCGTACGGTCAACGAGCGCAATCAACGTGTCGCCCAAGCCGAGCAGCGTGCCAAGCAGATCGAGACGAACCTGCAAAATCAACAGCGCGAGCTCGAAAATAAAGCGCGTGAAAATACCCGTCTGCGTGAGCAGATGGAGGCACAGATCACCCTGCTCGAAACCAAAAAAGAGGAGGCTGACAGGCTGATGCGAGAACAGAACGTGCGTCTCGAACAGATCTCGGGCATGACGACCGAGGAGGCTAAAAACATTCTGGTCGAGAATATGAAGTCGGAAGCCAAGAGCGATGCCGCGGCATACGTCAACGAGACCATCGAGGAGGCGAAAATGACCGCCACCAAGGAGGCGAAACGTATCATCGTGGCGTCGATCCAGCGTGTGGCCACTGAAACGGCGATCGAAAATGCAGTGACGGTGTTCAATATCGAGGGTGACGAGGTGAAGGGACGCATCATCGGGCGTGAGGGGCGTAACATCCGTGCGCTGGAGGCCGCCACCGGTATCGAGATTATTGTGGATGATACCCCCGAGGCGATCATCCTGAGCGGATTCGACCCCGTACGTCGTGAGATCGCACGTCTGGCCCTCCACCAACTCGTCACCGACGGACGTATCCATCCGGCACGTATCGAGGAGGTGGTCGCCAAAGTCAAGAAACAGATCGAGGAGGAGATCGTCGACGTGGGTAAACGCACCGCGATCGACCTCGGTATCCACAACCTGCATCCGGAGTTGATTCGTTTGATCGGTAAGATGAAATACCGCTCGTCGTACGGTCAGAACCTGCTGCAACATGCCCGTGAAACAGCCAATCTCGCCGGCATCATGGCTGCCGAACTGGGCCTGAATCCCAAAACGGCACGACGTGCAGGTCTGTTGCACGATATAGGCAAGGTGCCCGACGACGAGCCCGAATTGCCGCACGCTATTATCGGTATGAAGTTGGCCGAAAAGTACAAGGAGAAACCGGAGATCGTGAATGCCATCGGGGCGCACCATGACGAGACGGAGATGACATCGCTCATCGCACCGATCATTCAGGTATGTGACGCTATTTCGGGTGCACGCCCGGGCGCACGTCGTGAGGTCGTGGAGAGTTACATCAAGCGTCTCAAGGAGATGGAGGATATCGCGCAATCGTATCCCGGTGTGCTGAAAACCTACGCCATCCAGGCGGGTCGCGAGTTGCGTGTCATCGTCGGTGCCGAGAAACTCTCCGACATGGAGTCCGAAAGCCTGTCGCACGACATTGCCAAGAAGATCCAGGATGAGATGACATACCCCGGACAAGTCAAGATCACCGTCATACGCGAGACACGCGCCGTCGCGTACGCGAAGTAACTAAAAACATTAAATTACCATGCCAAAAATGTCAGAACGGGCCGTCAAGATGCCCGCCTCGCCCATCCGTAAACTCGTACCTTTTGCCGATGCTGCCAAAACACGCGGCACCAAGATCTATCACCTCAACATAGGTCAACCCGATCTCGAAACGCCGCAAGTAGCCCTCGATGCGCTCAAACACATCGACCGCAAAGTACTCGAATACAGTCCCAGTGAGGGTATTTTGTCCTATCGCAAAAAACTGGTCGGTTACTATGCGTCGTTCGGTGTCGATATCACGCCCGAAAATATCATCGTCACGACCGGTGGATCCGAGGCGTTGCAATTTGCATTCCTCGCGTGCCTCAACCCCGGTGACGAGGTGATCGTACTCGAACCCACCTATGCCAACTATATCTCGTTTGCGTTGCAGGCCGGTATTGTCGTGAAACCTATCAAAACGAACATCGAAGACGGATTCGCACTGCCCTCCATCGAGGCATTCGAGGCGGCGATCACACCCCGCACGAAAGCGATCCTGATCTGTAACCCCAACAACCCCACGGGATATGTCTACACGAATGAGGAGATGGGGCGGATTCGCGACACCATCAAGAAACATGACCTGTTCCTGCTCTCGGATGAGGTGTATCGCGAGTTCCGTTACACCGACGCGCCCTACCTCTCTGCCATGCACTTGGAGGGTATCGAGGAGAATGTCGTGTTGGTGGATTCCGTATCGAAACGATACTCGGAGTGCGGTATCCGTATCGGCGCCGTGATTACGCGCAACGCGGAGTTACGTGCCGGCATGATGAAACTCGCACAGGCACGTCTCAGTCCCCCATTGATCGGTCAGATCCTTGCCGAAGCATCCATCGACGCACCTGCATCGTATCTCCAACATACGTACGATGAATATATTGCCCGTCGCGACTGTCTTGTCAATGGTCTGAATAAAATCCCGGGAGTGTTTGCGCCCATGCCGAGCGGTGCGTTCTACGCCATGGCGCGCCTGCCGATCGACGATAGCGATAAGTTCTGCGAATGGTTGTTGAAAGATTTCGCGTACGAGGGTGCCACGGTGATGTTTGCCCCTGGTGCCGGATTCTACTCGATCCCCGGTGCCGGACGTGACGAGGTTCGCATGGCATACGTGCTGAAACGCGAAGATCTCGAAAAGGCCCTCGTCGTACTCGAAAAGGCCCTCGAGCAGTATCCCGGAAGGAAATAACATTTTCCTACCCCCCTGTACCCTTTTCGGAGAAAAGTGTACCCCAAAAGATTTCGGGAGATGAGATAGGTTGGGGAGGGACACCCGCGCCGCAACGCCCAGAGGGCGGCGGCTTCAGATATGCCTCCCCCCACCCCCACCCCCGCCTCAGGCGGGGGTTTGCCGCGCAAAGCGCGATGGTTACGTTTGCGCCACGTTCCCCCTTATCAAGGGGGATAGGGGGGGCGGAGCTCTGCGAAGCAGAGCGAGGCGGGGTCAGGGGTATCCCCTGCCTCTAATGCCCCGAAGGGGCGGGAGTCTTCGCATCGTTACGATGCCTTTTCACCAAAAAGCGGCGGTCTTAAAAAAAAGAAAAAGAAGGAGATATTACAGATGTCCTTCGGCGATAAATTCGGCGAGGGATGTTTTGAAATAGGCGATCGTTTCGTCCATTGTTTTGAAGGATTTGCCACCGGCGGCGTTGTGGTGACCGCCACCCTCGAAATATTTACGTGCAAACAGATCCACATCCACTTCCCCACGCGAACGTAACGATATACGGATAAACTTGCGATGTTCGATGAAAATGGCGGAGAATTTCATCGTCTTGATCGTCAGCGGATAGTTCACGAACCCTTCGCTGTCACCGGGTTGGAACTGATAGCGACGCATCTCGCCCTCCAAAAGGGACATATATGCCACCGTGCCGTTATGCAGAATCTCCATTTTGCGATTGATGGCGTAACCGAACAGCCGGGCACGTCCCACCGTATAGCCGTTGTAGACACTGTTATGGATCGCGGGAATGTCGATACCCGTCTCCGCAAGAACGGCCACAGAACGATACAACTCCGGTGTCAAATAGGAGAACGAGAAGTTCCCCGTGTCGGTCATCATGCCGACGTACAGCGACTCGGCAATCGTGCGTGTAATCACCCCGACCCCCCACAGTTTTTCGATAATGTCATAGACCAAAAACGACGTGCTGGATGCTTTGGGGTCTGAAAAAACCACATCGAAACCCTCGGCGGGCGACAGATGATGGTCTATCAGGATACGTTTTGCACGTGTGTTCGACACCAACAATTCGCCCAGTTCCTCCAACCGTGCCACGGAATTGAAATCGAGAAAAAAGATCAGATCGGCCTCTTCGATGGCACGTCGCGCGATGCCCGTTTCGTCGCCTTTGAAGATCGTCAACGACTCGATACCGGTCATCCAATCCAGAAAATAGGGGTATTTGTTCGGCACGACACACGTCACGCGGTGATCTTTACCCATTCCCGTCAACGCCTCACGCCATGCCAACGACGATCCCACGGCATCGCCATCGGGATTGATATGTGCCACGATCACGATCTTTTGTGACGGCACTTCCAATAACTTGCGAAGGTCTTCGATTGGGTTCATCTCCGCAAAGATAACTTTTTTTGACACAACTGCCGCTTTTTGAGAAAAGCGGCACCAAAAACTTTCAAAAGTACTTCGTACTTAGAATACGTCTTCCCTAATTTGCGCTCCACCAATCGCGACTTCCGTTGGAAGTTCCGTGTTCAAAAACCAAATCGCTGCTTATGAACGAGTTCAACGCATCGTTTTAGTTTTCGCCCACAGCCTCTTCGAGGCTCGCGATTTGTTGTCGCGAGGACAAACCGAAGGGCGCTAAAACGGGTTTTCGGGCGTTTAACGCCCGAGTCCTAAATGCGCATACCGTAGTCGTTAGAGACGACTATGCTCGTACCTGCCATCCCTGCCGCTGGGGTCAGCGGCTAAGTTTGTCCCACCCCTGCCCCTCCCAGGAGGGGCCCCTTGATAAGGGGGGATTCCATTTGAGCGTCGTCGCTCTGCGCGGCGGGGATCAGCGACAAAGTCGCTGTCAAGCAGGGGCAAAGCCCCTGCTTGCGGGAGGGGATTCGTAAGGGGGAGGGAGAATCCCCCCCAACTATAATAAACTTTCTTCTAAGAAAGCGACAGTTGCGTATGAAATCGAACAGTTGGAGTCAAAGAGAAAAGTACCTGCACCAAGGCGTCAATCCACAGGTGGCACATTTTGGGTTGCGGGCCGTGCAGACGTAACGCCCGTGAAGGATCAGCCAATGGTGGGCTTTGGGGAGCAACTCCGCAGGGATATGTCGAGATAAGGTTTTCTCGGTTTGAAGCGGGGTTTTGGAGCGGTTCGTCAGCCCGATACGGTTCGCGACACGGAACACATGTGTATCGACAGGCATCACGGGAGCGTTCCACAGCACGGCACCCAGCACGTTGGCCGTCTTGCGTCCCACACCGGGCAGTCGTTGCAGGGCATCCAGATCCGACGGCACTTCGCCCCCAAACTCGTCACACAGCATGCGTGCCGTTTCGTACAAGTGTCGCGACTTGGCGTTGGGGTAGGAGACGCTCTTGATGTACTTGAACACCTCCTCGGGTGACGATTGAGCCATCGCGGCGGGGGAGGGAAATGCCTCCAAGAGGGCCGGGGTGATCATATTGACACGCTTGTCGGTACACTGTGCGGACAACATCACGGCAGCCAATAGGCCCCATGGCGATTCGTACCGCAACTCGCTCTCGGCCACAGGCATGTTCGCCTCGAACCAGGTCAATACACCGGCATATCGCTCTTTCAGGGTCATGGTTTTACGAGTTTGGCGAACTTTTCGAGGAGCGTTTTGGTACCGTAATCGTCGAACTCGATCGTGAGTTTGTGATCCGCGGCGAGTTTCTCGATATTCCGTATGGTACCGCGACCGAACTTCATGTGGGTCACCACGTCCCCCTCCTTGTAATCACTCTCTGCGACGGGGGTATGACTCTGCAAGACGGGTGATACGATTGCGGTGAGTTTTTGGCGTGTCGGAGAGATGGACGACGGCGTGACGAGGGTGCGGGATTTACCCAACGGTTCCTCATTCGCCTTCTGTTTGAAACGGTAGTCGAAACGGCGGCGGAGTTCGTCCAGTGCCGTCGCACCGCCCGGTTTGGATGCCCCGCGATCACGCGTCTGCTTGGGCAGCATATCCTCATCCTCCTCACTCGACAGGGTGATATCCAGATGCCGCGTGTCGATCTCGCGCAGGAAGCAACTCGGACGCGAAAACTCCATGCTGCCCCACTTGAAACGTGTCTCGGCATAGGACAATGTCGCGACGCTCTTGGCACGTGTCAACGCCACGTAGAAGAGACGTCGTTCCTCTTCGATGCCCCCCGTCTCGACGGCACGTTGCGACGGGAACAGATTCTCCTCCAGACCCACGATATAGACATACTTATACTCCAGTCCCTTGGCCGAGTGTACGGTCATGAGGGTCACTTTGCCATTCGGATCGGCCTCCTCATCGGCTTTATCTTGATCCGTGGTGAGCATCACCGTCTGCAACCACTCCTCCAACGTCGCACGATCACTCCCATCGCGTTCACCGTTGCGGATCTGCGCCTCCACCTGCTCATTGAACAACTGCATCGAGTTCAACAGCTCCTCGATATTTTCGAGGGCACTCGCCGCCTCGGGCGTATTCTCTTTTTTGTACGCATCCAGGATGCCGGAACGTATGGCGATCTCGTGCCCCGCTTCATAGAGACCCATCTCGGTACGGAGTTGCGACAGTTCGCGGATCAGCCGTACGAAATCCATCACCTTGCGCGCGATCGCCTTCTGCACCGCACTCACGACACGCTCCTCGACCAACCCGTCGACCGCCTCCCACATCGACACGCCGCGTTCGCGTGCCAGACCGTCGATCCGCTCCACACTCGTGTCGCCTATCCCGCGTGCGGGATAGTTAACGATTCGGCGAAACGCCTCATCGTCCAGCGGATTGACGATCAGGCGGATATAGGCCAACAGATCCTTGATCTCCTTGTGGTCGTAGAACGAACTTCCCTTGTAGATTCGATACGGGATTCCCTTGTGACGCAACGCATCCTCCATCACCAGCGATTGGTGGTTCGTCCGATAGAGGATCGCCGCCTCGTTCCACGCGTCACCCGACGTGCGGATCCTGTCGCGCAGATCCTTCACCACCATCTCGGCCTCCTCGCGGTCGGTATATGCACGCAGAATACGTATCTTCTCCCCCGCATCGCCCTCCGAGAAACACTCCTTTTCCAACCGACGCGTGTTGCGTGCGATGACCGAATTTGCCGCATCGACGATCGTACGTGTGGAACGGTAATTCTGTTCGAGTTTGAATGTTTTCGCTTTTGGATAATCTTTGCGGAAGGTGAGGATATTCTCGATCTTCGCCCCGCGGAACGAGTAGATGGATTGTGCATCGTCACCCACCACACACACATTTCCGTGCAGTGCCGACAGGCGGCGAATGATCACATACTGGGCGTAATTTGTGTCCTGATACTCATCCACCAACACATACTTGAACTGCTCCTGATAGCGTGCCAACACGTCCGGCGCATCGCGCAACAGGATGTTCGTCTGCAACAGCAGGTCGTCGAAATCCATCGCCCCGTTCTGCTTGCAGCGTTTGCAATAGGCGTCGTACACGTGTGCGAATTGTGGTATCTGCATGCGTCGATCTTCTGCCAACACCGAATCGTTCGCCAGGTAGGACGCCGGGGTCAATAAATTGTTCTTTGCCTGCGAGATACGCGACAGGATCATCGCCGGTTTGTATTTATCTTCATCGAGCGATGCCTCTTTGAGTAGCTGGCGGATCAGGTTGCGACAGTCCGACGGCTCGTAAATCGTGAAACTCTGCGGATATCCGATCCGGTCGACATTCTCGCGCAAGATGCGTGCGAATACCGAGTGGAACGTACCCATACGGATGAATCGACTCCGTTCGCCCACCATTGCGGTGATTCGTTCACGCATCTGTGCGGCGGCTTTATTGGTGAACGTGAGGGCGAGGATCTGCTGCGGTTCCACCCCCTGCTCGATCATGTAGGCGATTCGCGACGTCAACACACGCGTTTTGCCCGACCCCGCCCCTGCAATGATCAACGACGCCCCCTGGTACCCGCGTACCGCGTCACGCTGCGCGGGATTCAACCCTTCAAATATCTTCGACTCAACCATGTCCTACAAAGATACACTTTTCCTTTTCTTTTTCAAGACCGCCGCTTTTACTTCCCTAAGACCCCACCGTCGCTTTTTTGGAAAAAAGCTTAATTATTGCTGGGGAGGGACACCCTCCCCCTACCACCCCCTCCCGCAATCGGTGGCTGTCGCCCCCGCTTGGCAGCAGCTGTGCTGCTGCACCCCGCCGCGCGGAGCGACGGCGCTCAAGTGGTATATGGGTTGGCGAGACTCATAACACTTCCACTCGCC
>QMCD01001139.1_pt1 | contig 16817 bp, 16 predicted proteins | sample 1821841 | NCBI WGS metagenome assembly QMCD01 (sample SAMN01991225, study PRJNA193472) | Termite gut metagenome, whole genome shotgun sequencing project. | isolation source: worker | host: Macrotermes natalensis | reverse complement strand
TCAAGGAGGGCTTCAACCCGATCCACGTCACCCTCGACCGTCACCACGACCGCGCCGCGCCCCACGGAACGGGCCACGTCAAGTCGGGCGGCAACTATGGCGCGAGCATCTACGCAATGGACGAGGCGCACCGCAAGGGATTCCCCAACGTGCTGTTCCTCGACCCACAGGAGCACAAGTATATCGACGAGTTCGGCGCGGCCAACTTCTTCGGTATCAAGGATAACACATACATCACCCCCGACTCGCACTCGGTGCTCCCGTCGATCACCAACATGAGCCTGCGCACGATCGCTAAAGACCTCGGCCTGAAGGTCGAAGACCGCCGCATACCGGTCGAGGAGTTGGCAACGCTCGAAGAGGCGGGTGCAGTGGGCACGGCGGCCGTGATATCGCCAGTGGGCAGCGTCTACGATCCCGACACGGACAAGGTATACAAGTTCGGCGACGGCAAGACCGCTGGCAAATGGAGCGAAAAAATGTTCAAGACCCTCCAGGGCATACAGTACGGCGAGATTGAGGATACGCATAATTGGAACACCGTTTTGTAGTCCGGAGAGACTGCGTTTTTGTTATTCAAAACTGCCGCTTTTTGTGAAGAGCGGCAGTTTTCTAAAAAATATACGACGATGAATTTCGTAGACGAACTAAGGTGGCGTGGCATGATCCACGACATGATGCCCGGCACGGAGGAGCTTTTCAAGGAGGGGGTGGTGACGGCGTACGTCGGCATCGACCCGACGGCAGATTCGCTCCATATAGGGCATTTGGTGAGCGTGATGGCGATGATCCACATGCAGAGGTGCGGTCACAGACCTATTATTCTGGTGGGCGGTGCGACGGGAATGATAGGCGACCCGTCTGGTAAGTCACAGGAACGTAACCTGCTGGATGAGGCTACTTTGAGGCATCATCAGGAGGGTATCAAGACGCAGTTGATGAAACTCATCGACTTTACGTCCGACACACCCAACACCGCCGTGATGGTGAACAACTACGACTGGATGAAAGACATGGGCTTCCTGCAATTCATCCGCGACGTTGGCAAGCACATTACGGTCAACTACATGATGGCCAAGGACTCGGTCAAGAAACGCTTCAGCGGTGAGGGCGACGGGATGTCGTTCACCGAGTTCACATACCAGCTCGTTCAGGGCTACGACTTTCTGCACCTCTACCAGAACCACGGCTGCCGCTTGCAGTTCGGCGGCTCGGACCAGTGGGGCAATATTACAACCGGCACCGAGATGATCCGCCGTATCGGCGGCGGCGAGGCGTTCGGACTGACGTGGCCGCTGATCAAAAAGGCCGACGGCACGAAGTTCGGCAAGACCGAGAGCGGCAACGTATGGCTCGACCCGCGCTACACCTCGCCCTATAAGTTCTACCAATTCTGGCTAAACGTCAGCGACGAGGACGCGAAGGGTTATATCAGGATTTTTACGCTGTTGGACAAAGCGACGATCGAAAGCATAATCGCCGAACACGAGGCCGCGCCCCACGAGCGCAAGTTGCAGAAGACGCTCGCGCGCGAGATCACCAGCCTGATCCACTCCCCCGAGGAGTACGAAAAGGCGGTCGAGGCGTCGGCGATACTCTTTGGTGGCTCGACGGCAGAGGCGCTGCGGGGTCTGGACGAGGCGATGCTGTTGGATATTTTCGACGGTGTGCCGCAGTTTAAAGTTGCCATTGACGATATACGGACGGGCGTCAACTTCGTAGACCTTGTGACCGAAAAGGCGGCGGTGTTCCCCTCGAAGGGCGAGATCCGCAAGTTGATCCAGGGCGGCGGCGTATCGCTCAACAAGGAGAAGGTCGAATCGGCCGACCGCACGGTAGACACGTCTGACATGATCGCCGGCAAGTACCTGATCGTTCAGAAAGGCAAGAAAAATTACTTTCTGCTGATCGCGGAGTAGGGCAGTCGATTCGTTCACGCGCTGGAAACTCGAAATAAAAGCCGCTTACGTTCAACGTAAGCGGCTTTTATGTTTCGAATCTACTTCGGCCTCATTATTACCCAGATGCAGGTATGAAAAGAGGGTTATTTCACCGATTATCTGTTCGTTAAAAAAACTGCTGTTTGCCGCGACGGCCGAAAACCTGCTGCTCGGGAATTACCGCCGGGCGCAACGTGCGTTGCGCCGTCGCTTACCTGTTCTTTGCGGTGGTTAATCCACCAACCAGCCCCGATAACCGCCATCGGCATAAACTGTTCTTAGTCGCTCGAACTTGTGTTTGAGTAAGTTAAGAACATCGTATCCCGCTTTGCCGTCATGTTCCTGCGCCGAATGTACCTTGAGTGCCAACAGAAACCCATTGTGTGTCGGTAACGATATGCCGCTTGCGCCCTTTGACTTTCTTGCCACCGTCGAAGCCGCGAGCCTCGGCTTGGCGTCGGTTGCGCTTCTCGCCAATTATGCGTATTCTTAGTTTTTGTACGAAAAAATACAATTTGCATAGTTTTATCTTGGATCGAGTTATAAAAATGACTACTTTACGGAATGTATATTATTCAATAGGAACGGATTATCGAGATAATCGAACGAAAATAAAGTTCTCGTATAGGGTATTGTCTCCGCGCGCTCAGGCAATCGCACGAGGCCCTGTTGTGTTCTTTCATGATGGATGAAAGCCCCGCAAGTGCCTAATTTGCAGGGCCTTGCTTTTTTATGTCATACTTAAAGGTCTGTCAAATGTTTTTTGTTATAGCGGTTTCGTATCATCCGGTCGAAAAGAAGCAGAACCAGACCGCATATCGCAACGAGTATCAGCATCGGAGAACGAAGGAATGAGATGTCGGACATATCTGTCTCGGGAAGTTTTATATCGGAGAAAATATCGAGGATATTTATCTTTGAGAACACTTCGGTCACACACTCCGGTGCGAATATCCACACCGCCGCCACGATAGCGGCCAATAGCGCCGCCGCCGCCCCTCCCATCAGCCATTCGAAATGGGTTTCACGCCGTGCAGCCCGTTCGCGCACGCGCGCCATGATATCGGCCTTCTCCCCGGTGGCGAGCCCGGCGGCGAGGAGTCCCGAGAACAGTGTTCTCAATGCGTCGTCATTCTTTTCCATCGCTCATCAGAATAAACAGTTTTTTGCGCACGCGGTGCAATTTCACCTTCACGTTCGCCGGGGAGTCACCCGTGATTTCCACAAGTTCGGATACCGACCGGCCCTCGGCATAGAAGAGCGTCACCAGCGCACGTTCCGGGGCGGCGAGTTTGCCCAGGGCGCGTTCGAGGTCGCCGAACTTCTTTTCCTCGGCGGCTTTACGAAACAGTGCTTCGGCATCGTCGTCGGCTACCGCGGCGAGGCGGTTTTCATCGACTTGTTCCGAACGGCGACGGTGTTTGCGACCGTGCGAAACAGCCGCGTTATAGGCTACCCGGTAGAGCCATGTCGAGAAATTGCTGCCGCCGCGCCACTTCCCGAGCGATCCGTATACCTTTATAAATATATCCTGCACGACGTCGCGGGCCTCGTCCCCGTCGCCGAGGGTGCGCCGCACGAGGTTGTACATCATATCGCCATAGCGCTCGACGATCACGGCAAAAGCATCAGTGTCGCCGGCAAGCACCTCCATGACTATATCGGTATCGCTGCGCTGCATTTCATATATTTAGACGCAAGTTAATGCAAATGGTTACAAGTTGTAACCTTTTATCTTAACTTGCGTCTAACTTTCGAAACCAATTAAAAACAGAATATTATGGAATTTATTTTCATTCCTTTGATCGTAGGAATTTGCGTAGCGGGGTTCTATGGCGTTTTCGAACTTCTCATACGCCGCCGCGAGAGGCTTAACATTATTGAGAAACTGGGGGACAAAGTAACCCCCGAGATGCTTGGAACGCGCATGGCGTGCCCCCAGCGCCCCCATTCGGGACTGTCATTCGGTGCTATGAAGGCGGCAGGGCTACTTATGGGCGTTGGGCTTGGGCTGCTGCTCGCGTTCTTCATTGCTCATCATTACAACCTGACCTCGACAGGATACGACGTTTCGGCCTATGAGGTGAGCCGGATTCGTGAAATACTCTACGGTGCATCGGTACTGCTGTTCGGCGGGTTGGGCCTTCTGATCGCGTTCATCGTCGAGGTGAAGATGCGCAGGAAAGAAAAGTAAGGCGGCGTTGTTCCGCGTGTCATTGCGGAGAGTGAAGCGACGAAGCGATCCGGAGGTTGTTGCCGGACCGCTTCGTCTTTTCATTTCCAGCGATGACGTTTTGACTGCGATCACTGTCGAATAATGCGTGATAGTCGACTATGCGTAAAAAATACCAAATTCGGACGCATTCTTCTGGTAATTATTTTACCTTTGTAGTCGTTAACTGTTTGTAATATGCCTGCGACCCCTGCAACGAGATACTCGATCGAGCTGCTGTGCGACTACCCGGAATGGTGGCGCTACAACGTCTACATTATGGCCGTTGGCTTCGGGGAAGAGGGTGGGCCGGGCACGTTCAACAACCTTGTCGACAAAGTCGCCGAAACCGGCAGCCAACTCCGCGCCGTGCCCGAGGGCTATCCGACGCCGCGCGTGATCAAACTCAATACCCAGGAATGCGCGTTCGTGGACATCTATGTATACGTGGTGGCCAACTCCTTTCCCGCAACCGACGCGATCAGCGAATGGCCCCCGTTCCCGATGACCCTGCGCGTGATGGCTAATGGAATGCCCGTCGAGGAAAAGATCTACCACGTCAACCAGTGGGGTGGGCTAACGGTCGTCGCACATCGCGCGGATATTTTCAAGGCGCGATAATTTGTATTATCTTCGCAGGTTATGAAAACTAAATATGATTTTGACAGGGTGATCGACCGCCATGCGACCGATTGCTTTAAGTGGGATATGGCCGGGGCGGTTTTCGGGCGGGCGGATGTGCTGCCGCTGTGGGTCGCCGACATGGATTTCCAGTCGCCGCCCGAGGTGGTGGCGGCAGTGGAGGAGTGTGCGCGCCGGGGGGTGTATGGGTACACCTACCGCTCGGAGGATGCCGAACAGGCTTTCGTCGACTGGGTGGCGGTGCAGCACGGGTGGACGATCGGGCGCGAGTGGATGTTGGCCAGCCCGGGCGTGGTGACCGCGCTTTCTATCGGAGTGAGGACACTCACCTCGCAGGGCGACAAGGTGCTGGTGCAGACCCCGGTCTATCCGCCGTTCATGTCGGTGGTGAGGGAGGGCGGGCGCGAACTCGTAACAAGCACCATGATCGAGGGCGGGCCGCGGTATGAGGTCGACTGGGAGGATTTCGAAGCGAAACTCAGCACAGGTGTCAAACTTTTCATACTCTGCAACCCGCACAACCCGGTCGGGCGGCAGTGGACGCGCGAGGAACTGACACGCATGGGCGAACTGTGCCTGCGTTATGGAGTTATCGTGCTTTCGGATGAAATACATTGTGACCTCGCGCTGTTCGGCAACCGCCACACTGTGATGGCATCGCTCTCGGAACCTATTGCGGCCAACACGGTGACCCTAATGGCACCCAGCAAGACTTTCAATATTGCCGGAACGATGAATTCTGTGGTAGTCGCGTCGAATCCCGCCCTGCGCGAAACGTTTGCCCGCGAACTGAACACCGCCCACATAAACGGCGGCAATATATTCGGGCATGTGGCCTTCAAAGCGGCATATCTCCACGGTGCACCGTGGCGCGAGGCTTTATTGCGCTATCTGGAGGGCACGATCGACATGGCCGCGGAGTTTTTTGCGGCCGAAATGCCGCAGGTGAAGATGTACAAACCCGAATGTTCATTCCTCGTTTGGTTGGATTTCCGCGGCACGGGCCTGTCTCACGGGGAGGTCGGCGACCGTCTGGTCAACCGCGGCCTCGTCGGTCTGAACGACGGCGAAACGTTCGGACCCGGCGGTGTGGGGTTCCGCCGTTTGAATGTCGGCAGTCCCAGGCCGGTGATTGCCGACGGGCTTGAAAGGATCAGGAAAAGTTTTGTTTGAGGCGTGTTGATACAAATGCGCGCGCTTTAGGGCTTGTTCGGATTTTTTCGCTAATTTTGCACGGTTATGGAGAACCGGTTCGCAACGACAATCACTAATGAAGAGATCGCGGCAATGCCCGCCGCCGCTTACGGCGGTCGCGTGATCGTTGTAAGCGACCAGGACCAACTTGCCGAGGCATGTGAGTATCTGGGCAGGCAGTCTGTGATAGGGTTCGACACCGAGACCCGGCCGGCGTTCAAAAAAGGCGTCGTCTACCGCGTGGCGTTGCTGCAACTCTCGACAGATGAACGTTGCTACCTTATCAGGCTGTGCAGGATACAGTTCGATAAGGTGTTGGCTAAGTTGCTGGAAAATAAGGATGTGGTGAAGGTGGGCGCGGGGATAACCAACGACCTGCGTGCGTTGCAGGCTTTGCGACGCTTCCGTCACGACGGGTTCGTCGACCTTCAGAGCATTGTCTCCGATTGGGGGATCGATGATAAAAGTGTGCGCAAAATGGCTGCGATAGTGCTCGGCCTACGCGTATCAAAAGCCCAGAGGCTAAGTAATTGGGAGGCTACCGAACTCACAAAACCACAACAAATGTACGCCGCCACAGACGCATGGATCTGCTCGGAAATATATAAGCGTCTGAACATTACCGACAAAAAGGCGGTCGATTTATAATGTCAGTCGAACGACTGCATCCCCGACCGCGAAATTTCACGGATCCGGCGATAATCATAGGGCGAAAGTTCCATAAAGAAATAGTGAATCGGGTCGACGCGGCGTCCCTTATGGTGTACCTCGTAATGGAGGTGCGGCGAGAGGGAAAGTCCCGTGTTTCCCGTCAGGGCAATGATGTCGCCGCGTTTCACGCGTTGCCCGCGGTGGACATTGGCCTTACTCAGGTGACTGTATTGCGTTTCGTAATTATTGTCGTGGGAAATGACAACCGAAAGCCCCGACGACGAGTTGCTGCGCATAACGTCTTTTACCACGCCGTCGGCCGTTGCAAATACCCGCGAACCTTCGGGGACGGTGTAGTCCACCCCTTGGTGCTGGGTGAGCGACTTATAGAATGGGTGAATACGCAGCCCAAACGATGCGGTGAGCAGCGTGAGGTTGGGATTGATAACAGGCTGGATGGCAGGTATGTAGTCGATGCCTGATCCGGCTTCATCGACACGTTGCTCCAGTCTGGCGTATTCTGATTGCAGCGTCGCCATTTTACTTTCGAGCGCCTGCGTTTTAGCGTTCAATTCCGCCGAAAGTTTCCGCGTACTCTTGTCCAATAGTTGGTCGTATGTCATCCAACGGTCGGCGCCCGCCTCCGCTTCGAGGTCGTATGGTTCGGCTTCAAACAGTATTTTAAAGACATTGCGGTCGCGCTCAACGACGTTCTGCAACACCGTTTCCACGGAATCATAGCGCGCGTTGAGCAATTCGTACTGCCGCCGTAATTCGACCGTACTGCGTTTCATGCGATGCTCGACCGGAGTGTCGAAAAAGAACGAAAAACCGATGTAGAACAGCACGGCCATACCGATCCAACCGAAGAGCCGGATCAGGAAACGCACTGTTTTTTCTTTCACGTGAAGCCTTTTGTCGAACATCGGGGGCCTCACATGGGTTATTTTATTCCTTGCCATAGATCGCATTATAAATCCATTGACAACTGTCAATTGTCAATTGTCAATTGCTCAAAGGTTTCTTCCTTGGCAGATTCGATTATTTCGTCGAGTTCGTCGGTGCTCATATCTTTATGGAAGTAATTCAGCGGGTCCATCGGGGTGCCCATAAATATCACCTCATAATGGAGGTGAGAACTCGTGGAGAGTCCGGTCGAACCCATTTCCGCGATCTTCTCCCCGCGGCGAACCACCTGTCCGGGCTGCACCAAACTCTTACTGAGATGAGCGTACCGCGTCTTATATCCGAACCCGTGGTCGACGACTATTTGGCGGCCATAGCCACCTTTCGTATTGCTTTCGACGACCGTTCCGTTTGCCGTGGCATAGATGTCCGTTCCTTGCGGGCCGCCCAAGTCGAGACCGGTGTGCGGACGATAGATACCAAGGATTGGATGCAGCCTGCGTCCGAAACGATCCATTTTGCCGCTCCATCGCCGCTTGTCGATGGGCCAGATAGCTGGTATCGAAACGGCCATCTTCTCCTTGTCGAACGAAAGCAGTTGCAGTTCGTCGAGCGAAACGGATTCGAGGTATATTATTCTGGCGAGTGCGTCGAGTTCCTTCCACGTGCCGGTCATCAGCGCCGTATAGCGGTCGCGCTCCAAAGCAGCGTACTTCATGGCAGGATATTCGCGATAGACACCGGGGATGGCGACAGTATCCTGTCCAAACAGCGGTCGATAGACGTTCTGGTCGCGGTGTTTTATCTCGTCGATCTTGCGCATCGAGGCATCGATCCTCGCCTGCAACACCTCGTATTGCATCAATATCTCGCGGTTGTCGCGGTCGATGAGGTACATTTTTGGTGTGAAGAAAAAGTAGGAGAACAGGAAATTGACCACCGAGGCGAGTATAAACCCAATCAATATTCGGCGCAGCAGGCGGTAAAACCTGATACGGAACGGGGCTGCGATGACTTCGTATGTTAAAGTCTGAGGGTTGAGTTTGTACTCTTTTTTTACCATTCTGCAAAAAACCGGATAGACGGGTCACAAATTTAGCCAAAAATGACTAATTTTACAACTCATTTTAAAACGTGAAACAGAGCTACATTATTATATAGGGTATGCAACAAATGAAAGCCAACCAGATCAGGGAGACGTTCCTCGAATTTTTCCGCAATAAGCAACATGCGATCGTGCCATCGGCGCCGATGGTCGTCAAAAACGACCCCACGCTGATGTTCACTAACGCAGGTATGAACCAGTTTAAGGACATTTTCCTGGGCAATTCGCCCGCGTTTGCGCCCCGCGTGGCCGACACGCAGAAATGTCTGCGCGTGTCGGGCAAACACAATGACCTTGAGGAGGTTGGGCACGACACCTACCACCACACGATGTTCGAAATGCTGGGCAACTGGTCGTTCGGCGATTACTTCAAGCGAGAGGCGATAGAGTGGGCGTGGGAACTGCTGGTCGATGTATTCGGACTGCCTGTCGACAGGATTTATGTTACTGTGTTCGAGGGCGATACTGCCGATGGCGTGGCGCGTGATGACGAGGCTTACGGCTACTGGCGCAAGTTCCTGCCCGAGGCTCATATACTCGACGGGAATAAGAAAGACAACTTTTGGGAGATGGGCGACACCGGCCCGTGCGGCCCGTGCAGCGAGATACATTTCGACCTGCGTTCAGACGAGGAACGTGCACGTGTGGATGGCCGCACGCTCGTGAACCGCGACAATCCCCTTGTGGTCGAGATCTGGAACCTCGTTTTCATACAGTATAACCGCCGCGCGAATGGCTCGCTCGAACCGCTACCCAAGAGCCATGTCGATACAGGGATGGGGTTCGAACGCCTCTGCATGGTGATACAGGGCAAGCAGAGCAATTACGATACTGATGTGTTTCAACCTGTTATTCAGGATATTGCGCGGATGGCTGGCCGTGAGTACGGTGCCGACACGAGGGCCGATGTGGCAATGCGCGTTGTGGCCGATCACCTGCGTGCAATTGCATTCTCGGTCGCCGACGGGCAGTTGCCGTCCAACGTCAAGGCGGGCTATGTGATACGCCGGATTTTGCGCCGTGCGGTACGGTATGGTTATACATATCTTGCTTTCAATGAGCCGTTTATATGGCGATTAGTTAAAGTGCTTGTTGAGCAAATGGGCGGGCAGTATCCCGAGTTGGTTGCACAAAAAGAGCTGATTGAGAAGGTTATCCGCGAGGAGGAAGCGGCATTTTTGCGCACACTTGCAACGGGTATCACGCTGTTGGATAATGTGATGGCGAAGGCGCAAAAGACTGACACCAAGACGATTTCAGGCAAGGAGGCGTTTACGCTTTACGATACTTTCGGCTTTCCAATAGACCTCACCGACCTTATCGCCCGCGAAAATAATTTGCGGGTGGATATGGTTGAGTTCGAGGATGAGTTGCTTGCTCAAAAGAACCGTTCGCGGGGGGCTGCGGCCGTGGAAACAGGTGATTGGGTGGAAGTTACGCCCATCATTGAGAGCGTCTTTGTCGGCTATGACACGCTTGTCGCCGATGTGCGGATCGCGCGTTACCGACATGTGCAGAGCAAGGGCAAATCGTTCTACCAGGTGGTTTTCGACCGCACGCCGTTCTACGGAAATTCGGGCGGACAGGTGGGTGACATAGGCTATATCGAGGCTGGCGGCGCACGTACGCAGGTCGTTGACACACAGAAGGAAAATACGCTTATTGTGCATATTATCAGTGAATTGCCTGTGGATATGACGACAGTTTTCAAGGCTGTCGTAAACGTTGACAAGCGCACGGCGACAGCCAATAACCATACCGCCACGCATCTGATGCACGAGGCCCTGCGCGAGGTGCTGGGGACGCACGTCGAGCAGAAAGGTTCGCTCGTTAGTCCAGACTATCTGCGCTTCGATTTCTCTCATTTCCAGAAAGTTACCGAAGAGCAACTGCGCGAAGTGGAGAAGCGTGTCAACCGCCGCATTCGCATGAACTTCCCGGTCGTGGAGGAGCGCGAATGTCCAATCGACCGCGCGAGGGAAGAGGGTGCGATGATGCTTTTCGGCGAGAAATACGGCGACCGGGTACGCATGGTACGCTTCGGATCATCAGTCGAGCTGTGTGGCGGAACACATGTTAAAGCAACGGGTGAGATAGGGTTATTTAAAATACTGTCGGAGAGTGCAATATCAGCCGGAGTAAGGCGCATTGAGGCGACTACCGGCGAGGCGGCAGAACAAGCTGTTTACGCACAGGAGGATATGGTGGCGGAGATCAAAAATTTCGTCAACAATCCCTCTATCATTCAGGCAATCAGGAAGATGTTCGAGGAAAACGATGGTCTGCGCAACCAGGTCGACCGGTATCGTCAGGAAAAGACGGCCTTGCTTTTGGATAAGATCGTGAACGAGGCCAAGGAAGAAGATGGCATCGTGTTGCTTGTCAGGCAAATAGATGTGCCAGCGGAGATGGTTAAGAATATTGCGTTCGCTCTGCGGCAAAGGATTCCGAATGTTGTTATGGTGATCGGCTCGGAGTCGGACGGTAAAGCGGGACTGTCGGTGGCGTTGGGTGATGAAATAGTCGCTAAAGGCTTGAATGCCGGTGAGATAGTGCGCGAAGCAGCGCGTGAGATCAACGGCGGAGGCGGCGGTGCGCCATCCTTTGCGACCGCGGGCGGTAAGCGTCCTGAAGGACTCGAAAAGGCTATGGCTACCGCGGTTGATCAGATAAAGAATAAGTTGAAATAAAAAGACATAATACCATGAATGCCAATAAAGTATTATTGATGATACTGGATGGATGGGGAATAGGTGACCATTCGCAAAGCGATGCTATTTACGCCTCCCATCCGGAGTATATCAACAGCCTGTGGAAAAAATATCCACATGCCGAGTTGCGTACAAGCGGCGAGGATGTTGGCCTGCCCGAGGGACAGATGGGCAACTCCGAGGTGGGGCACCTCAATATCGGTGCTGGACGCATTGTGTATCAGGATCTTGTGAAAATAAACCGTGCATGTCGCGATAATTCAATAATGACTAATCCGGAGATCGTTAAGGCGTTCGAATATGCCAAAACCAACGGCAAACAGGTTCATTTTATGGGACTTGTGTCGGATGGCGGTGTGCACAGTTCGCTCGACCACCTGATGAAACTCTGCGACATCTCGCGTGAGTATGGCATCGACAGGACGTTCGTGCACTGTTTCATGGACGGGCGCGATACCGATCCTCATAGCGGCAAGGGCTATATTACACGTTTACAGAAACATATGACACAGTCGGCGGGGCGTATAGCTTCGATCGTCGGTCGTTACTACGCGATGGATCGCGATAAACGCTGGGAACGTGTTAAGGTAGCCTACGATCTGCTTGTGAACGGGGTTGGCGAGAAGGCTGCTGATATGGTCATGGCAGTGGAAAAGTCATATACTGAGGGTATTACAGATGAGTTTATCAAGCCGATCGTGGCGGTGGACGAGGCTGGTAAACCTCTTGCGACGCTTCAGGATGGCGACATGGTGATCTTCTTCAATTTCCGCAACGATCGTGCAAAAGAACTCACTATCGTGCTGACACAGAGGGATATGACCGAAGAGGGGATGCACACGATACCGCTATATTACTGCACGATGACGCCTTATGATGCGACGTTCGAGGGACTGCATGTGCTTTTCGATAAGGATAACGTGGAAAATACTATAGGTGAATACGTTGCGTCGAAGGGATTGCACCAACTCAGGATTGCCGAAACGGAGAAATACGCCCATGTGACATTCTTCCTGAATGGTGGGCGCGAGGAAAAATTTCCCGGCGAGGAGCGCATTCTCGTGCCGTCGCCGAAGGTCGCCACATATGATTTGAAGCCCGAGATGAGTGCTTACGAGGTACGAGACAAGCTCGTAGAAGCGCTTGACACGCGGAAGTTCGACTTCATTACGCTCAACTTTGCAAATGGCGACATGGTGGGCCATACCGGTGTTTATAGTGCTATTGTTCAAGCGGTTAAGGCTGTCGATCGGAGTGTCGAGGCGGTTGTGGAGGCAGCGGTGTGGAATGGTTACGAGGTAGTTATCATCGCCGACCACGGCAATGCCGACCATGCGGTCAACCCGGACGGTTCGCCGAATACTGCGCATTCGCTTAATCCGGTGCCGATCATCGTCGTTTCGAATCGCGTGAGGGAGGTGGAGAACGGGGTGCTTGCCGATGTTGCGCCCACGATTCTCGAATTGATGGGGCTGCAACAACCTGCAGAGATGACGGGTAAATCGCTTGTGAGGCTGTAAGTTGTTAATAATCTTTAGAACGTCATTGCGAGAAGTAAAACAACGAAGCAATTCAGAGGTTTATATTCTGGATTGCTTCGTTGTTTTACTTCTCGCAATGACGTTAGCCACACTCTTAATGACAGTGTAAATATTAAATCAGCCTTATTTATCTCTCCTGAAATGCAGCGGGTCGCCTTTTTCGCCGTAACGGATGTTTTTTTCGAGTATCCGCGTATCGAGCGACATCGGTTTATTGTTATATAACAGATAGTTACCTTTAAGTTCGTCGGGTGTCAGGTTGGGCATGATCACGTTAGCCCCGGCAGCGATGGCCAGCAGACGGCCGTCGGGATCAATCGCCTGAAGCGCTGTCGTGGCAGCGATATTGATATCGGGCATCAGTAGGCGCAGTATAGCTATCATCTTAAGTGTCATCTTCATACGCCACTGCTCAGGGTACAGTTCTCCTGCGTATCTGGCCAGCGGCGTGCCTTCACTCACTACATAAGGCCCCATCCCGCACATGTCTATGTCGAAGTCGCGCATAAAGAGCAGGTCGCTGGCAAGATCGTCTACTGTCTGGAACGGCAGGCCGATCATTACACCTGTACCAACCTGATAACCAGCACTTCGCAGGTCGTGGAGCGCTTTCAATCGGCGATCGAAATCGTGGGTGGCATCGTTCGGGTGGATCTTTTCGTACAGCGCGCGGTTCGATGCTTCGATACGCAGCAGGTAGCGATGCGCACCCGCCGCAAACCATTGGCGATAGGTTTCAAGACTTTGTTCGCCGAGTGAAAGCGTGATGCCCAATTCGCCATTCGAGAGAGTTATGATATCCTCGATAAGTTGCGTTATTTCAGATACATAAACCGGTGAAGTATTCTCGCCACCCTGTAAAACTACCGATCCGAAACGATTGCGCCACGCATACTCAGTGGCTTCGAGTACTTGTTGATGTGAAAGCGTGTAACGCCCACATTCAGAGTTATTTCTAATGCCGCAATAATAGCAATTCTTCCGGCAAATATTTGAATATTCAATAAGTCCCCGCAGCCAGATCCCATCACCGACGGCGGCATCGCGAACCTCGACCGCACGCCTGAAAAGTTCGGTTTTCTGCGCTCCTTCGCTCTGCAATAGTTCAATTATCTCTTCCTTCGAATAGTCCATGCCGTAATTTTTCCTAAATTTGTGGATTACGAGAGCCAAAGTTACACAAAATTGCGATGCAAAACCGATTTATCGACATTCATACCCATAAAACGTACGACGACGGTACGACATATATCTACTCGCAGGCGGTAGGCAAGGATCCTGTGCCTGCGGTCGGAGTGCCGTTCAGTGCGGGTGTGCACCCTTGGGCGGTCGGCCGGGTCGATATGGCGCAGGCGTTGGAGTATCTCGCCGTCGCCCCGGTAGTTGCAATCGGCGAGGTGGGCCTTGACTATGCTGCCGATGTCGACCGTCACGTGCAGGCGGAGGTTCTTCGATTGCAGTTGGATATTGCGGATAGGCGTGATTTGCCGGTGGTAATTCATTGTGTACGTGCATATAACGATATATTATCTATATTAGAAGATTATAATTTGCGCGCTGTGATTTTTCATGGGTACATAGGAAGTCCCGAGCAGACTGCGGAAATTTTGAAACGCGGTTATTACCTCTCGTTCGATAAACGTTCGCTCGGAAGCCCTAAAACGGTCGAATCGTTGCGCATTGCTCCTCTCAACCGGATTTTTGCGGAAACAGACGATAACCAGGAACGTATTTCAGTTATATACAATAAAATAATCGATATAAGAGAAGTATCGCTTGAGGTTTTACAAGCGGCTGTCGAGGATAACTATAAACGTATTTTCGGATGAACAGAATGGCGCCAGGGTGGCTCGAAAGGACGGAATTGCTGTTGGGAGAGGAGAAACTCGCACGTCTGCGCATGGCGCATGTGTTGGTAGTGGGGCTTGGGGGCGTGGGGGCGTATGCCGCCGAGATGATATGCAGGGCCGGGGTTGGGCGTATGACCATCGCCGATTCCGACCGGGTTGCGCCGTCGAATATCAACCGTCAACTTGTTGCACTTACTTCAACCATTGGTAGAGATAAATCATCTATATTAACCGATAGACTGAAAGATATAAATCCGGAGATAGTACTGACGGTCGTGAATCGGTACATCCGCGACGAGCAGACCGACCTGCTGTTGGACAGTGCGCGGTTCGACTATGTTGTGGATGCGATCGATACCCTTTCACCAAAGGTGGCGCTGATAAAAGGTGCGCTCGATCGCGGTTTTCCGCTCGTAAGCAGCATGGGTGCCGGAGCGAAGACCGATCCTACATTGCTTGAAATCAAAGACATATCGAAGAGCCACCATTGTCCGCTCGCCCATATGTTGCGCAAACGCCTCCACAAGATCGGCATCCGCGAAGGGTTTCACGCCGTTTTTTCACCAGAACCTGTACGCGAAGGCGCAATGATAATCGCCGAGGAAACGAATAAAAAGTCGAACGTCGGGACGATTTCTTATATGCCTGCGGTTTTTGGATGCGCATGTGCATCGGTTGTAATCAGAGGTTTAATTGGAGAGTTGTAAGATGATGAATATGAGCGTATAACTAATGGTGGTACATTGGTGGAATGATTAATAACTGAACTATAATGAACCTGAAAATTGTTTTTCTTGACGCCTACACGGTCGATAAGTCCGATATGTCGTCGATCGAGGCGCTCGGTGAGTACACCGGGTATGAAACGACGTCGGAAAGCGAGATCGTCGCAAGGTGCAAGGGTGCCGATGTGGTGATCGCAAACAAAGTGCCGCTTCAGGCGGAGACGCTTAAACGACTGAAAGATACGAAGTTGATATGCATCGCTGCGACAGGGATGAATAACATCGACCTCGATGCGGCGGCTGAGCTTGGTATTCCGGTGCGCAATACGGCGGGGTACTCGACAAGCTCGGTGGCGGAACTCACCTTTGCGGGTGCGCTCGGTCTGTTGAAGCAGACGATCTACTTCGACGATTATGTAAAAAGAGGGGCGTACACCCGTGCCGACCGTCTGTTCGACTTCACGCGCCCGACCGGTGAACTTCACGGCAAGCGGTGGGGTGTAGTCGGCCTCGGGGCCATCGGGCGCAGGGTTGCGGAGATCGCAACGGTGTTCGGGTGCGAAGTTTCCTACCACTCAACATCGGGCGCGAACAACAATGCCGGATATCCACAAAAGCCTCTCAATGAGTTGCTTGCCGAGTCAGATATTGTCTCTGTGCACGCACCGTTGAGCGAGCGGACACGCAACCTGATCGACTATCACGAACTGTCGCTGATGAAGCCTACGGCCATTGTTATCAACGTTGCACGCGGAGGGATCATCAACGAGGAGGGCCTCACGCGCGCGTTGAACGACGACCTGATCGCCGGGGCGGCACTCGATGTTTACAGCTTCGAGCCGATGACCGCAGACAATCCGCTAAATGGCGTCAGTGACAAGCATAAACTGCTGCTCACACCCCATTCGGCCTGGACGACCAGGGAGGCTATGCAGAAACTTGTCGAGACTATTGCATTGAATATCAAGATTTTCCTGATGGATGGGAAATAATCTACACCAATAATAATGTCATCCCGAACGCTTGCGGAGGGATCTACCGCTTTGTTTCTAAAACAAGATCGTAGATCCCTCCACAAGCGTTCAGGATGACACACATATTTTATGTGTCTTTATTTGAAAAAGGGCGGCAATCATAAGATTGCCGCCCTTTTTCTTTATTATCGTCCGCTATTCGTAGCTGTGTAGTTCGGAGCCTCTTGCGTGATGGCCACGTCGTGGGGGTGGCTTTCGAGCATTCCGGAGGCGGTGATGCGCACGAACCGCGCCTGCTTGAGCGCCTTGATCGTGGGCGCGCCGCAGTAGCCCATACCTGCGCGCAGGCCGCCGATCATCTGGTAG
>QMCD01001586.1_pt1 | contig 16825 bp, 11 predicted proteins | sample 1821841 | NCBI WGS metagenome assembly QMCD01 (sample SAMN01991225, study PRJNA193472) | Termite gut metagenome, whole genome shotgun sequencing project. | isolation source: worker | host: Macrotermes natalensis | reverse complement strand
CTTTTCCATGCCGGTTGGATCCGGCGTATGCCTTTCGGCGGCACAAGGCGCGCGCACAGGGCGTAAACCACAAAGAAAAGGAACAGTATGCCCAGATACCACAGATGTCCCTGGTAAAGGAACAGGTATAGAGGATTGTTCGCCAACCCTGTGGCCAACCTCTCTATGGGATGCTCTGCAGAGAGCAACGTCGCGAGCGGGTTGACGATGGCGATCCCCAACAGCCACGGGATAGCGATGTGTTTGACCTTGTCGATCAGAAATCCGGAAAACCCCTTCCTCAGATACGACTCCGTCGTAAAATAACCTGCTAAAAAGAAGAGAACCGGCATTACACAGATGTTGAACACCTGCGTGATACCCCAAAAGGCGAGATTCGTTCTTTCGCTCATGACATACCACCAGGAGACGTTGTCGGGCATGTAGGTCATGCTGACATGCGTAACCACGACACCGACGATCAAAAGCGATCGCAGGGCATCGAAAGCGTCGATCCGTCCTTTCGGCGGAATGCGTTCGTCGGAAAGGGTTAGTCTTCGAGGATTGCCGGTATGGTTCAGGCTGGCTGATGGTTCCATATGGGACAAAGGTAAAAAAAGTCGAGTGAAAACGCAAGCTTGCGTGTCGTTTTCATGATTGCCTCCTCTCTTTGGCATGGTCGAATGTGACAAAAAATTTTGCACGGACAAATATTTTTACTACTTTTGCATCCGCATTCGATCGGAGGAAGTATTACGACGATGCGACAAATATTGCTTCCCTAGCTCAGTTGGTAGAGCACGACACTCTTAATGTTGGGGTCCAGGGTTCGAGCCCCTGGGGGAGCACAAGAACCTCGCTTAGATTACTTTGAGTGGGGTTTTTTAGTTCAGTCAGTACGACATTTGTGTGGCGACAATCTGTCTAGGCACAGCAAAAAAATGGCTTACAGAATGCTGTAAGCCATTTTCTCATCTTTCAGAAGCGCCGGATTATTCGGCTCGGAAAAAGACATCGTAAGGCGAGTCGATCTGGAAGTAAATCACGCCCAATTCCTGCAGCCAACGGAAATTGCGGCCGGCTTTCGGGATGTTGTCTTCGGGTACGGGGCCACGAAAAGGCAGGTTCTCACAGCAAATCACCATGATGCCTTGCTGTCGGGCCCATTCCACGGTACGGGCGTTGATCTCATCTATAGCGGCAAAAAGGAAGAAATAGTCCTTGCTCCGCTCTCCGTACTTCGCGAAAAACTCTTCTCTCTCGCCCAGATTCATCGAACTTTTGGGCCCCTTGCCACGAAAATAGTCACCGTGTCCGAAGAAATAGGAAGAGTTCAAAAATCCGGTCTCACGCAGAATGCGCTCCAATTCCTGGTAAAACTCCTGCGAGGGCTCGTTGACTTTCACGTCCACCATCACATCTATGATCCGGCCGCTGGCGTGGCGCAGATACTCTTCCATCGACACCGGAGGCAGGATTCCTTCACGTGCGGGACGCAGTGCCAGGATCTCGGCCCAGGTCATATCCGCCCCGCGGCCATCGGAGAGATAGTTGCCGGTAAAGGTGGCGTTGTGGTAGAGGAAGATCACGCCGTCTTTACTTTGGCGAGCATCGATCTCCACGCCGGTATATCCGCGTTCGATTGCCGCGTCGAGTGCGGCGATACTGTTCTCGGGGTTAACCCCCTCGACCACTCCGCCCCTGTGTGCGAGCAGATGATACCGTGGGTCTATCCGGCTACCGGTATCGGCGGTTTGGGCACCGCCGACGACCGGAAGAAAACCGAACAAAATGAGGCTTAAGACTATGCGGATCATACGCTAATAGTTGCTGTTCTGGATCAAGATACCGTTGCTTTTATCTATCTCGCTCTGAGGCAGAGGGAAGAAGTAGTGCTTGGGACGAATGAAATTCTTACGGCCTGCGTCGGCAACGAACGACGATTTCGGGTCGGAATATAAAGCGGGCAGGTCGACCCAACCTATTTTATCCCAACGCACCAGATCGAAATGGCGCCGGTTCTCGCCGGCAAGTTCCAGACGGCGTTCACGGATAAGCTCGTCCTTGCCGGCATTCGTGAGCGCGGGCAACCCCACGCGGGCCCGAACGGCATTGATCTCGGCATCGCCCGCGCCGCTGCCCGACTGACGGATCTTGGCTTCGGCAACCAGCAGATAAACGTCGGCCGTGCGCATCAGGGGCATCAGCAGGTTGCGGGTGGGGGCGCCGGCGTCGTTAAACTTGGTGTACTTGTTGAAGTGGTAGCCGGTTTCCGAGGCCACGTCGGCATAGGGCAGCAGATCGGGACCTTTCTGCACCATGTCGCCGGCCGCCCACATGGTGTAGATGCGGCGGGGATCGTCGCCGAACGCCTCGAACAGGCCCGGAAGCGGATGGAAGAATCCCCAGCCTCCCCATTCGCGAACAGAGAAGTAAGTAAGGTTGTTGCACACGCGCCAGGTGGAAGAACTGATGTAGAGCAACATTTCGGAGGTAGCCTCGGTGCTCTGGCGGAAATTGCTTCCGTACTCCGCGGAGAGGCGGTAACGGTCGTTTTTGGTTACCATTTCACCGTACTGGATGGCTAAGGTCAACTTGCTCGTCTGGCCTTCGTACGAAGCCCAGTGCATGTAGAGTTGGGCGAGATAGGCCCATGCCGTGCCCTTGCTGATGCGTCCCGCCTCGGGTGTGTCGGGAAGGTTGTCGGCGGCGGCTTTCAGATCGCTCTCGATCTGGGTGAGCACCTCGTCGATGGTCGATTTGGGCTTGTTGTAGTTGGTTTCGAGCACATCCTGTTCGACGATAAGCGGAATCTCTCCGTAGGGCAGGTAGAGCCACCAGAAGGCGAAGGCACGGAAGAAGTAGGCTTCGCCCAGACTGCGCTTGCGTATGTCCGTGGAGATGTTCTCCATGCCCGGGACGTTGATTATGATGTTGTTGGCACGGGAGACCATCTCGTACTTGTACGCCCATCCTTCGCTCAGTTGAGAATTAGCTGCGTTGAAGGTGAAGGTCTCTATCGCTTCGTCGTCGGCATGGTCGCCGGCGCGGTAGAGGTCGTCCGAACAGATGTCCCACGTGTAGTCGACATGACCGGAAAACTCTTCCGGTATCATCAGCGCATAGAGCCCCGAGGCGGCGTTGACCACCGAAGCCTCGTTCTTGAAGTAGTTGTCGGGGGTGTAGATTCCTTTGGTCTTGACGTCGAGGAAATCGTTGCACGAGGCAAGCATTATCCCGACGACCCCGAGGGTGATTAATGATTTATAACGGTTCATAATTATCGATTCCATTTTTGGTTGATTAGAAGTTGAGATTTAGCCCCATGGTGAATTTGCGGTTCGTTGGATAGCCTGCGTAATCGACACCACGCTGACGGTTGCCGTTGGAATAACCCAATTCGGGGGTCAGACCCGAATAAGAGGTCAACATAAAGAGGTTCTCGGCACTGACGTAGATGCGCAGGTTGTTTATACGCATGCGGCTGAGAAGAGCGCTCGGGAGAGTGTAACCCAACGTCAGGGTGCGCAGTTGGAGATAGTCGCCCGACTCGATGAACAGGTCGGAGGTGCGGTGGTTGAGGTTGCTGCGCTGTGTGGTCATTCGTGGAATAGAGTTGCTGGTTCCCTCGCCGTGCCAACGGCCCAACGTTTCGGCATACATATTATAGGAGTAGGTGGGGTCGATCCCCTGCATGCGGTCGGCGTTGAACAATTGCGCGCCGAGCGATCCCACGAAGTTCATCGACAGATCGAAGCCTTTGTAGCCAAGCGCCACCTGGAGGCCCAGGATCACATCGGGATTGGGATCGCCGATGTAGACACGGTCGAACTCGTCGATCTTACCGTCGCCGTTCTGGTCGACGAAGCGCACATCGCCCGGGGAGATCAGATCCTTGCGGTCGTCGTTCTTGATATTGGGGTCGGAGGCGATCTCTGCGGCATTTTGATAGAGGCCGTCGGTCTTCCACCCGTAGAACGAAGCTATGGGTTGGCCTTCGTAGGTGCGCGATATCTCCTGCGCCTGGCGTCCGTAAGGGTTGGAGCCGATGTAGTTGTTGTTGCCGTAGAGTTTAAGCACCTTGTTCTTAATGAAGGAGACATTGCCGGAGGTGTTCAAACTGAGGCCCGAAGCAAACTGCTTGCGATATCCGAGTTCGATCTCGAGGCCGCGGTTGCGCATCTCGCCGATGTTGCTGTCGGGGATTCGCGCCCGTCCCATGGCTCCTACCACAACGGTGGGGATGAGCATGTCGACAGTCTTTTTGTCGAACCACGTGACCGATGCCGTGAGTGTGTTTTTGAAGAATGCTCCGTCGATACCGATGTTGGTCATGGCCGTCTTCTCCCACGTGATGTTGGTGTTGGCAAGGGTGGTGGTGATCGCACTGCCCACCTGCTCGGTGCCGAAGGTGTAACGGGTACCGTAGCCGCTCTGGTTGGCTATCACGCTCAGATATTGCAGGTCGGCCACCTCCTGGTTACCCAACAGGCCCCAACCGCCCACCAACTTGAGGTCGCTGATCCAGGTTTTATCTTTCAGGAAATTCTCTTCGGAGAGCCTCCATCCCAACGAGAATGCGGGAAAAGTGCCCCAACGTTTGCCGCGCATGAACTTCGAGGAGCCGTCCATACGGAAGGTGGCCGTGAGCAGGTAGCGGTCGTCGTAGCTGTAGAACAGACGCCCGAAGTAGGAGGCGAGGGCCTGTTCGGTCGAGTAGTTGCCGTTGATGGAGCCCATGGTGGCGCCGTTGTTGAGTATGAGCTGGTCGTCGGCCTCGTCGGCGAGGTTCTTTTTCATGGCGCTGAACGATTGGCCGTTGCGTTTTTGGCCCGAAAGACCCGCCGTGGCGTTGATGCTGTGCTTGCCCACGCGCTTTTGATAGGCCAGATAGGCTTCACCGAGGAACGACTGGTTTTCGGAGTAGCTCTGGCTCAGTTCGTTCTCGGCCCGCTGGCGCATCTGATCCATCACGACGGGCAGGAAATCCGTGCTCGTGGATGAGCCCCGGTTGTAGGCGAGGTTGCCTTTGAGAAAAAAACCGTCGAGTATTTTATAATCAAGGGTCACGGAGGCGAGCAGGTTCTGGCGCTTTGTCGAGTGGCGCTCGGTCTCCAGTTCGTAGATCGGGTTGTTGATGTCGCCCAACTCATTGTTGGCTACCGCCGAGCCCCAGCCGCCGTCTTCGGTACGCAACGGCAGGGCGGGATTGAAGCGCATGGCCTCCCACACCAGACCTATCTGGGCGCTCTGCGTATTCGGGTTGTAGAATTGACGGTAGGTATACTGTAAATTCTGGCCTACTTTCAGTCGTCGGGTGATCTGATGATCGGAGTTGAGGCGCAGGGAGACACGCTGAAAATCGGAATTGATGATAATGCCCTCCTCGTTATAGTAACCGACGGAGGACATGAAGTTGGAGGTGTTGTTGCCTCCGCTCATTCGGAGATCCACGTTGGCGACGTGAGCGGTATTGAACATCGCATCCTGCCAGTCGGTACGTTGGGTGGAGTAGTACGTATCGTTCCAGAAGGGGTTTACGGCAATATTGTCGTTCGCATAGCGCTCTTTCTTGAGCATTGCAAGGTCGGGCGCGGTGAGCAGTTCCAACGTTTTGCTGGCCTGGGCCACGCCGTAGAATACATTCATGTCGATGTTGGGCTTTACGCCGGTCGACCCTCTCTTCGTGGTTATAATCACCACACCGTTTGCCGCGCGCGTACCGTAGATGGCCGACGAAGAGGCGTCTTTGAGGATCTCGATGGTAGCAATGTCGTTGGGATTGACGTCGGATATGGATCCGGCGGGCACTCCGTCGATAACTACGAGCGGATCGGAAGAGTTGATGGTGCCTGTACCGCGAATACGGATAATGGGTTCGGCGCCGGGCGAACCTCCCGCCGAGACGATATCGAGGCCAGAGGCTTTGCCCTGCAGAGCAGTGGCCAGGTTGGCGACCGGCTGGTCTTTGAAACTTTCACCCTTGATGTTGACGATGGAGCCTGTTACATCCCTCTTGCGTTGGATGCCGTAGCCTACCACCACCACATCTTCCACCTGAGTGGCATCCTCGGTCATGACGGCATTCATACGGGTGGCCCCATTGGTCTCCAGATCGAGGGGGGCGTAACCGAGATAGGAGAAGGAGAGTCTGACGTTTCCTTCCGGCACACGGAGCGAATACCCGCCGTCGGAGCCGGAGATAGTGCCCGACCCCGGAAGGTCGGCGACGGTGACATAGACACCTGCCAGGGGATTCCCGGATCCGTCACTGACAGTACCGCTGACAGTGACCTGTTGTTGTCCGAACACTTTTGCAGGGAGCATCGTCATCAGGATGCACCCGAACAGCACCGCTAAAAATTGTACGGCGTCTTTAGCTGAAAGTTTCATCATAAATAAATTCAAGGGTTAGGTAAAATAAAATACAGTCGAGTCTCTTTTGCATTATCAAAATTAAATTTATAAATCTTGGCATATGCCGTTTATTACGTATTTATACCCTCAATTTGAGCAAAGTTTTTATTATGGGGTCAATTTGGTCGGCGCATATTACGAATGAGTTACATCTGTTTTGCTATTCGGTGAATAATAAAAAAGAGAGAGCCTGTATCGGGTATAATATAAAAAAAATAATAATACCTTTGTTTAATCTGATAGACCTTATTATGGCACGAGTTATACTGCTGACAGATTTTTCCGAAGAATACGCACGCCGTTTATTAAAAGGTATAATACACTATTCGCAGGAGCATACCCCATGGGGGATCTGTAAGATGCCGCTCTCGTACCGCGACATGCGCGGCACGAAGGGGGTACTCGAGTGGGCTATAAAATGGAAGGCCGACGCCATAATCGGCCAGTTCCACGCCTCGGAAGATGTGGGAATGTTTCGCCGCCATGGGATCCTCGCCATTGCCCAGGATTTCACATCGCGGTTCGACGACATTCCGAACATCACCGGCGACCACTATCTGGCGGGCCAAATAGGGGCAAGATACCTCATCTCGAAGGGTTTCCGCAATTTCGCGTACTACGGGTTCGACGACATTATCTGGTCGCAGGAGAGGTGCGACGGCTTCAAAGGCGAATTGAGAGCCAATGGCCTTGCAGGGAACTATTTCGAGTATAACAACCGGGGGATAAAGGAGATCTGGTACTACGAATCCGACTCGCTGATAAAATGGCTCAAGGCGCTGCCCGCGCCGATCGGTATCATGGCGTGCGACGACAATCAGGGCCAGCATTTGGCCGAAATGTGCAAGATTTACGGTCTGCAGGTGCCACAACAGATCGCCCTGCTTGGCGTCGACAACGACGAGACGATATGCACGCTCACCAGCCCTCCGCTCTCCTCCATAGACCAGGCCATCGAGAAGGCCGGATACCAAACCGCCGAGATGATCGACCGGTTCATCGCCGATCCCGATGTTTCGCTCGCAAATATCTGTGTGCAGCCCACCTACGTGGTCACGCGGCAATCGACCGATATCTACGCCACCGACGACCGGCACATAGCCACCGTGTTGGAATACATCCACCGCAACATTTCGGACAGGCTCAACGTGACCGAAATATCGAAGATCGTACCCATGTCGAAAAGGTTGCTCGAGACAAGGTTCAAACAGGTCACGAACAACTCCATCTACAACTACATCTTCAATCTTAGGATGCAGAAATTTGCCCAGGGACTGATCGAGACCGACAACACGATAATTGAAGTGGCCATGGAACTGGGGCTTTCCGACCACAAGAACATTGCCCGCCAGTTCAAGCGGATCAAGGGTTGTACCCCGTCGGAATACCGCCTCTTGCACTCGCTCAAGAAATAGCGTGTGCTCCTGCGCAAAATGAGGGTATTATTACTAAATTAAAGGCTTTCCGCGTTTGTTGTTGTTCTATCTTTGTGGCAAGTCGGTTATTTAGACCTGCCAGCAATGAGAGACTACGCCTTTATAACATTAGCCGTTTTCGCCATTTGTGCCGGTTGCTCCACAGCGAGCCGCCGTCCCATTGATCTGGTCGATCCATTCATCGGCACGGGCTTTCATGGCATTAAGGTTCTGTGGTTCGACGACTACATGGGACAGAAACTCGAGGTGAGTGTCGTGGCACGCGACATTCCCGAGACGCTTATACCGGATAATATGTTATTTTACTCGAAATGAAACATGCGATAGGGATCGACCTTGGCGGTACATATATTAAATATGCCGTAGTAAAAGGCGACGGCACCGTAATTTGGGAAGACAAATGTTCCACACTGCCCGAAAGGGATGCACTGATGAGGCAGCTGAAAAACGCGGTAAAACAGTGCAGGAGCGCCGCCGACCAGAGAGGCATTCGGCTCGACGGCGTCGGTATCGGCACGCCAGGGATAGTCGATCCCACGGAGAGGGTCCTGCTGGGCGGCTCACCCAATATCCAAGGATGGAGCAGGGTGCCAATCGCCGACGAGATCGAGGCGGCGGCCGGTCTTCAGGTCAGATTGTGTAACGACGCGAACGCGATGGCTATGGCAGAACACTCTTTCGGGGCGGCTCGGGGGCTGTCGGATGTAATCTTCATCAGCATCGGCACGGGCATAGGAGGCGCAGTGATAGTCGACAACCGGATGCTGAAGGGCTATATGAACAGGGGCGGAGAGTTGGGCTGCACTCCCTTCAACGTCGACGGCGAGGTTCTCTGCAACTGCGGCACGGTCGGGTGTTGGGAGGCATACGCATCGACGGCCGCCATGTTGCGTTTCTACGAAAAGCAGACCGGAGTGTCGATCACCGGAGAGGAGCTCGTTGCAAGGTATCTGGCAGGCGAACGGGCCGCCACGGAGATATGGGAAAAGGAGTGCTACTATATAGGGCGCGGTATTGCCGGATTTATCAATATATTTGCTCCACAGATGGTGGTCATCGGGGGCGGTATCTCGGAGGCGGGGGATTTCTTTATACAGATGGTATCGGAGGTGGCAATGCGTAGCGCCTTGCACGACTGTTCGGAATACACCACTATCCGCGGCGCTCAGATGGGCAACCAGGCGGGGATAATAGGGGCGGCCAGCCTGATATTGGACAGATAATTTCATTAATACGATACGATTATGAAAAACTCGCTTATCAACAAGATCATTGCGCTGTCAATAGTCGTCATGGCATTCGCAGCCGCGGAGGGAGTTCATGCACAAGACCCCTCGGCGTATCGCCTTCCCTATAAGAACACCTACGTCAAGGAGCCCCTGATGGCCGACAATACTTTGCGTGGAGCGCGGGCCGTGGAGACACCGATCCCGACACTCGACGAGGTTCGGCCGTTGATCCCTGCCCCGATATGGGACGGGCATCCCGATGAGGTCGCGATGTACTGGAACGCCTGGGCGATCGCATTTAAGAACCTGTGTCATCCGCAGCCCGAGTCGGGATTCATCACCACCTACATCGACACGGCCTATAACGGCAACATATTCATGTGGGACTCGGCTTTCATAACGATCTTCGCACGCTATGGTTTCCGCGCCTTCCCGTTCCAACAGACGCTCGACAATTTCTACGCGCTGCAACATCCCGACGGCTTTATCTGCCGCGAGATCATGGCTAACGGATGGGACTGCTTCGAGCGGTACGATCCCACGAGCACCGGCCCCAATCTGTTGCCGTGGAGCGAGATGATCTACTTCCGCCACACGGGCGACATGGAGCGTCTACACAAGGTATTTGCCCCGCTGAGCGCTTATAACCGGTGGTTGCAGCGCAACCGCACATGGCCCGACGGAACCTATTGGACAAGCGGGTGGGGCAGCGGGATGGACAACATGCCCCGCCTCGAAGCGGGATACAATCCTATTTACAGCCATGGCCACATGGCGTGGCTCGACACCAACTTACAACAGATAATGATCGACGGCCTGCTGCTCGACATTGGCTTCCATGTTGAACGCTGGCAGGAGATCGAGGATTTCGAGGATGAAGCCAAAAGGCTTGGCAATTATGTTCGCACCAACATGTGGGACGAACAGACCGGATTTCTTTACGACCGCTGGGCGAGCGGGGAGTTGAGCCCCACCAAAGGTATAAGCGCTTTCTGGGCTCTGCAAACCGACGTTCTGACCGACGTGCAAATGAACCGCCTCGTGGAGCACCTCTCCAACGAGGCTGAGTTTGCGCGTCCATTCCCCGTTCCGTCGCTCAGCGCCGACCATCCCAAATACAACGAGCGCGGGCGCTATTGGCAGGGCGGGGTTTGGCCGCCGGCCACTTATATGATAATCGACGGCCTTCGCAAAAAGGGCTACCACGATCTTGCCTACCGTATTGCCTCGTCGTTCTACCGTCAGGTGTTCGATGTGTTCATCAAGACCGGCACGTTCTATGAATATTACTCGCCGGAGTATTGTGAACCCGGATTTTTGGCGCGCGACAAGTTCGTGGGATGGACGGGCCTTGCGCCCATATCCATGCTGCTCGAGTACATGCTCGGCATCTCGTCCGATTTCGTGGGCCGGAGCGTGGTGTGGGACGTGCGTCAGACCGAAAGGCACGGGGTGGAGAATTACGCCTTCGGGCCCGAAGCAACTCTGAAGATGGTGGCGGCAAAGCGCTCCTCGGCCGACGCTCCCGTCAAAGTGACGATAAGCAGTGATATCCCCTTCACGCTTACGCTCCGCCGCGGAGAACTTGTCCGTGATTTTGCCGTCGAACCTGGAGAGAATACATTCACACTATAGGGACTTGTAATTGTTGCGATACGTTTGCGGCTTCTGACCGGTTACTTTTTTAACTGCCGGTTGAGGCTCTGAAACCGCACTCGTGGGCAATGGTCGATATATTGATGTCGGTCTCCACAAGGAGGCGGCCTGTGTGGCCTATGCGAAATTAGTAGAGGAAGTCCCCCTGTATTTGTATATCGGAACACCCTGAAACCTGGAAATTTAAAGTTGACCGTTATGAACAATTTCGCCCAAATAGACTGGGTCGTATTCATAGTCTATGTCGTCATTATCGTAGGAGTTGGACTATTGGTTTCTCGTACCAAAAAAGGGGAGGAGAAGACGGCTTCCGACTACTTTCTGGCCGGACGTTCGCTGACATGGTGGGCGATAGGGGCCTCGTTGATCGCCGCCAATATTTCGGCCGAACATTTTGTGGCCATGTCGGGTTCCGGATATGCTGTCGGACTTGCCGTGGCGTGTTACGAATGGATCGCGGCAGCGGTGTTGCTGGTTGTCGCCAAATGGTTTTTGCCCATATTTTTGAAGACGGGCATATACACCATGCCGCAGTTCCTCAATAAACGCTACGACCGCAGGGTGAGCACATCCCTGTCGGTATTTTGGCTGCTGATGTATGTGTTCGTCAACCTCACTTCGGTCAGTTATCTGGGTGCGCTGGCGCTGGAAAAGGTATTGGGCATTCCCCTCGTCTACGGGATCGTGGGATTGTCGCTCTTTGCTGCCCTCTATTCGCTGTACGGAGGGTTGAAAGCCGTCGCGTGGACCGACGTCATACAGGTCGTATTTTTGGTCGGCGGAGGATTGATTACGACCATCCTGGCGCTCGACGCGGTGAGCGGAGGCGAGGGGGCGCTTGCCGGTCTGGGCGAGATCGTGCGCCGGGCTCCGGAACGGTTCACCATGATAATAGAGAAGGGGGTGCACACCATTCCCGACGGAACCGGAGGAACCGTGAAAGATGCATTCCTCGACCTTCCGGGCGTGGCGGTCATTCTGGGTTCGATGTGGCTCACCAACATCTGTTTCTGGGGGTTCAACCAGTACATCATTCAACGCGGACTGGCCGCAAAGAGCCTGAAAGAGGCGCAGTACGGGTTGACGTTCGCCGCGTTTCTGAAACTGTTCGTCCCTCTGTTGGTGATCGTTCCTGGCATCGCCGCCTATGTTCTCGGCGCCGACATCGGCAAATCGGACGAAGCCTATCCATGGCTTTTGAACAACATCGTACCGCCGGGCATCACGGGGTTGGCTTTTGCGGCGTTGGTGGCCGCTGTGGTCTCGTCGCTCAGTTCGATCATCAACTCCACCTCCACGATCTTCACGATGGACATCTACAAGGAGTATATGAGGCCCGAGGCCGGTAACAGGGAGTTGGTGACGGTGGGTCGCATCGTGGCCTTCGTGGCGCTGCTCATCGCCACACTGATCGCCCCGAAGTTCGCTTCGCTCGATCAGGTCTATCCGCTGATCCAGGAGTACACGGGGTTCATCTATCCGGGAATATTCCTGATCTTCTTCCTTGGCATGTTCTGGCGCCACGCCACGGCAAACGCTGCCTTGTGGACGGCGATATTCACCCTGCCCGTCGCTTTTGCCATGAAACTATTCATCACCGACATGCCGTTCATCGTCCGCATCGGGTATGTATTCATCGTGTTGGCCATTCTGTTTATCGGCCTTAGTTTGTGCGAGAAAAGGCACAAAGCCCCGTCTACGGCGTTAAGCCCCGAGATGCGCCGGAAGGATATTCGCCTCGGGATGCGGATAATTGCCGCTGCGGCGGCGGTAGGGGTGATTGCCGCCTGCTTCCTGCGGCAGTTCTCGACCTTCGCTCTCGATTCGCTCTATGTTTTGGTGGTGGGATTCATCCTTGTTGGGATAGTGCTTATAACCAACGCCAAACGCACCCGAATGGATGACAAGGCGCTGATCGTCGAGCGGAAGATATTTAAGACCTCGTTGCCGTTCAACCTGTTTGCGATCGGCATCTGCGGAGTATTGGTGTTCTTATATTATTATTTCTGGTGATTATGAACGATCTGTTGGTTAAAGCGACTCCGGAGCCGGTGTATCAAAACATTACGGCGCGGGATGCCGGATGGGAGCATCTGAATTTTTGTGCCCGCACGATGAAAAGAGATGAAACGTGGAGGCACGACACTGGCGGGGCCGAGTGGTGCATCGTACTGTTGGGCGGCAACTTCTCCGTCGCATCGAATCGCGGAAACTGGAGTACTGACGGTGGTCGACGGGATGTATTCGGCGGCCTGCCTCACGCTCTTTACCTTCCTCCCCACACGGAATTCATCCTGACGGCCCGGAGCGAGACACTGGATATAGCCTGCGGATGGGTGGCTACCGACCAGGTGCATGAACCGCTCTTTGTCACCCCCCGCTCGGTGCAGGATATGGGCATCGAACTGCGCGGCGGCGACAATGCCAGCCGGCAGATAAACCGAATCCTGCCTCCCGGGTCGCCGTGCCACCGGTTGGTGTGTGTGGAGGTCTACACTCCGTCGGGCAACTGGAGCTCCTTTCCGGCCCATAAACACGACGAGCGAAAGGTGGATGCAGACGGTGAACTTCTGGAGGCCGACCTCGAGGAGATATATTTCTACAAGACCGAAAAAAAGGCCGGATTCGCCATTCAGCACGTCTACACCGAAGACCGCGCACTCGACGAGATCCTCGAAGCCCACAGCGGCGACGTCGTACTCGTTCCGAGGGGCCATCACCCTGTCGTGGCGGGCCACGATTTACTATCTCAATTTTCTGGCCGGCAGCGACCAAAGCCTCGCCGCAAGCAACGATCCGGACCACGAATGGGTCTACGGAACGTGGAAAGGCATGGACCCCCGCCTGCCGTTGGTCACATTGGACATGAACAAATAAAACATAAAAATTATGAGTGCAACATCAAAAAGCCCTCTGCACGCCATGACGCTGATGAGCCCCACCGAGTTCTGGAACGACTCCTGCTCGATCGGAGACCTGGAGTACGCCATCGACAACGGCGCGGTGGGAGGCACGAGCAACCCGACCATCGTCGGGAGCGTATTGAAAAAAGAGATAGACACCTGGCGGCCCCGTATAGTCTCCCTCATAGGGGAGAATCCCACCGCCACCGAGGACGAGATCGCGTGGAGGATCATCGAGGAGATGACCGTCGGCGCGGCGCGGCTGCTTATGCCCGCTTTCGAGGCGAGTGGCGGGCGCGTAGGCCGGCTTTCGATCCAGACCAACGCCAAATATTGGCGCAACGCCCGGGCTATTGTCGAGCAGGGAGTGCATTTCGACTCTCTGTACCCCAACAACAACATCAAGCTGCCCGTGACGAAAGCGGGAGTCGAGGCCGTAGAGGAATTAACGCGGCGGGGCGTGAGCGTGAACGGCACCGTCTCTTTCACCCTGCCGCAGGCGATCGCCGTGGCGGAGGCGGTGGAACGCGGCCTTGCCCGACGTCGGGAAGAGGGACAGGACTGCTCTACAATGAGCCCCGTGTGTACCATAATGGTGGGACGCCTCGACGACTGGCTCAAGGTGCAGGCGGCAAAAAAAGGGATCATCACCGAGCCAGGCTACCTGGAGATGGCAGGTGTGGCCGTCGCGAAAAAAGCCTACCGCATCTTCCGCCAGCGCGGTTACCGCACAAGGCTCCTCATTGCCGCCTATCGCAACCATTATCACTGGTCGGAATTTATCGGCGCAGAGCTCTCTCTCACCATTCCTCCCGACTGGCAGAGAAAGGATAATGCCTCCGATGTGGAGGTGAGGAATCGCATCGACGACGAGATAGACCCTCGGATGATCGAGGAACTCCGCAGGAAATTCCCCGATTTCGGCCGTGCTTACGATGAAGACGGAATGAGGGCGGAAGAGTTCGAGAGTTTCGGCGCCACCCGCCGTACACTGCGCGGGTTTATCGACAGTTATGTAGAGCTTACAGGTCTCATACGCAATATAATGATCCCGGATCCGGATATTAAAGGAGAATAGAATGAAGACAAGAAGATTGACAGCGGGGCAGGCCCTCCTCGAATTTTTGAATAGCCAGTGGGTCGAGCGCGACGGCGTGGAGCACAAATTTTTTGCCGGCGCTCTCGGGATATTCGGCCACGGGATCGTCGCCGGATTCGGACAGGGGCTTTTGCAGCGTCCCGATTTCCGGTACATAATGACCCGCAACGAACAGGGCTCAGTACACATAGCCGCGGCTTATGCCAAAGTGAAGAACCGGTTGGGGGCGTTTGCATGTATATCTTCGATCGGGCCAGGTGCGACCAACATGGCGACGGGAGCCGCCGCGGCGACTATCAACCGCTTGCCGGTGCTGCTCATCTCCGGCGATATATTTGCACGCCGCAACGTGGCGCCCGTACTGCAACAGTTGGAGTCCCCGCACACGCAGGACATCTCGGTGAACGACTGTTTCAAACCTATTACCAGATATTGGGACCGGATCAACCGCGCGGAGCAACTCGTGACATCCCTTCCGGAGGTTATGCGGGTGTTGACCTCGCCCGCGGAGACGGGTGCGGTGATGCTCTCCATGCCGCAGGATGTACAGGCCGAGGCGTGGGACTTCCCCGAAGAACTGTTTCGGAAGAGGGTGTGGCGAATACCGAGGCTGCGTCCCGACACGAGTGCGTTGAAAGAGGCCGCGGCGATGATCCGAGGCGCCAAAAAACCGATGATCGTGGCCGGAGGCGGAGTGATCTACAGCGAGGCTGCCGGAGAGTTGAGGCGGTTTGCGGAGATGACCGGAATCCCTGTTGCCGAGACATTCGCGGGCAAGGGGTCGCTACCGTGGGATCATCCGTTGAATCTCGGCGCGGTGGGTGCGACGGGAACTCCGGGTGCGAATGCCGTGAGTGCCGAGGCCGATGTGGTGATCGGGATAGGCACGCGGTACAGCGACTTCACCACCGCTTCGAAAACGGCGTTCCGGAATCCAGACGTTCGTTTCATCAACATCAACGTGGCCGAATTCGACGCCTTCAAACACGCTGCGCTTCCCCTGACCGGCGATGCAAGGGCATGTCTGGAGGAGCTCGCGGTACTGTTGGAGGGCTGCGACACCGGCGAGGCGTACCGCGCCGAGGCCATGCGGCTCAACCGCGATTGGGACGTGCAGGTCTCCGATATTTGCAAAGTGGGCGGAGAGCTGCCTGTTTCACAACTCGAAGTGGTGGGCGCCGTCAATGAGACGGCCGACCCGCAGGATATTGTTCTGTGTGCGGCGGGTTCGCTTCCGGGCGACCTGCATAAACTGTGGCGCACGACACACCCAAAGGGTTTCCACCTCGAATATGGCTATTCGACCATGGGTTACGAATGTGCGGCGGGCATGGGCGCTGCAATGGCGGCTCCGGATCGCCAGATATGGGTGATGGTCGGCGACGGCAACTACCTGATGATGAACAGCGAGATCGTCACCTCCATTCAGGAGGGGGTGAAATTCAACATCATCCTGCTCAACAACGACGGCTTCCAGAGTATCGGCGGCCTGTCGGAGTCGCTGGGCCTTCAGCGTTTCGGAACCAAGTACCGCTATCGCGATCCGGAGTCGGGCATGTTGACGGGCGACACCCTCCCCGTCGATTTCGCCGCCAACGCCCGAAGCCTCGGGGCACACGTGATCGAGGCCGGCGACATCCCATCGTTGAAAAAGGCTATGCAGGAGGCGAAAAAGCAGACGCGTACCACCGTGATAACTATCGACACCGACCTCTACAAGTGCGGGCCCGACTTTGCATGGTGGGAGGTCCCCGTCGCCGAGGTCTCCGAAATCGACACGGTGAGGGAGGCGTATCGCAAATATGTTGAGCACAAGAAAAAACAGAAGTATTACCTGTAAATTCAAAAATAACATGTTGAAGAACTATATCAATGGAGAGTGGGTGGCCTCGACGGATATCAACCGGCGGAACACCTATCTCCTGATCATTGCGGTTTTTGAGACGGATATTGCCGAACGGATAACCACGGTAGACCAACGGTTCGACATCTTCGGTAAAGAACGGCTCTTTCAATTCGGCGACGGGATTGATAAGGGCTTTCCCACCACTATGTTGAACACCGATTATCTCCGCCTGTTCGAAAGCCTCTTCGGCCACGACATCG
>QMCD01002017.1_pt1 | contig 16854 bp, 15 predicted proteins | sample 1821841 | NCBI WGS metagenome assembly QMCD01 (sample SAMN01991225, study PRJNA193472) | Termite gut metagenome, whole genome shotgun sequencing project. | isolation source: worker | host: Macrotermes natalensis | reverse complement strand
ACACCTTTTAAGGGCGACAGAAGCGGGACAAGGATCCTCCGCCGTTGGCGGAGGATCCTTGTCCCGCCCTACATTAGATCTTTATAGTCGCATAGAGCGGTCGTTAGAGACGACCATGCTTTTTATCTGCCAACCCTGCCGCTGGGGTCAGCGGCTAAGTTTGTCCCACCCCTGCCCCTCCCAGGAGGGGCCCCCTTGATAAGGGGGTGCCGCAAAAAAATCAAAAACGACTAAGCCCCGGGGGTGCTTCGCCGAAGGCGATAGCTTGGGCGGGGCCGAAGCGGGGAGGAGGTATTTGGTTTGCTGTTTTGGCGCAAGATTTGTTACATTTGTGGTGATACGATTTTATTTACCCTCAAAAATATAAACTATGGGATTTATCAAAGATTTCAAGGAATTCGCCCTCAAAGGGAATGTGATGGATATGGCTGTCGGTGTAATTATCGGCGGTGCGTTCGGTAAAATCGTGTCGTCGCTCGTCAACGACATCCTCATGCCACCCATCGGGGCACTCATCGGGAATACCGATTTCTCGGGACTGCGTCTCGACATCAGCAAGATCCGTGACATGTCATCGAAAGTCACCAACACAGTGGCACAGGGTGTCGAATCGGCAGCCGACGCGATCGGCAATCCGGATGCCGTCGAAGGGGCCATGGATACGATCGTCAAGCAAGTCGCCACGGATCCCGTGTGGTGGAACTATGGTGCGTTCATCCAGCAGTGTGTCGATTTCGCGATCCTCGCGTTCTGTGTCTTCCTGATGGTGAAGCTGATCAGCAAGCTCAAAAAGAAAACCCCCGATACCGTCGTGGAACCCACCGCTGAGGAGAAACTGCTCACCGAGATCCGTGATCTGCTGAAGAAACAGGCGTAACTCTCCCTACATTAGATCTTTATACAACGGAAGGGAGAGGCGTTTCTGATAGGGGCGACGTAATACACATTTGTCAGCCCTCCATTGAAGGCGAAATAGTGTGCGTCTGCCGCCGAAGATGCTTGCCCCATCCAGTAAAGACCTTCTTTATTCTGAACACCTATGGATCCATCGCCACTCCAACGCAACCCCGCCGCGGGGAGGTAGGGCGCGCGCATGTCGAGCTCCGCTCGCCATTATGCAAAAGGAGAGACGAAAATCGTCTCTCCTTTTGCATCGGCCCTGCGGGCCGCGGCGCGCGCCACCCCTGATGGTGGGAATTTCCTTACTATTGCAACACCTCCCAAAGGCGATCTTTGAGCATGTCGATATTTTTACCCGACACGGCGGAGATAAAGATGGGTTCGGGGATATCGGCACCCTGCAACGAGACACGTAACTCGGCAATCAGATCATCGTCCAACAGGTCACATTTCGTGATGGCCAACAGACGCTGCTTGTCGAGCAATTCGGGATTGTAGAGACGCAACTCGTCCAACAACACTTCGTAATCGGCCTCAATATCGTCACTCTCGGCAGGAATCATGAACAGCAACACGGAGTTACGTTCTATGTGACGTAAGAACCTGGTACCCAGCCCTTTACCTTCGTGTGCACCCTCGATAATACCCGGAATATCGGCCATCACGAACGAACGTCCGTCACGCACCTCCACGATACCCAGATTGGGTTCGAGGGTCGTAAAGGCATAGTTGGCAATCTTGGGTTTGGCAGCCGAGACGACGGAAAGCAACGTACTTTTACCCGCGTTGGGGAAGCCGACGAGCCCCACGTCCGCCAACACTTTCAACTCTAAAATAAAGGTACCTTCCTGACGATCCTCCCCCGGCTGGGCATAGCGCGGCGCCTGATTGGTGGAGGTTTTGAAGTGCCAGTTACCCTGACCGCCGCGACCGCCTTTGAGTAGGATCAACTCCTGCCCATCCTCAGTCACTTCACCAGCGACCTCCATCTCGCCGGTCTCTTCATTGAGTAACTTGGCGACCGTACCCAACGGCACGGGGATGATCACATCGCGACCGCTCTTGCCCGAGCTCCGTGCCCCGGAACCGGCACCCCCATCCTCAGCAAACTGATGACGTTGATACTTCAAGTGTATCAACGTCCAGTACTGCGTGTCACCTCTCAGGATGACATGTCCGCCACGCCCCCCGTCACCCCCGTCGGGACCGCCGAACGCCACGAATTTCTCCCGGCGCATGTGTGTCGATCCCTTGCCCCCGTGTCCCGAGCGGGCAAATATCTTGACGTAATCTACAAAGTTCGATCCCGACATTAGAATCTCAATCGAAGGCCCGCCACGAGGTATCCCAAATCACCGATACCTCCCTCGGCATAAGCCGCCACTTTCGTACCCACTTCGATACCTATGGGCGACACTTGCCAGGCCATTCTGCTGCGGTTAAGGTCGGAATGCCCCTTCATCTGTTCATATCGCCATCCCAAACCGGCACGCGAGTAGAAGCTCACGATTTTGAGGTTCAACCAACGCATCTTCACGAACGGCATCAACGAGTAATAGTTGTTCACATCGTCACTCGAATAGACACCCGTCGCACCGACACCCAGCCCGCCGATCACCCGAAACGAGTAATCCAGCGAGATACTCCCCCACTTCTCTTGGGTCGACGGAGCGTGTTTCACATCGGTCGTCGGGAGGAATCCATATCCCAATCTCAACTCGCCACGTCCCAACTGCGCCTTGGCGGTCGGAATCAGGAACAGAGCGAAAAGCGTTACCAACAGTAATTTTTTCATACTACAAAATTTCATTTTGAACTCGGTTGAATAGCTCCACATCCCCCGTCGGCGAGTGCATCAGATAGGTGTACGCTTCGTCGATCTTGCTCTGGGCGAGTTTCGCGAGGATCTCGGCCGAATCGACATACATCTCATGCTCCTTCGTCTGACGCTCCAACAGCTGCGCCATCACGATCCACCCTGCCGTTTCAACCAGACGACGCGCGTGGAAATCCTTATAACCGGGTGTCTGCTTATCCAGTTCATCGACACGTGCCACCATCTCGTCCAGTTTGCGACGCAACTCCTCGAAACCGCCGTACTGGGCGATCTGTTCCACGAACACGCCTTTGGTGATGCCGTTGATCGCCGCCACGACCTGCAACTGCGACGTACCTTCATAAATATTGGTGATACGTGCATCGCGATAGAGGCGTTCGCAAGGGTAATCCTTCATGAATCCCGATCCGCCATGTATCTGGATGGCGTCGTACGTCAACTGGTTCGAGAATTCGGACGAGAAGAGTTTCAACAGCGGCGTGAACGCATCGGCGAGACGGTTGTAGAACTTCATCTCCGTACGCTCCTCGGGCGTCAGGTCACGCTCCGCGGCAATGTGCGCGTACTGTTTGTAAATTTCCACGAAACGCGTCGTCTCATAGAGCAACGCCCTGGCACCCTGTAACTTAGCCTTCATATTGGAGAGCATCTCCGACACGGCGGCAAACTGAATGATCGGTTTTCCGAACTGTTCGCGTTCGTGTGCATACTTCAATGCCTCACGGTACGCCGCCTCGCACAATCCCACGGATTGTGCGCCAATGCCCAGACGGGCGGCATTCATCAACGCCATCGTGTATTTGATCAGCCCCATCTTCCGGTCACCGACCAACCGCGCAGGGGCATTGGTGAACACAAGTTCACAAGTCGGCGAACCCTTGATACCGAGTTTGTTCTCGATACGACGCACCTTGATCCCACCGTCACGTTTGTCATGCACCAACATGGAGAGTCCACGTGCATCCTTGGTTCCATCCTCGGTACGTGCCAGTACGAGTGCCACATCACCGTCACCGTTCGTGATGAATCGTTTCACACCGTTGAGCAGCCACCGGTCGCTCTTTTCATCATACGTGGCACGCAGCATCACGGCACCCAGGTCGGAACCCGCATCAGGCTCCGTCAGATCCATGGCACACGTGGCACCCTCGCTGACCATCGGCAGGAAGAATTCCTTGATCTCCTCGGAAGCGAACTCGTTCAGCGTCTCGGCACAGTCCTGCAACCCCCAAAGGTTTTCGAACCCTGCATCGCCACGCGCCACCATCTCGTTGGCCATCACGAAACAGAACAGCGGGAAGTTCAACCCGTCATACTTGTACGGCAACGTCATGCCCCCTAATCCGGCGGCATTCACAGCATCGAGGTTGCGTTGCGTCCCGGCGGCATACACCACCCGGTCGTTCGCCACGCGGGGTCCTTCGTGATCCACCTCCTCGGCATTGGCGGCAATCACCTCGCCACACACCTCACCCGTGATTTCCAACACACGGCGGTAGTTATCCATCGCATCGTCGAAATCCACCGGTGCCTGTTCGTAATCCTTGCGCAGCGCGAACTGACGCTCCTTCAGCTCCACGATCTTGCGATGCATCGGGTGATCGAGCTGAAATTGGAGATCTTTATTGTCTAAATAGAAGTTGCTCATATCTTATACCGTTTTAAGTTTTTGATTTTTAGGAGAGTAGATTGGGGGCTTTGTCGAAGTTGAGACGGAGGGAGTGTACTCGACGTACATGACCGACTGCTCAACGAGCAAAGTGCCGAAGCTACCTCATAAAATCGAAAACTATTTACTGTTTTGTTTGTAATACTTAACCATCTTCGGCAACACCTCATTCATATCCCCCACGATTGCGTAGTCGGCAATCTTGTGGATCGGCGCATCGGGATCCTTGTCAATCGAGATCACCATCGACGACCCATCCATACCGGCCGTGTGCTGGATCTGCCCCGAGATACCGCACGCTATGTAGAGGTGCGGACGTACCGTGACACCCGTTTGTCCGATCTGTCGACAGTGTTCCGTGAATCCGGCATCCACCGCGGCGCGCGAGGCACCTACTTCGCCGCCCAGCATCTCCGCCAACTCGTAAAGGAGCTTGAAGTTATCCCGACTCCCGACGCCATAGCCTCCCGCCACGATCACCGGGGCGGCTTTCAGATCCACCTCGCGCGCCTCGATATGACGGTCGATAATCTTCACCACCAGATCCTCACCGCGCAACCACTTCTTGTAGTCGATCGCCTTCACTTCAGCGGGACCGTGACCTTTGGCATGCTCGCGTTTCATCACACCCTCACGCACCGTCGCCATCTGTGGACGTCGCTCGGGATTCACGATCGTGGCGATGATGTTACCACCGAACGCCGGACGGATCTGGTACAGCAGGTTCTTGTACTCGTTACCTTTGGCATCCGCATGGTCACCGATCACCAGTTCGGTGCAATCGGCCGTAAGGCCGCTCTTCAGCGCAGCGCTCACGCGCGGCGCGAAGTCACGTCCGATGGACGTGGCACCGAACAGTGCGATCTGGGGTTGCTCCTGCTCGATCAATCCGCACAAAATAGACGTGTGCGGCAATGTACGGAATGGCGCCAACTCCTTGTCATCCGCCACCCACACCACATCGGCACCATAGTGCTGCAGCTCCTTCTCGATACCGTCCAGTCCGTGACCCAACACGACGGCCTCCAACTTCACGCCCAACGTCGTGGCCAACTCACGTCCCTTGGTCAGCAACTCCAGACTCACCTCCGCCGGCGTGCGACCCTCCAACTCTATATATACAAATACGCTATTCATACTCTTAACCTATTGTGTGCGAAGCGATCAGCTCCTTCATCATACCCTCGATCTCGGTATCGGTACCGGTCATGCGTTTGCACTCTTTGGCCCGGAAGACGACATTCTCGATCTTCTTCACCTTGGTGGGCGATCCGTTGAGGCCGAGTTGATCCATATCGGGATCGACATCGGCAGCACCCCACACCGTGAGGGGCATATTTTTGTAACGCATCACGCGGCGCGCATTCTTCGGACGGCAATCGGGAGCCGTACCATTGACCGTGATCACCGCCGGCACAGGACACTCGACCGTCTCCACGCCGCGCTCCAAGCGACGTTTGATCACCAGTGTCGATTCTTTGATCTCAACAACTTCCTCGGCATACGTGACCTGCGGCAGGTCCATTTTACCCGCCACCTGAGGACCCACCTGAGCCGTGTCACCGTCGATCGCCTGACGTCCCGCAACCACCAGATCGGGGTTCAGCTTCTTCAACGCACAGGTCAACGCGTACGAGGTGGCCAACGTGTCGGCACCGGCAAACTCGCGACCGCTGAGGAGCGTACCGCCATCGGCACCACGGAAAATCGAATCGCGCAGGATCTCTTCGGCACGTTCGGGGCCCATCGTCAGCACATGCACGGTCGTTCCCGGAATTTGCGATTTCAACGCCAACGCCATTTCGAGGGCATTCAGATCCTCGGGGTTAAAAATGGCAGCCAACGCGGCACGATTCACCGTACCTTCGGCCGTCATCGCGTCCTTGCCCACGTTACGCGTATCGGGCACCTGCTTCGCTAAAACTACAATGTTTAATTTTTTCATCGAATTATCGTTTGTGCACGATCGGGACCCGTCGAGATAATACGTATCGGCACTCCCGTTTCGTGCTCTATAAATTCCACATATTTTTTAAACTGCACCGGCAACGACTCGTACGTCGCATGTGCACGCAGATCCGCACGCCACCCCTCGAACTCCTTATATATGGGTTTCGATGCGCCCAGGTCGTACGGCACGCCATCCGAACCTTCATACGACGTGCATATTTTGACGGTCTCGAAATCGTTCATCACGTCGCCCTTCATCATGATGAGTTGCGTCACGCCATTCAACATAATCGCGTATTTGAGGGCGACCAGGTCGAGCCATCCGCACCGCCGTTCGCGACCCGTCACGGATCCGAATTCGCGACCGATCTCGCGCATTTTTTGCGCCGTTTCGTCGAACAGTTCCGTCGGGAAGGGTCCCGCCCCCACACGCGTGCAGTACGCCTTGAAGATACCGAACACCTCGCCGATGCGTCTCGGCGCCACACCCAAACCAGTACATGCACCGGCACACACCGTGTTCGACGACGTGACGAACGGATAGCTGCCGAAATCGACATCGAGGAGCGTACCTTGGGCCCCCTCCGCCAGTACGGATTTCTCCGCATCCAGAAGTCCGTTGATCGCGTATTCGGAGTCGATGAAGGTGTACTGTTTCAGGTATTCGACGGCCTCGAACCACTCCTTTTCAACCTCGACCGGGCCGACTTGGGCGCCCGGGCGCCCAAGCATCGCCAGATGGCGCTGCCGTGCCTTTTCATACGAGGCACGGAAGTCGGCCCGCTCCGTGTCACCGACACGCAATCCGGCACGGGCAGTCTTGTCCGTATACGCGGGGCCGATACCTTTACCCGTCGTACCGACCTTCGAATCACCCTTGGCAGCCTCCTGTGCGGCATCCAACAGTCTGTGCGTCGGCATGATCAGGTGCGCCTTGCGGGATATTTGCAATCGTTTTTTCAGATCCAGTCCGCCGCGTTCGAGCTCCTCGGCCTCGGCACGGAACAGCACGGGGTCGATCACCACGCCGTTACCGATCACGTTGCAGTGACCCTGGAACACACCCGACGGAATCGACCGCAGGATATACTTCCCTCCATCGAACTCCAACGTGTGCCCCGCGTTGGGACCTCCCTGAAACCGTGCCACAGCGTCATACCGCGGCGTCAGTACGTCCACAACCTTTCCTTTGCCTTCATCCCCCCATTGAAGACCCAACAAAACATCTATTTTTGCCATTTGTCCTATCTATCGTGCCATGCGTCACACTTGAATCGCGCGCTGCACGCGTCCCCAAAGATACGAAGATTTTTCCGAAAAGAAAAACCTTCACCTACTCGTCGTCGTCCGATCCGCCGCCGTTGTCCTGAATATCCTCGGCACCTTTGATGTCGCCGCCATCCTCATCGGTATAGAAATCTTTCTCGATCTCCTCTTCGGCCTGTGCCGGATCATCGACCTTCACGTCGATCTTCACCAGGTAGTACACATCGTCCGTCTCGAACGGCACGACGTAGAAAAAATCACCGTTCGGCTTGTCGATACGCATCATCGCGTCCGCAAAACCCGCCGGGTAGATGCGTTTCAACTCCTCCTGCTGTTCGGCAGTGAGGTTGTGGTAACTCGTTACGATTCTCTTCTTGTTTAGTTCAGGGTTCGCCATAGTTCTTGAATTTCGGTGCAAGTATAAACATTTTTTTATATTTTTGCTTCGCATGCAAGAAAAAATAAACGCCCTGAGGCAGCGAATAAACCACCTCAATCACCGATATTATGTCGATAACGTGTCGGAAGTTCCGGATCGCGAGTTCGACGAGTTGTTGCGCGAGCTGACGGATCTGGAAACCCGTTACCCGTTGTTCCGCGACCCTGATTCCCCCACGCAACGCGTCGGAAACGACCTCACGACGGAGTTCCGCACGGTCAAGCACAGATTTCCGATGCGGTCGCTCGCGAATACGTATTCGATCGACGAGGTACGTGATTTTATCGAATCCACAGGTGCGGGGGAGTTTGTGTGCGAATTGAAATACGACGGCACAGCCATTTCGTTGACGTACGAAGATGGCATCCTCACGCAAGCCGTCACCCGTGGCGACGGTATTCAGGGGGATGACGTCACAGCCAATGTGCGTACCATCAAATCCATCCCGCTCCAACTCCGGCTTACCCCGACTCCGTCGGACCACCCGCCGCCGCTAGGGTCAGCGGCCAAATCTGACCCACCCCCAACCCCCGCCTCAGGCAGGGGCTTTCACGGGGCGGCGTCTGGACCTGCGTCCCTCCAAAGTCGGGACTCCGCCCCATCGACACTCGCCACCGCCTTTCCCGCTTTTTTCGAGATCCGTGGCGAGATATTCATGCCCTACCCCTCCTTCGAGCGGCTCAACAAGGAGCGCGCCGCGCTTGGCGAACCTCCGTTCGCCAACCCGCGAAACGCGGCGGCAGGCTCTCTCAAGCAACTCTCACCGGCAATCGCGGCCCAACGGGGCCTCGATTGCGTGCTGTATCAACTGGCATCCGACGAGCTTCCGTTCGACACCCACGAGGAGAGCCTGCGCGCGGCGCGCTCCTGGGGGCTCAAAGTGTCGAATGCGATCCGGGTGTGTCACGGTATCGAGGAGATCGAGACCTACATCGACCATTGGAACACGGAACGCCACACGCTTCCCTTCGCCACAGACGGTGTGGTGATCAAGGTGAACTCGTTCGCACAGCAACGCGCGCTGGGTAGCACAGCCAAGGCACCCCGGTGGGCGGTGGCCTATAAATTCAAGGCCGAACAGGCCGTCACGAGGCTTCTGTCGGTGGACTTTCAGGTGGGACGTACCGGCGCCATCACCCCCGTGGCGAACCTCGAACCGGTATTGCTGGCCGGCACGGTGGTCAAACGTGCCTCGTTGCACAACGCCGAACAGATCGCCCTGCTGGATGTACGTGTCGGTGACTCGGTGTATGTCGAGAAGGGCGGCGAGATCATCCCCAAGATCACGGGTGTCGAACTATCCGAACGTCCGGACGGAAGCGAACCGCTGACCTATATCACGGCGTGTCCCGCCTGCGGTGCCGAACTGATCAGGTATCCCGGCGAAGCGAAACACTACTGTCCCAACACGTCGGGATGCACGCCCCAGATCGTCGGACGGATCATCCACTTCATCTCGCGACGTGCCATGAACATCGACGGTCTCGGGGACGAGACCGTGCAGTTACTCTTCGACAATGATCTCGTTCGCAACGTGGCGGACCTCTACGACCTCACGGCATCGCAACTCTCGCCCCTACCGCGTCTGGGTGAAAAGTCGGCCGAGAATATCATCACGAGCATTCGCGGCTCGGTGACTGTGCCGTTCGAACGGGTGCTGTACGGATTGGGGATCCGTTTCGTCGGTGAAACGACGGCACGCCACCTCGCCACTCACTTCAAGTCGCTCGACGCGTTGCGTGAAGCATCATACGAAACGCTTATCCAGGTCGAGGAGGTGGGTGAAAAAGTAGCCAACGCACTGGTCGAATATTTCTCCGGCACGGAGAATATCCATATTCTCGAACGTTTGGGGCGTGCCGGAGTGCAGTTCCGGATACACGAACGTACCCTCGCCTCGAACGCTCTCGAAGGGTCGAGTTTTGTGATCTCCGGAACTTTCACTACATTGAGCCGTGAAGAGTTGAAGGATCGTATCCAAGCCAATGGCGGACGTGTCGTGTCGGCTGTGTCGAGTCACGTGGATTATCTCGTGGCGGGCGAAAAAGCGGGACCCGAAAAGGTGAAAAAGGCACAAAAATTGGGCGTGCGGATGATTACGGAACAGGAATTGCTTAACAAGATAACATCATGATACAGAATAAACTGAGAGGCGCCGGCACGGCCCTCGTGACACCCTTCGATGCCGACGGTCGGATTGATTATGCCGGGTTGGCACGGATGGTCGACTATGTGATCGACGGCGGTACGGACTACATCGTGGCACTCGGCACGACGGCCGAAACTCCCACCCTGTATCTGCACGAGCGTGCGGTGGTGGCCATGTCCATAGCCAATCAGATACGTGGACGCGTGCCGTTGGTGATCGGCGTAGGGGGTAACTCGACCTCCGAGGTGCTGGATCAGATGCGGGAGTTCGACCTGCGTGCCGCGGCGGCGATCCTGAGTGTCGTGCCGTACTACAACAAACCGTCGCAAGAGGGTATGTATCAGCATTTTAAGGTGGTGGCGCAAAATTCGCCCGTGCCGGTGATTCTGTACAACATTCCGGGACGCACGGGTGTCAACATGACGGCCGAAACAACCCTGCGTCTGGCCGACGAATTTCCGAATATCATCGGTATCAAAGAGGCATCGGGCAACATCGAACAGATACAGACCATTATAGATCGGCGTCGCAATGGGTTTCTGGTGCTGTCGGGCGATGACGACCTGACGCTCGAAATGATGCGCCGCGGCGGCGAGGGGGTTATCTCAGTCGCCACGAATGCCTTCCCGCAACGGTACATCGAGTGCGTGCGCCACGCGCAGAACGGCAACTTCGCCACGGCGTTCAACGCCTACCGCCATCTCGAAGAGGCGATCAAAGCGCTGTTCGCCGAGGGAAATCCCGTCGGTGTGAAGTGTGCCCTTTCGGTGATGGGTATCATCGAGCCGCACGTGCGCCTTCCGCTCCTCAAGGGCACTGCCACGTTGGGCGAAACGTTTAAATCGCTGATCGAAAAATACGATTTGAAGTAAAAATTACGTTATCATCCGGATATGAAAAAGTGGCTTATAGCAATCGTTACGTTGGCATGCGTGTCCGGATGGACGGGGTGTACCACGCCCACCACACCGGACCCCGAACCTCCCGGAAGAACTGACGAAAATGGCACGGTCGAGCAGACGACCATCTTCTACCTCACCGGGACACAACTGTCGCGTTACTTCCGGGCGAACATCTTGGATGCCATGTCGGTGATCGATCCCCAATCGCTGGGCGAGAGTCAGCGCGTGATGGCCTTCTTCGAGTCCAAAAGAAACGAGGGCACGATCCTCGAACTGCATTACGATACGGAGCTTGAAAAATGTGTCGCCGACACGGTACGCGTGTGGAGCGTGGAGGGACTGAACTCCATGAAGGCCGAAACGATGGCCGACATCCTCACGTCGATCACCGCCCATGCACCGGCACATCAATACACCCTCATCATCGGCGGTCACGGCTCCGGGTGGATTCCCGGTTCGACGAGCCTCACACGTCAAAGCACCTCCGGCGGAAGTTTCACCTTCCCGACTCCTGATCCCAATGCGCCATTCATGACCCGTCACGGGGCGGCTGCGGATCAGGCAGAGCCTGCTCCTGAGGCGTCTCCTTCTCCGGAGGAGACGCCTTCGGGTACGGACGTACCGTCCGAACCCGTGGCAGCCGCCACGTTTGCACCCCACTCGTTCGGCGACCAGAAGGAGGATTTGTCGGAGATCGCCCGTGCCTTCTCGATTGCCGAGTTCCGTCCGCACTGGATCCTGTTCGACGCCTGTTTCATGTCCAACATCGAGGCACTGTACCAGTTGCGGAATTCGACCGACTTCATCATCGCGTCGCCGTGCGAGATCCTCGGCGCGGGATTCCCCTACAAGACGGCCTTTCCACCGCTGCTCAAAAACGACCTCGAAGGTGCCTGCAGGGCGTTCCACAACCATTACCTGAATGGCGAAGTGCCGTCGGGATTGATCGCCGTCACGGATTGCAAGGAGTTGGAAGCACTCGCCGGACTGGTGAAACAGATCGAATCGACACGTGGCGGCACACCGCTTCTGGAGCCTCAAAAGGCATCCATCCAGATTTACGACGGCTTCAAAAGCCACGCTTTCTACGATCTGGAGCACTACATGCAGACGATTTGCGACAACGAAACGCTCCTCGAAGCGCTGCGCATCCGTCTCGACCTGACGTTCCCCGTGAAGCTCCACACACCGTATTTTTACTCCGCTTACGGTGGCGACGGGACAGGCACCTCCAAGTTTCCACAGTCATGGGGACGCCTCATGAATTCCGTGCGACACTTCTCGGGCGTATCGACCTCTGCCCCATCGACTTACAACACCGACGAGTGGGCCCAAACCGATTGGGGACGTGCCGTGTCTCCGGGTAATTAACCGGTAATAACCTTCTCCTCCCCGTGCCGGGGGACCGTCTCTACTCCGATGGTCAGCTGTTCAATCAGACTTCCTACGGACGCTATTGGATGCTCTCGGCTTCGTCTACGACGGATGCGCGCTGGTTCGGTTTCAGTGCCGGCGCCACGAGTACGACGAATCCCACTTACGTCGGGTACGGCTTCTCCCTGCGTTGTATAAAGATGGGCGGGACAAGGAGTTCCCAATGGCACAGTCCCGGAGGGGAAAGGCGGGGAGGAGGTGCCAGGCCGGCTTGGCGGAAGTTGGGCGGGACAAGGAGGGAGAAAAAGAGCGAGAGGGACTGGAATTAGATGGCTCCTCTCGCTCGACCATGGCGTCTGGTACCGCCATAGCTGCTGCAAAGGTAAACAAAAAATCCAAATGTTCGCTCATCAGCGAGCATTATTTTTTCAAAAACTCTCGTTTTTTGTAACATGGAGAGGAAATCGGCAAGAAGAGATGACGCATTGATCATGGCCATAGCCCAACGGTTTAAACAACTCAGGGACGAAAAAGGCGTCAGTCAACGAATCGCGAATTGGGATACCGACATTAACGTGGCGGACATCGAGACAGGACGACGCAATATCAGCATCACCACCATCTCCGATCTCTGCAAATATTACGACACAACGTTGGAAGAGTTCTTCCGCGGCATATCCAAATAAAAAAACCGCCCATAAGGCGGTTTTTCGTTACAGCGTCTTCCTGAGGCGCGCGACGGGGATATTCATGATCTCGCGATACTTCGCCACGGTACGTCGGGCGATACGATAGCCCTTGTCGTTGAGTATCTCCATCAACGTTTCGTCCGTCAACGGATGGTGCTTATCCTCCTCCGAGATGCACTCTTGCAAGATATTCTTAATCTCGTAACTCGACACCTCCTCACCGCTTTCGGTCTGCATCGCCTCCGAAAAGAGTGTTTTCAACAAGATGATGCCGAAGTGTGTCTGCACATATTTGCTGTTCACCACGCGTGAGATCGTCGACACGTCGAGACCCGTCCGTTCGGCAATGTCTTTGAGGATCATCGGACGCAACTTGGACATATTGCCATCCTTGAAATACTCCTCCTGATAGTCGAGGATCGTGCGCATCGTACGCATCAACGTGTCGTGACGCTGCTTGATCGCCGAGATGAACCATTTCGCCGAGTCGATCTTGCCCTTGACGAATTGAATCGCCTCCTTGTTCTCCTCCTTCACGCGTCCGTCCGGTGTGACCATACTGCGCATCATATCCACATAACGCTGGTTGATCCGTACCTCGGGAATGTTGTACTTGTTCAGCGACAGATCGAAATGACCGTCGTGATAGTCCAGTATGAAATCGGGGACGATGTAGGGTGTCATGTCCGAATCCCCTTCCGAATGCAGGTTGCCGGGCTTGGGCGAGAGGCGTTTAATCTCCTCGATCGCGTCGCGGAACTCATCCTCGGTCACACGCAGGCGATTGATCAGTTTTTCGTAATGTTTCTTCACGAAATCATCGAAATGACTCGTCAGGATCTTGTGCGCCAACTGTCGTGCGGGGGTGTCGATACTTTGGTGTTCCATCTGTATGAGCAGACACTCCTGTAAGTTGCGGGCCCCCACACCGATCGGTTCCAGCTCCTGGATGATGGCCAACAGATCCTCCAGATCATCGGGCGACACCTCGATGCCACGCGTAAAAGCGATATCATCGGCAATCGAATCGAGATCGCGACGCAGGTATCCATCCTCCTCGATACTGCCGACGAGGTATTTGGCCAGTTCCATCTGATGTTCCGACAGGTGGCGAAAGCTCAACTGTTCGACAAGGAAATCCGGCAGCGAACGCCCATGCACAAGCATCGTCTGATGTTGCGGCTTGTCATCCTTGGAGAGGTTATTGACACGCAATTTATAGATCGGCGTATCGTCGTCACGCAGGTACTCGTCGACCGAGACCCGTTGTGGTTCCTCACCGTTCTCACCGGGTTCGGTCCCCTCCTCACGCTTGGGTTCCTCCTCCAGGACGATATTCTCCTCGATCTCCTGCTTGACACGCTGCTCCAACTGCATCGCCGGAAGCTCCAGCAGACGGATCATCTGTATCTGTTGCGGCGACAGCTTTTGCTGTATCGTCAGTTGTTGTTTCTGTTTAAGCGACATTTATCAGTTACCTTTATAATATCATGTAAGAATACCGATTAAAAATCGGCATTCTTAGGTGTACGCGGAAACGGTATCACATCCCTGACGTTGGCCATCCCGGTGACAAACATCAGTAGTCGCTCGAAACCCAACCCAAATCCCGAGTGGGGAGCCGTACCGAAGCGACGCGTATCGAGATACCACCACATTTCTTCTTTATTCATCCCCAGTTCGTCCATCCGTGCGACGAGTTTCGTGTAATCGGCCTCGCGTTCCGATCCACCGATGATCTCGCCGATCTTGGGGAACAGCACATCCATCGCCCGCACGGTCCTGCCGTCGTCGTTCTGCTTCATATAGAACGATTTAATCTCTTTGGGGTAGTTGACCAGAATCACGGGGCGTTTGAAATGCTCCTCGACGAGGTATCGTTCGTGCTCGCTTTGCAGGTCGTTGCCCCATTCGCACGGGAACTCGAATTTCTTACCGGAAGCTTTGAGAATTTCGACGCCCTCGGTGTAATCCAAACGCTGGAAATCGTTCGCGAGGACAAAGTCGAGTCGTTCGATCAATCCCTCGTCCCACATTTTGTCCATAAATTCGAGATCCTCGCGACAGTGTTCGAGGGCGTACCCGATGAGGTATTTCAGAAAATCTTCAGCGAGATCCATGTTGTCATTGAGCTCGTAGAAGGCCATCTCGGGTTCGATCATCCAGAATTCGGACAAGTGTCTCGGCGTGTTCGAGTTCTCGGCACGGAACGTGGGTCCGAACGTGTAGATACGTCCGAGCGACATCGCGCCGAGCTCACCCTCCAACTGTCCGGATACGGTGAGCGCTGTCGAGCGTCCGAAGAAATCCTGCGTATAGTCAATCGCGCCCTTTTGTGGTCCATCTTCGACATGGGGGACGTTATTCAGATCGAGGGTCGTCACCTGGAACATCGCGCCGGCACCTTCACAGTCCGATGCCGTGATAAGGGGCGTATGGAGGTAGTAGAACCCACGGTCGTTGAAGTAGTTGTGTATCGCGAATGCCATTGCGTGACGGATGCGCAGTACGGCCCCGAAGGTGTTGGTACGCGGACGCAGGTGCGCAATCTCGCGAAGAAACTCTAACGAATGGCCTTTCTTCTGCAGCGGATAGGTTTCGGGATCGGCGGTACCGTACACTTCGATCTCGGATGCCTGCACCTCGACGCCCTGCCCCTCGCCTTGCGATGCGACGAGCCGCCCGGTCACGCGCAGACACGCCCCCGTAGTAACGGATTTCAACACCTCTTCGAATTGCACGGGATCAGCGACAACCTGAATATTGGCCACGCACGACCCATCGTTGAGGGCGATAAAGGCGACATTTTTATTGCCGCGTTTCGTGCGTACCCATCCTTTCACCGTCACGTCGGTATCGGTAACCGAACCTTGCAAAAAATCCACTATCCGTTTCATATCTGTGTGCTGTTTTTGTAAAAGCCCTACGAAGGTACAATATATTTGCCGTTTCAACAAAAAAAACTACTTTTGTTCGCTATCCTTTTGAGGCGTATTGGCGTATGAAAACTATTACTTCCATCCTGCTGTCCGTTTGTTGCATCTTCACGGTGAATGCCAAACGTGTCTATCGTTCCGAATTCCTGCCGTTCGACACGCGCGAGGCGGCGGAGCAGTTGGACCGCACGGGTATCTCGAAGTACATCCCGTACAACGGTGAAGATACGGTCGACATTCCGACTGACTGGTTCGATTCGTTCATCTATTTGCGACTCGGCAGCGAGGAGTACGACCTAACATCCTATTTGCGTCAGGGGGTGAATTCATTCGAGAAATGGGCGGGACGCGAAGGCTATCTGTTCGCTCAGGAGAAACGGAGCGTGTGGGATTACAGCGTGACACTGGTACCGGACTCTCTGGGGCGCGATTTCGGGATGCTGGATCTGGAGATCATCGTGCGGAACGGGTATAACTACCCGGAGCCCATCACGGTGGGGTACGACATATATGACCCGACAGGCAAGTTGCTGGATTTCAGCGTGAACGAAGTTACGGTCGACGGACGTTCCACTGACACGCTCCGCTTCACTCCATATATATACCATACGTACGACCATCGTTGGCAGCCCAACATTACAAAAAAAGAAGTATCGGCACCGCGTTGTGCACAATATTGGCCCGCTTTCGCGTTTTAGCGACGGCAAACCCGACTTTCTTTCTCGTCTTCGGCGCTCTTTTAG
>QMCD01001293.1_pt1 | contig 16864 bp, 13 predicted proteins | sample 1821841 | NCBI WGS metagenome assembly QMCD01 (sample SAMN01991225, study PRJNA193472) | Termite gut metagenome, whole genome shotgun sequencing project. | isolation source: worker | host: Macrotermes natalensis | reverse complement strand
TTTTCAAGTCCGCGTGGTTGTATACTGGAAACGTGATGAAAATGAACATTGGGTCACGTCTGCCTGCCGCACTCACTCGACCCTAACTGCTGTTTGTATAATGACATAAAGGGATCGTTCGAGCGGCAGGCGATTGTGCGCGGGAACAATTTCAGGCCGTTTGCGGTATACACGATTCGGCGAGCGAGCGAAATCGGAATACTCCTTGAGCGATTCCGGCGAGTTGAATTTGCCCGAAAAGTAAGTTTTTCTGCCTTTGTGCTCGACGAAAACCCTTGTTCCGTCCTTTCGGGTCATGTTGCCTGTATTTCGGGATTTTAGGCACTGTACCGCGTGTGGTAAAAGCTGTTTTTCACAAAATCGTATACCGTATACGATCTTCGGCTTTTTACCACGAGCAAAAACGGCTGCCAATAACTAGGCGTAAGTTTATGATTTGACAAGACTTACAAAATGGAGCGAAAGGGGATCGAACCCTCGACCTCAGCATTGCGAACGCTGCGCTCTCCCAACTGAGCTACCGCCCCTCGTCAGCCCCCGATTTTCGCATATTCTGTCACATTGAAAAGGGGGGAATACGAATACCTGAACTACCCGGCAAGGACTCGAACCTTGTATGAGGGAACCAAAATCCCTTGTGTTACCAATTACACCACCGGGCAATGGAGGATGAACCTGATAGTCCGGTCCATTATAGCAATACATCGCCTGATTTCAAGGCCCCCCAATTTCCCCGCCGATAGCAAGTTTTTTCAATTTCGTCGATCACATGATCCGCTCGTTCGGGCGAATCGTGTTCAAAGCGTCGTCGAGGCTTTCGATAATATCGTCGATATGTTCCAAACCAATGGAAAGTCGAACCAGTTCCGGCGAGATGCCTCCTTTACGTTGGTCCGCTTCGCTCAGTTGCGAATGCGTCGTACTGGCCGGATGAATAATCAGACTCTTGGCATCGCCGACGTTCGCCAACAGACTGAACAGTTTGATACTGTCCGTCAACTTGATACCGGCTTCACGACCGCCTTTCACGCCGAAAACGACCATGCCGCCGCAACCGTTCGGAAGATATTTTCGTGCAAGATCATACGACGGATCGCCTTTCAAGCCGGGATAACGCACCCAATCGACTTTCGGATGGCCGTTCAAAAATTCCGCGACCTTGAGGGCGTTCGAGCAATGCCGCTCCATCCGCAGCGGGAGCGATTCGACGCCTTGCAGGAAAAGCCAGGCCGCATCCGGCGCCAGCGTCGGTCCCTGATTTCGCAAACCGACCGTCCGGAGCCGCAAAATAAAAGCGAGGGCATTCAAATCACCGAGGTCCCGTGCAAACCGCAAACCGTGATAACCGCGATCCGGTTCGTTATACAACGCGAATTTCCGGTCCGACCAATCGAAGGTTCCCGCATCAATCACCACGCCTCCGATGCCGGTTCCGTGTCCGCCGATCCATTTCGACAATGAATGGATCACGATGTTCGCCCCGTATTCGATGGGACGCAACAAGGTCGGCGGCGTGAAGGTCGCATCGACGACGAGGGGCAAACCGTGTTTTCGTGCGATTTTCGCGAACCCTTCGATGTCGGCGACGTCGAGAACCGGATTGCCGACCGTCTCGATGTAAATCGCCCTGGTTTTGTCGTTGATCGCCGCTTCGACCGCCGGAAAATCGTTGATCGGCACGAATCGGGCTGTAATCCCTTGTTGCGGCAAAATGGCATCGAACTGCGTGAACGTGCCGCCGTAAAGATTTTGCGCGGAAACGAATTCGTCTCCCTGCCGCATGATGTTCGTCAAGGCGAAATAAATCGCCGCCGTGCCGCTGGACAAGGTCAACGCCGCCGCCCCGCCGTCCAGCGCCGCCAAACGCTTTTCAAGAACGTCGTTCGTCGGATTCATCAGCCGGGCATAAATGTTGCCGAATTCCTTCAGGGCGAACAGGTCGGCTCCATGCCGCGAACTCTTGAAATTATAGGCCGTGGTACGGTACACCGGAACGGCCCGAGCCTGCGTGTTCGGTTCGATCTCCTGCCCGGCATGGACGGCCAGGGTCTCAAGGCGATATTTCCCATTGCTCATCAGTTTTCTCCTTGCATTTAGTGGTTTGCGTAAAGCCAACCGGAAAGGTAGCGTTCTCCGGTGTCCGGCAAAACGGCGACGATCATTTTTCCTTCGTATTCCGGCAAGCGGCTCAACTCCAAAGCCGCTTTCAATGCCGCGCCGGACGAAATTCCGACCAGGAGTCCTTCTTCCAGAGCGGCGGCCCGAGCGGTTGAACCCGCCTCTTCGGAAATAACCGTTACGATTTCATCCACGATTTCCCGGTTAAAAACACCTGGAACAAAACCGGCTCCGATCCCCTGGATTTTGTGTGGTCCGACGCCGCCTCCCGACAGAACGGGCGACTCCGCCGGTTCGACCGCTATAATTTTGACGGAAGGTTTTCGCGCTTTCAACATTTCGCCGACCCCGGTTACGGTCCCGCCCGTCCCGACTCCGGCCACCAAGACGTCGACCTGTCCGTCCGTGTCCCGCCAAATTTCCTCGGCGGTGGTTCGACGATGATAATCCGGGTTGGCCTGATTCTCGAATTGCTGCGGCATGAAGGAACCGGGCGTTCTTGCCGCGATTTGCTTTGCCGCTTCGATCGCGCCTCGCATTCCGAGTGTTCCATCCGTCAAACGAAGTTCGGCCCCATAGGCTTCGAGGAGTTTCCGTCGTTCAAGACTCATCGTGTCCGGCATGGTGAGTATCAAATGATAGCCTTTGACCGCCGCGACCAAGGCCAGACCGATGCCCGTATTGCCGCTGGTCGGCTCGACGATCAACGTGTCCGGTTTGAGCTTTCCTTCTTTCTCAGCCGCTTCGATCATGGCAATCGCCACCCGATCCTTGACGCTTCCCGCCGGATTGAACGATTCGACTTTGACGAGCACTTCGGCCTTGCCCTTGTTCAACTTGTTGATCCGGACAAGCGGTGTTTTCCCTATGGTTTCCAGAATCGATGAAAATATTTTCGAGGTCATCTCGGCTCCTGTTCTAAAACGGGATAAAAGCTACCATGAAAGTAGTAAATGAATTTTATATGTCATGCGAAAATCCGCAAGGGGGGGCAAAAAAAGGACCGTGGAATCGCATGAAATCATACGTTTGTCAGACCAAAGCCGACCCCGCTTTCCGTTTAATCCGCTTGTTCCTCCTTCAGGCCGCGTCGTTTCCGGCGGACAGGCTCCCGAATTGTCGGCTTCGGAACATTTCAACCGCTTTCAGCATACAACTTTCCGCATACAAGGGATATTGATCGTGTATCATCTCTTGGCGTATCATCTCTTGATTGGATAAAAATCGCCGTCTTGCTACATCACCGCCTTGATACCACGAACAAAGTAGTATATAATCCGATCTACGAAAAGCGTCCATTCCGATCTCATTTCTTACGGCATTCCCATGAAAATCTCGACGAAGGGGCGATACGGGTTGCGGGTTCTCCTGGATCTGGCGATTCACACCTCTGCGGAACGTCCCCGGATGCTCAGGGATGTTGCAAAGAGTCAGGATATTTCCGAAAAATATCTCAGCCGATTGGTCATCGAACTGCGTCGGGCCGGGTTGATTTCTTCTGTTCGCGGGGCAGGCGGCGGCTATCGATTGGCCCGACCGCCGAAAATGATTTCGATTCTGGAAATTCTCGATGTCATGGAAGGCCCGGTCGCAATCGTCGAATGCTTGAATCAAAGCGATTACTGCAACCGCTCGAAACGCTGCCCGCCGCAGGTGCTCTGGTCGCAGATCAATCAAAAAATCCGAAACGTCTTTGCGGAATACACGCTCCAGGACTTGTTGGATTTACGGCATGTCGGCGGTTTTACGGAAATCGGCTGCTGAAGCGGCGGTTGCCCTTCGACGCATGTGTCGGCGAGCAGTTGCATGACCCGGGCGGGGCATCCTTGTCCTTGGAAAACAAGGTATACTGGGAACGCGATGAAGGCGCACATTTGGTCAAGCCTGCTTGCCGCACTCAATTGCCACAACTTTTGTTAATGCAAGTGTTTACGCCGACCGTTCGAACGGCAAGCGATTGTTCGCGGGGGGATTGTCATGCCGTTTACGGGATACGTCAAGACCGTTTTGTCTTTAGGCGGACCTCAATCTCCGTATCTTGCGCACCCGACCGCCCCTTGTCGCGGCGGCATCGAAAAAAAGAGCACAGAAAAATCAGCAACGAAAAATCAACAAAAAAACGTCGAAAAATCGCGGAAAAGGCGGGGCTTTCGATTTCCGTCATTTCAGATGAAATACTCTATCGTGGAATCATCGGACGGGATAAATTCACGAAATATCCTTTTGCTCAAATCGACAAAGCCCGATTCGTTTCGCATGCGCGGGTGCGGCAGTTTTACTTCGATGACCGCCTTGATCCGTCCCGGATTGGGAGTCATGACAACAATTCGGTCCGCTAAAAAAACGGCCTCGTCGATATCATGTGTTACAAAAACGACGGAATTGTTTTCTTCCTGAACGATTTTTTGCAGATCGATTTGCAATTGACATCGCGTCAGCGCATCCAACGCGGCAAAAGGTTCGTCCATAAAAAGAGTGTCCGGACGCATCGCCATGGCCCGTGCAATCGCCACCCGCTGTTGTTGCCCTCCGGAAAGTCGATGGGGATACTGTTCGTGAAGATTGTCAAGCTGGACCATTTCCAGATATTTATGTGCGATTTTACGACGTTCCGCTCCGGAATGCCTGCCTTGTGATTCCAGGCCGAGTTCCACGTTTTTCCGCACGGTTCGCCAGGGCAGCAGTCCGTAGTTTTGAAACACCATCACGCGATGCCGGGAAGGACCGGCAACGGGCTCGCCGTTGATCCAGATAACCCCTGATGAAAGCGTTTCAAATCCGGCCATTGCGTTCAGGAGCGTTGTTTTCCCGCAACCGGAAGGGCCGAGAAGACAAATGAACTCTTTTCGATCGATTGACAGGGAAACGTTATCAAGCACGGTAACGCTTCTGCTTTCCCGGCCGCATTGGTGATGAAACGTCTTGCACGCATTTTCAACTTCAATATACATGTCAATCACGTCCCCAGATGTTCAAGATGAATTTTTCGAATCGCCCGACGGCCAGATCCAAGAGAAAACCGATCATGCCGATCGTGACGATCGCGGCAAGCAGGTGATCGGTCCGCATATTGTTGCGGGAATCGATAATGAGGTAACCAAGGCCGCTTTGTGCCCCGACCATCTCGCCGGAGACCAAAAAAACCCATGCGCTGCCGAGCGCGATATGGAGGCTGTTGGCTATGGTCGGAAAAACGGCCGGGAATTCGATTTTCCACAAGACCGCCGGAAAGGCAATACCATAATTGGCCGCGACCTTCCGATAGACCGGATCAAGATTGCGTACGGCCGAGACGGTTGAAAGCAGTATCGGAAAAAACCCGGCGAGGAAAATGATGGCAATGGCCGGTATGTCGCCGATACCGATCAACAGTACGATGAACGGCATCCAGGCGACCGGCGCGATCGGGCGCACGCAATGTAAAACCGGAGCGACGAGATCAAAAGCGCAACGGTAATGACCGAGCAGGAGCCCGAGAGTCGTGCCCGCAACCACGGAGGTAAAATATCCTGCCGCAAATCGACACAGGCTGCTCGCGATATTTTCCAGCATGACGCCACTACGGAAAAGTTCGACCAACGCCTTTGCAAGATCAAGAGGAGTCGGAAGCAAAGCCGAAGGAAAACGGCCGAAATGGCATGTCGCGATCCAAATGACCAGCAATCCGCCAAAGGAACACGCCAAATTTCTCAATAAGGTCGTCGTTTTCATGAAAAGGATCATTCCTGAAGGATAAAGTTTTCATACGTCGGCGGTTGAGAGGAAAGCCCGCAATGGATCATTTTTTTTCTCAACAATTCATAAGACTCGGGCGTCAACTCCAGGTCGGAATAGGATATCCATTTCAGCGACAATTGCAGCACCTCGTCCGGTTGTTGCAGCAGCGTCCCGGCGTGTCGGCGGGCGACTTCCTTGTCGGCGAGGCGATTTCCGGCCGTTTTGTAGGCGGCGAGCAATTGTTTCGCGCACTCCGGTCGTTCTGCGAGAAAACGGTTGTTGGCAACAAAAGCGCAACAGACGGAATCGGGCCATAATTCTTCGCAAAGGAGAAGCACCTTGCCATATCCTCCATGCACCGCGATCGCCCCGAAAGGTTCGGCGACGCAGTATCCGGAAATGCGCTTGGCGGCCAATGCCGAGGGCATTTCGGGCGGCGGCAGTTCGATGATCCCGACGTCGGATTTTTCGATCCCATTCCGTTCCAATAATTCGCACAGCAGAATGTAATGCGAACTTGCCCGATGCGGGATCGCAAACGTTTTTCCCCGCAAATCGCCGGGAACGTTCACGTCATTTGCAACGATGATCGCGTTGCCGTCACGATGCCCCAACGCCAAGGCCGTGAGACCGATTCCTTGTTCACGCGCTTTCATGGCCGGTTCAATCAGCACCGAAGCGGCATCGACTCGCCCGGTATTCAGGGCGTCCAACAATTCCGGCCATGATCCGTATTTAATCAATTCAATTTCAAGCTCATCGGAAGCGGCCAGTTCCTGCACCACGACGGCATGAGTCAAGGGCAAATAGGCGATTCGGATTTTTTTCTCCGAAGATCGGGAGCATCCCGGAACGAACGACAGCAGCGCTAAAAAACAGATCAGGCAAGATATCGGGTTTTTCATGATGATCTCCATGCGGGTGTTCGGCGTTTTTCCTTGAAATCCTCGACAATCCGATCCGCCAAAGCGAGGTGATCGACATCAACGATCATGGCGGAGCCGAGCGAGGAGCGTGTTCTTTCCGTCAAATAATCCGTCACGGCCGCAGAGCCGAACAGGGGGGCGTGAACGCCATGGTAGGAATTGATTCCCATCAGCCGGAAACCCAAAGCGGCACAAATCCCTTTTTCGTTACTCCATTCGGGGCTGACAAAAGCGTACGGCATGTCCTTGATGTCCTTCTTGACGATCGCCGCGATTCCACTGAAAAACGCGGAGGCCCGGGCATTATCCAGGCATTCTCCCAGATGCCAGACCGGCGGGATATCTTTCAAGAATTCCCGGAGCCGTTTCCCGGTGAATGCCAATGCCTTGGTTGAACAAAACCCCAATTTCAGCAACGGAAACGAGGCGCAGCCGTTCGTCAACACCAGGATATTATTCGCAATCAGTTTTTCCGCGACTTCGACGATCGCTTTTTCGTAAATGAGCCGCGGGTTGTTACAGCCGACCAAATTGACGATACCGGGAATCGTCCCGTCTTGAATCGCCTCCGCAAGGGTTTCGAGTCCGTCCGGGAAATGCGTGTTCGCCCATTCAAGCGAAAATCCCATTTCCGCTTCCACTTCATAAGGCGGGATTTTCACCGGAACGTCACGCCTTGCGACGAAGCTCTCGATACCGCGAAGAACGATTTTCTCCGCGATTTCGTGCATTTCATCGATATTGGACAGGTCGTGGTTGAGACCGTAATGTTCCGCTCCCGGCAATCGCGCCGAATCGCTTGTGGTCACAACAACGGTTTTGAAGCATTTTGCCACATCGACGATTGTCGGAAAAACATCTTGTACGTCGGCAATCCACAAATCCAGGGCCCCGGTCCCGAGGATCAATTCCGCACCGACGGCATTGGAGAGCGGAATCACGCCGTTATAGCGATACATTGCCGAAAGTCCCGAACAGCAAATCCCGTAAAATTGAATTCCCTCGGCCCCCTGTTTTTGCGCTTTGGCGATCATTTCCGCGGAATGCCCGATACGCACGATTTCGCTGACCAGCAAAGGGGAATGTCCGTGGACGGCGATATTGACCGGCCCCTTTTTCAAGGCTCCGGTGTTTATTTTTGAAGTGCCTCGTTGCGGCAATCCCAAAAGACAATCCATCGCGATCGACGACCCAAGGCAGGAAGACCAAACAAAGGCCAGGCCGGTTCGCAATGTTTGCCGAAGAATATTTTCCCAATCGCCGTCCGTGCCGGTGGTGGTGCGGTGGAGTGATTCAAAGACTTCATGGTAGGCGCCGACCGGTAAAATCCCCATTTCTTTCCAGACCGATTGCCGTTCTTGCGGCGCGAATGCCCGGAGGGTTTCATGTTGGGACGGAATGGCGCGCGAAATATCGTCCAAAAGGATTTCCGCCACTTTCACGGCCAGTTCGTTCAGGGGTAACGAGGAATCCAAACCGAACTTGGCGGCCACGGAGCGGAGTTTCGCTTCTCCATGAATATGCAAAGGGGTTTTGCCTTCCGCCGTCGCTTTCAGCGCCAACATCGACATCCGGCCACGGGCACCATGCGCAGCGGTACCGGCGGCCACATGCCGCAAGAGATTGCGTGCCACGATCAAATCGGCGTCGGCTCCGCAGACTCCTCGCGGCGATTTGGCGGTGATTTTGCACGGCCCCATGCAGCAATGTCGACAACAGCTTCCGGCAATCCCGAAGGAGCATTGTGGCTGCTGTCGGTCAAAGCGGTCAAAAATCGTTTCCAATCCGGACGATTCCATGTGAAGCAACATTTCCCGAACAGCCGGGTCCGGTGTTTGCTCAATGACTTGCATCTTGTCCGGAAATGTTTTCCGGTACTCGGCGACTGCCGTCAGGTAATCGTTGGTATCGCCATGAGAATGGCTGTGGCACATTTTCAAAATCTCCTTTTCTACCGAAGCCGGTTGAATCGTTGGTAGACACAGCCGCTCAACCGCCTGTCTACACTCCGAGCAGTGTTGTTTCCGGTGGGCAGGCTCCCGAATCGTCGGCTTCGGGAAATGTCAATGGTTTTCAGTATATCTTCTCCGGCCAGGGCGACTTCCACCGTATTTTTCTTCCGCCGTATTCTTCGCTCAATTTTTTGTATTCAGTTCCCGCATACCCGATTTGGGCATACAATACACTACCTGCAAGGTTGTCTTATTTTGTATTCTATGGATATCGTCAAATTTCGCAAGGGGGATTATCAAAAATACGGAAAACACGGGCATTCTACCGAAGCCGGTTCAGTTTTTCGGCCGGTCGCTCGTTTACCCTCCGGGACCCTATTTGCATCGGCGACCGCTGTGTACTCACAGCCGGGAGCCTACCGCCCGTCGCGGCTCGCGACCGGCTTCGGGAAATTTCAAGTGATTTCGGTATACTACGGTACGCCACTCATTCGCCCGGACGGACCGAAGAGCCGGAGTCCGTTCATCCGTGTGCGCCGAAAGTGCGATCCGAAGTGCGACCCGCGACCTCAAGAAAGCCAGTACACTACCTTACAGGTTGTTTATTGCCGATTCCGTCGGAATAAAGGACTGTTGACTCACTTTCCGCAACCGTCTTGAAAAATGGAAAAACCAACGTTTTTTAGAAAGAGTCCCCTGGCACGAGTCCTCCAACTGATTGTGAGCCAACTGATTGAGAGCTTATGAATCGAAATGGGCCGGGAATTGATCCTGCCCAAAAAAATGGTATACTGAAGACCGTTGGAATTTCCCGAAGCCGGTTCGGGTTTCGCGCGACGTTCGCGAGCGGCTACTTGATGCCCCTTTTGAAACGAGGCGACGAACATGCAGGCCGTTCCATTGCGTTTGGATTCGTAATCGACACATCCCGAATGTATCGGAGTTTTTTCCATGCGACGTTTTCCCGTTCTCGCCGTCTTGACATGCCTGGTTTCTTTCGGCGGTTTTGCCCTTTCGACGGAACCGACGTTCAAAAAAATCGTCGTAAGCGACCGATATCACGGCGAAGGCGCCTATTACGGCGACTTCAACAAGGACGGCATTCTCGATATCGTGTGCGGTCATTTTTGGTATGACGGCCCCGATTTCGCGAAAAAACACCGGATTTACGAGGGGAACGATTTCGACCCGAAGACGTATTCGAATTGTTTCGGGGTTTTTAGCGGCGATTTCAACGGGGACGGCTGGGACGATGTCCTGATTTGCCCGCATCCCGGCGCAACCGGGTATTGGTACGAGAATCCTCAAAACAAGGACGGCTTGTGGAAGACCCACGAAGCGACGATCGAACTGGGCAACGAATCGCAGGCGTTTGCCGATATCGACGGCGACGGTCGTCCCGATCTGCTGTTCAACCGGAACAACCATCTCGGTTTCGCCTCGTTCGACCCGGAAAAACCGGACCGGCCGTGGACATTCATCCCGGTTTCGGAGGCGAACGGCAAATTTCAGAAATACACGCACGGTCTCGGATACGGCGACCTCGACGGGGACGGCCGGATCGACATTCTCGAAAAAGACGGCTGGCGGCAACAACCGGCCCGGACCACGCCCTCGACCGCGTCTCAGACCGCTCCGTGGCGATTTCATCCGTATCCGTTTTCCGAAGCGGCCGCCCATCTCCTGGTTACGGATATCGACGGCGACGGACTCAACGACGTCGTCACGGCCTTGCATTGCCATCTCTACGGCTTGGCGTGGTACAAACAGGTCCGCAAGCCGGGGGGTACAACGCCCGGTGAAATCACCTTCGAACGCAACATCCTGATTCCTCGTGAGCCCGCGACGGATTTCGTCCCGAAGGTGAGCCAGTTGCATGCGCTGGCGCTCGGCGACGTGAACGGCGACGGCGTCATGGATTTCGTGACCGGCAAACGGTTCTGGGCGCACGGACCGACCGGGGACGTCGCGCCCGATGATCCCGCCCTGCTGATTTGGTGGGAGGTCCGGCGCGGCGGCAAGGACGGGAACGTTGAAATCGTCCCGCATGTCATTGATGATGATTCCGGCGCCGGCACGCAGGTCGTCGTTCACGATTTCAACGGCGACGGTCGGCCCGACGTTCTCGTGGGCAATAAAAAAGGAACGTTCGTTTTTCTCCGCGAAGATTGACGAGCCGACGTTTGCCAGGCGCATTTGCAAGGCGCATTTGTCAGGCGCATTGGAAAAGCCGTCGACGAGCCGGGAATCGTGTTCCCGGATGCTCTCAGGGGAACGTGCGCAGCACCGTCGTCGAAAGCAACGTGCTCAGCACGAGCAGGAGAATCGCCGGAATCAGGACACGGGGATACAGTTCCGCATACCGGGAGTAGGCCCGGTCCTCGAACGGCGATTTTTCGAGCCGGTCGATTTCCTCGTAAACCTTTTCCAGCGTCTCGGTGTTTTGAGCGTTGAAATATCGGCCGTCGGTCGTTTCGGCAATCCGGCGCAACGTCGCCTCGTCGAGCGCAACCGGCTGCTTTCGATAAACGACCCGGCCGTCGGCGAGTGTTTCCTCCACGGGAACGATCCCGGTCGTTCCGATTCCGATGGTGTAGATTTTGATCCCGAACCTTTTTGCGATTTCGGCCCCTTCCTGCGGGGTCAGGACGCCCGCCGTCTGTTCGCCGTCGGAAAGGAGGACGACGATCTTGCTCACGCCCTCGTCTTTGCCCCCGTATGGGGTCTTGCCTTTGGTCTCGTATTCCCGCAACCTGTCGACCGCCTGGGCGATTGCGTCCCCGATCGCCGTTTTCGCCTCTTCTTCAAAGAAACCGGCGGCGACGATCCGGCCCGACGCGTCGCGCGTCGGCGCGGGGATCCGCACCTGATCGAGCAACGCGACAAGCGTTTCGTGATCGAGCGTGAGCGGACAATACGTATCGACGAAGCCGCCGAACGCGATCAACGAAATCATGTCGTCCGTCCGGCCTTTGAGACGATCGTTTCCCAAGACGAAATCGCGGAAGGTTTTTTTTGCCGCTTCGAGCCGCGTCACCGCCATCGGGCCGATTTGGAAGTCGAGTGCCCGCATCGAACCGCTCCGGTCGAGGCAAAACGCGATCGCGATCCCGTCACTTCGAATCCGGTTTTCCTCACGACCCGCCTGCGGTCGGGCCAGCGCGACGACGAGGAGCAGCAACCCGCACTGAAACAGGAACGGCGGCAGGAAAAGCAGCCGTTGCCGCCGGGTACGGGGTACATCCCGCAACGGCCTTACATCGCTGAACAAGGCCGTCGCCGCGGCGCGGCTTCGGTATCGGCGGACAAGGAGTCCGAGCAACGGGAGGAGGAGTAAAAACCAATAGGGGGAATGAAATCGAAACATGTTTCCGGTTTGACGCCGATACCGGCGAGGAACAAAAAGCTACCGGATCGAACCCTACCATTCCAAGCGGTGAATCGCCGGATTGAACATCACGTTCGGCTGCCCGGTCATCTTGAGATACAGCATTGCGGAAGGTATCACCAGGAAGAATGGGCCGGCGAACAGCCAGAGGTTGCAGCAAAGGAGCAGGAGGCAGTGGAGAAGAGCGATGCAAAAACAGACGGTAAAGAGGCTGAAGACGTTTCCCTTGCTGAAGCGCCAGGAAGCCGACAATGATTCGACGATTCCGTTGTTTCGATCGACGAGGAAGAAAAAACTCCAGCCGAGTCTGACGAAAATCAAGACCAGGCCCGCCTGCCAGAGGAGGAACAACACGATAAATACGGGGTACCAACTCTCGGCACTGTCCGTGAACCAAGCGGCGACAGACGCAGGCGACAGGGAAAGGAATCCCCATGCCGCCGTGAGAATGCCGATGAGGACCGTAAGCCCCAAACCGCGCAGCCAGTGACGGCCCCCGTAAAACAGGAGACCGTAATTCCCCTTTCCGCCCCGGGCGAGAAAAAGCGCCCATCGTATGGCTCCCATCACCATGAACAGGGCAAACAGGGCAAACAAAACCAGTGACAACGAGACGATTCCTATGCCAATCGCCTCGACATTCATTTCGATCGAATACGATTCGGCAAGTAAGGCGACGCCGGCGAACAGGAAACCAAGTGACAGGAAGAAAATGAGTAGGAGTGCCGCGACAAGAAGGCCCCATACCAGGAATTCCATCAGGTAACGGCTGAGCATGAACCATACCGAGGAGAACATTTCGCCGACGGGGACAACCGTCCATACCGGCTCCGTCGGTTGGGCGACCGACCGCGGGGCCGCGACGAATCCTTCGTCCGGCGGCGGCGGTTCGAACGGATTGCCCGTATCGCGGTACTCTTCCAAGTGACGCCGCAACGGGGCTTCCGCGTTCAGGGGAGCGGGCCGGGCGTGGTTTTCCGGCACGCCGGTCCATTGCCTGCAAAACGGGCAGGCCGTCGTTTTGCCCGCTGCTTCATCCGGAACCGGGAAGATTCCGCCGCATTGGCTACAATGAACGTTGAATGGCATAAATCGACGATATGCGGACGGGTATACCGGAAACGCGGTGCAATTGGTCGTTTGGCGCAGGCTGCCCGTCGCATTCGCTCGCCATAAGATATTTGCAAATATCTCGTTGCACGTTTCGTCCGAGCGACAAGCGATTGTTCCGCGATGGTTCACGGGAAGCATTTCAGGTCGTTTGCGGCATCACCAACGGATGCGCCTGAAACGACCCGAAACCGGAAATTCCGGGTTCCCGGTTTCAGTCGACGTCCGCCCCGATCGGTTCCGGTTCGGATTCGGTCCCGGCGGATTCCTCCTTCGCCTGTTCCGGTTCCGGCGTCTCAAGCTGGGATTGCAATTCCTCGGGAACCTCGGCGAGCGCCATCCCGTGGAAGACGAACTGTTTTTTGTCGCCGACTTCCTTGACTTCGAGAACGATCGCTTCCTTCCCGTCGAATTCACCCTTGAGCAATTCCTCCGAAAGCGGATCCTCGACGTTGTTTTCCAAGGCGCGACGTAACGGTCGGGCCCCGTAATCGAGATTGCTGCCGCGCTTGATGAGCAGCTTTTTCGCGTCCTCGGTCAGCGCGAGCCGGAGCCCCTTGTCGGTGAGCCGATTCCGGACCTTTTTGAGTTCCAGGTCGATCACTTCGCCCAGGTCGATATCGGTCAGGTGGCGGAACACGATAATCTCGCCGATCCGGTTCAGGAATTCCGGGCGGAACTGTTTCTCGATCTGCTCGGTGACCCGGTCTTTCATGCTCTCGTAGGTGGCGTCGTCGTTCGGCTTCTGGAAACCGAACGCCGATTCGTTTTTGATCGCGTCGGCCCCGGCGTTCGTCGTCATGATCAGGATCGTGTTGCGGAAATCGATGTTCCGGCCGAAACTGTCGGTGAGCCGGCCTTCCTCCATGACCTGGAGCAACATGTTGAACACGTCGGGATGCGCCTTTTCAATTTCATCGAGCAGGACGACGCTGTACGGCCGTCGGCGGATCTTTTCGGTCAACTGGCCGCCCTCTTCATAACCGACGTATCCGGGAGGCGCCCCGACGAGGCGGCTGATCGCATGCTTTTCCATGTATTCGCTCATGTCGACCTGGACGAGGGCGTCCTCGTCGCCGAACATGAACTCGGCCAAGGCTTTGGCCAGCAGGGTTTTTCCGACCCCGGTCGGCCCGGCGAAAATGAAACTTCCCATGGGCCGCTTCGGGTCCTGGAGACCGCTGCGGCTGCGCCGGACGACCTTGGAAATCGCGGCAATCGCCTCGTTTTGGCTGATGACCCGTTTGTGCAGTTCCTCTTCCATCCGGAGCAGCCGCTTCGAATCTTCGAGCGTCATGCGCGTGAGCGGAACGCCGGTCATTTTCGAGATCACTTCGGCGATCACCTGGTCGTCGACGACGCCGCCCGCCTTTTGGGATTTGTCGCGCCACTGTTTTTGCAGGTCGCTTTTCTTTTTCCGCGCCTTGTCGGTCGCATCGCGCAGGGAAGCGGCCTTTTCGAAATCCTGCTCGGCGACGGCCTGTTCCTTGATCTTGTTGAGGCGTTCGATTTCCTTTTCGATTTCCTGCATGTCCGGGGGCCGGGTCATGGTTTTCAGGTGGATCCGGGCACCCGCCTCGTCGATCACGTCGATCGCCTTGTCCGGCAGGCAACGGCCCGTGATGTATCGGTTCGAAAGTTCGACCGCCGCTTCGAGCGCCGGATCGGTGATCTTGACATGGTGGTGTTTCTCATACCGGTCCCGCAGGCCCTTGAGGATGGCGACCGCTTCCTTCGTACTGGCCGGTTCGACCATGACGACCTGGAAACGCCGTTCGAGGGCGCTATCCTTTTCAACGTATTTCCGGTATTCGTCGAGCGTGGTCGCCCCGATACACTGCATTTCCCCGCGCGAAAGCGCCGGTTTGAGGACGTTGGCGGCATCGATGGCCCCTTCCGCCCCGCCGGCGCCGACGAGCGTGTGGAGTTCGTCGATGAACAGGATGATGTTTTTGGCCCGCTTGACCTCGTTCATCAAGGCTTTGATCCGTTCCTCGAATTGACCACGGTATTTGGTCCCGGCGACCATCATGGCCAAGTCCAGCACGACGATCCGCCGGTCAAGCAACAGTTCGGGCACATCCCCGGCGACGACACGTTGGGCGAATCCTTCGACGATCGCCGTTTTTCCGACACCCGCCTCGCCGAGCAGCACCGGGTTGTTTTTCGTCCGTCGGCTGAGGATCTGCATGGTGCGCTCGATTTCCTTTTCGCGGCCGATCACCGGGTCGAGCTTTTTCTGCCGCGCCAGTTCCGTCAGGTCGCGTCCGAAACTGTCGAGGGCCGGCGTTTTCGATTTTCGGGGCATCGCCGTCCTGGGCCATTCCGCCGGCGCCCGTGTGTTCGCCCGGGGAACCCTCGCCCATGTCGACCCCGTGTCCGAGCAGGTTGAGCACTTCCCGGCGGACTTCTTCGAGTTTCAGGCCGAGATTCATCAACACCTGGGCCGCGACACCTTCGTGTTCCCGGAGCAACCCGAGCAGAATGTGTTCGGTCCCGACGTAGTTGTGGTTCAGATTTCGCGCTTCCTCCATGGAGTATTCGATGACCTTTTTGGCGCGCGGAGTCTGCGGCAGGCGCCCCATGGTCACCAAATCGGGGCCGCTACGGACCAGTTTCTCGACTTCGAGCCGGATTTTGCGCAAATCGACATCCAGATTTTTGAGCACGTTCGCGGCAACGCCGCTCCCTTCCTTGACAAGGCCGAGCAAAATATGCTCGGTTCCGATATATTCATGATTGAATCGTTGAGCTTCCTGGTTGGCCAACTGCATCACCTTCCTTGCGCGGTCGGTAAATCGTTCGTAAGGCATTTTATACTTGTTGGTTGCGATATTTCATCTGTCTAACGGCCACGGGATCGGACGAATCGGAAACCGGAGCAGACCACGGCGGGGACTGCATTATACACCGCCCCATGCCGTTCGACAAGCCGATTTTCGCGCACCCCGTTTTCGAGTTTTCGACCCGTATTCCCCCTCGATCAGCGGGCGCGACGCCGGGTCGTCGGAACACTGCCCTGTTCGCGAATGCGCCGAATAATCAGGACGACGATTCCGATCATCAACGGCAGGATGGGAGGCAACACGACGGCACGGAATTTATACCATCCCTGGATGGAACTGATTCGCGTGTTCATCTCGGCCTCCGCAGCCTCCACGGCACGGTTCATTTCCCGCTCCTGGCGTTCCCGGGCGGCGTCGAACTGTTTTTGCGCCGCGGCGATCTTCGTAAGCAATCGAACAGCCGCCTCATTTCCTCCGCCCTGGTTCGATTCCAACGTGTTACGGTCGCCTTCGGTACTCTCTTCGACCTCTTTTTGTTTCTTTTCGGCCCAATCCTTGAAGGCGGTTTGGAGTTCCCTGCGTTTTTCGGCCGTCGCCTCCCGGATCGGTTCCGTTGCCTGGTCGAACAATTCCAGCGTCCGGTGTATCGGGCGGCGACCTCGAATCGCGATGAAACGGTCGTCTCCGGCAACGGAATCAATCGCGTTGAGCACGAAGGAAACATTGTCGAATTCCAGATTGATGCCGACTCCCGGCTCGTTCCCGCGCGCCCGCAGCTCGAACATGCCGTCCGCGATCATGTCGAGATCGGCGATCAGGACGACGTTCAACGGGACCGCTTCCGGCTTCGGCGGCGCCGCACCCGGT
>QMCD01002187.1_pt2 | contig 16865 bp, 18 predicted proteins | sample 1821841 | NCBI WGS metagenome assembly QMCD01 (sample SAMN01991225, study PRJNA193472) | Termite gut metagenome, whole genome shotgun sequencing project. | isolation source: worker | host: Macrotermes natalensis | reverse complement strand
ACTGCGCGGCGATGTGAATTATGCGTGGCCAACTGCCGAAATAGCAGTAATGGGAGCCGAAGGTGCAGTTGAAGTATTGTACGCTAAAGAAATTGCAGCACAAGAAACAGATGAAGCAAAAGCGGCAAAATATGCAGAGAAAAAACAGGAGTACAACGACTTGTTTGCCAACCCATATCAAGCGGCTAAATACGGTTTCATTGACGATGTGATTGAACCTCGCAATACTCGTATTCGTATATTCCGTGCGTTGCAACGCCTGCAAACTAAGCGTGTAACCAATCCTTTAAGAAAACATTGTAACATACCTTTATAATTTATATGTATGGAAATTTTAGCAATTGATTGGAAAAATGCCTTTTTATTTTCCGGCTTTTGTATGCTGGTGGTATTTTTGGTATTGACTATTCTTGTTATTATTCTTTCTTTTTTTGGAAAAATTATGTCAGCACACAACACTAGAAAAGAAGCTGCCAAAGCGGCGGCTTCAGCGGCGAGTACTCCCGCAACGAGCGGAGCAACCCTAAGCGAACAGGAAAATGCGGCAATTGCCACAGCCTTGTATTTGTATTTCAACGATAATCACGATAAAGAAAGTTATCGAATTACGATTAAAGATGTGCAATCGCCTTGGAGCGCAAAATGTTATGGTATTAACAATTTACACAGATAAAAAATGAGAACATTCAAATTTAAAATAGATTCGAATAAATACGAAGTTGCGGTAAATAACGTGGAACAAGATGTGGTAAATCTCACACTCAATGGCAAAGATTACGCAGTAGCCATAGAACGTGAAAAAGAAGAGGAAACTGCGATTGCGCGCCCGGCGACCGGAATGCAGAGGCCGGCAGGCGGCGCGGCTCATTGGGGAGCGGGGAACGTGGTTCATCATGAAAGACCCGGGATGGCAGGTCGACCGAATGTCGCCCCCGGTTCGTCCAATCGTCCCGAATCGCGACCGGTACCGGGGAACCGTCCCGGCTCCGATCGGGGACAGTTCAATCGGGGACAGGTTAATCGTCCCGACAAGACGTTCGGCCAAGGGGGGCAGGGCACGCGACCGAACCCTCCTCGTTTCAATGCCGATGAAGCTCAAAAACTGCTGCGTGACCGGGGTTTCAACAATGTCTCGGAATTGCGGCGCGCCTTGGATGCCCGGGGACTTGATAATCCGGCTTCGGTCAAAAAAGCGCTCGGCGACCATCGGGAGGGAAATCGCGACACGCTCAAAAAGGCGCTTTCCGATAAGGGCTTCAACCCCGACACGCTCGATCGGTCGAAACTCCACGACTCCCTTAAAAACCGGATCGATATCCATCATGGCGACATCGGTCGCAACACATTCGTCAACGTGAACAAGACCTTTGTCGACAACCACCCGAACCGGTCGAAGTATTGGACGAACGATTGGTACCGTCACCATCCGGGCGGTTGGCATCCCCACCACCCGATTCCGCCTCACTACTGGTGGAGGCCGGGACCGCCCTGGCGAAATTGCTGGGGCTGGTTCACCGCGGGAGTGCTCACCGGCGTGATCATCGACAGGGTTGCCGAACCGATATGGTACAATTACGGAACGACCGTCTACTATTCCGACGGCATGGTTTACGCGAACGGTGCTCCGTATGTCACCGCCGAAGAGTATTACGACCAGGCCCGCGATATCGCTTCCGGGGAAACGCTTGATCCCGCGTCCGACAGTTCGGATTCCCAACAGGCCGATGCGGACACGACGGAGGGCGACGCGGGAGAGGAATGGATGCCTTTCGGGACGTTCGCGGTCCTGAAAGATCCGGAGGAGAAGAACTGCGACCTGGTAATGCAATTGGCCGCCGACAAGAAAGGCAAGGTAGCCGGCAATCTCGTCAACGTCAAGACGGATAAGACGACCGCCCTTTCCGGAGCCGTCGACTTGAAAACCCAGCGTGTGGCTTTTCACGTGGTTGACCATGAAAAGATCGTCGCCGAATGCGGGTTGGCCAACCTGACCGAGGACACCCTGAAAATGCTCGTTCATGTCGACAAGGACAAGACGGAAGAGCGGACGCTCGTTCGACTGACCGACACGGCTCCGGATGAGACGGACAACAGCGACGAGGCGACGCAGGAGGTTCCGTAGGCGTGTGCCGCCAACGAACCGAAAAGGCCCGGTTTTCGATATGTACTGGAAACGCAGTGAAAACGAACATTGGGTCAATTCCGCCTGCCGCACTCACTCGCCCATAACTTCTGTTTGTATAATGACATAAACTGATCGTTCGAGCGGCAGGCGATTGTGCGCGGGAAAAAACATGCCGTAGTTTCAGGCCGTTTACAGTATCACATCCCTTCTTTTTTAGTCTTTACAGGAAACGACGCGTTTGCTATCCTTCCGGTCGTTTTGTACCGAAACCGGCTGTTTGTCGTTCGAGCAGACGGTTTGCACCGGGTTTTCCGCGGCGTCGTTTCCCATGTCCATGCAATTTCGTCACTTCCAACATGTCCTCCTGCTCGGCGCGGCGGTGCTGTCGGTCGCCGTTCCGGGATGCGGGACGACAAAATGGAGCGACACGGCACGAACCGGCACGGAACAACTCCTGATCAGTCAGGCAATCGATCGGGCCATTGAAAAGATCGATTTTGGAATCCTCCGCGGGAAAAGCGTTTTCCTGAATACCGAAGCGATCTGCGAGGCGGTCGATTTTCAATACTTGCGGACGACCATTCGCCAGCACGTCGCCGCCAGCGGGGCGTTGCTTCGGGACAAACCGGAGGATTGCGAGTACATTTTGGAGGTGCGCAGCGGCGCCGTCGGAACGGATCGAAACGATGTCCTGGTCGGCATCCCGTCGATGCAGGTTCCCTACGTCAGCGGGGAAGTGTTTTCAACGGCGCAGGTTCCGGAGATTCCGCTCATCAAAAAAACCGACCAGAGAGCCGTCGTCAAGATCGCCGTTTTTGCTTACGACCGCGAGTCCGGGCATCCGCTTTGGGCCTCGGGCAACCAGATGGCCGAAAGTCGCGCCAAAGCCTGGTGGGTGTTCGGAGCGGGTCCGATCAACAAGGGAACGCTTTATCCGGAAGCCCATTTTGCCGGGGATAAATTCTATTTTTCGCGATACTGGCAGCGCAATTCCGATGTCGATCCCGCGTCGTTTCCCCTTTATTTTGAGTCGAGCGAGGACAAAACGGCAAGTCGGGAAGAAGAATCGGACGGGGCAACCGCTGTTGCTCCCGAGGGTTCCGCGCCGCCTGAATCGTCGTCCCCGGCTCGGCCTCGCGTCTTTTCGCAACCCTCGCAACCGATACCGCCGGCACAACCAATCCAGCCGGCGCAACCGATTGCAACACCGGGTATACGGACACCAATGCCGGGACCGGTACTTGCGCCGCCTGTTTCGCCTTCGAACCCGGGAAACAACACGGCGAAATCGGCCGGGATTTGGCTCATTCCTCCAAAATGAGCGGCATTTTTCGAAACCCTTCCCGGAAAACGGTGTTCAGGGAGTTGGAGCCGGTGTACAATCGGGGTGTACAATCGGAACATCCTGGAAACGCGACGAAAACGGACATTTGGTCACGTCTTCCTGCCGCACTCACTTGACCTCAACTTGTGTTAATGTAATCATTTACGCGGGTTGTTCGAGCGGCAGGCGATTGTTCGCGGGAGGCTTGTCATGCCGTTTACGGTATGTCCAGGAATAACCGTGTCGGGTGTGCTGAGGTGGCATTCCGTTTATCCCAACGACATAATCAACAATATAATCACAGACTTTTTTTGCGAACTCCCATGCGTCCATCCCGATCATTCCGTGCGTCTCCTCCATTCCGCCGCGACCGGGCCGGTTTCACCCTCACCGAAGTGATGATCGTCCTGGTCATCCTGATGACTATTGCCGGGGTCGGCATTCTCGCGATCGGTCGGTCCATGGAATCGGCCCGAAAACGGGAAGCCGCGATTAAAATCGGCGAATTCAAGACGCCAATCGAAATGTTTCGTTTGCATGTGGGCCGTTTACCCTTGGTCGATGAGGGCCTTGAAGCGCTGCTTGTCTGCCCCGGTACGCTCCCCATTCCCGAAAAGTGGGAAGGGCCCTACCTCAGTATCAGTGCCATTCCTCCGGATCCCTGGGGGAATCCCTACCAGTACGTCGCGCCGGGAACACATTCCAATTCCGAATGGGAGGTCTGGTCCCTCGGCCCGAACGGCGTGGACGGCGACGAGGACGATATCGGGAGTTGGCAGCGCTGATTTTCTTGAATTTTCCAGCGTCCGGGAACACGGTTCCCGGCTCGTCAGCCGGACGTTTTATACCGAAACCGGTTTGGTTTTCCGTTCAACCGCCCGTTTACCTTTCGGGAAAACAGGCCCCCGAGTCGTCGGCTTCGGGAAATTTCAACGGTTCCCTGTATATCGATGAAGTTGCTTTCCGTCCGCCTGAAGAATCTCAATTCCCTGGTCGGCTTGTGGACCATCGATTTAACGCAGCGGCGGTTTCTCGACGACGGGATTTTCGCGATCATCGGCCCGACCGGTTCCGGCAAATCGACGTTGCTGGACGCGGTTGCCCTCGCTCTCTACGGTCGCACGCCGCGATTGCAGAAAATCGCCGGCGACGAGAATGAACTGATGTCGCGGCAATGCGGAGATTGCATGGCCGAGGTTCTCTTTCAAACGCCCAAGGGAACATTTCGGGCTTTCTGGTCGCAAAAACGGGCACGAAACAAGCCGGACGGCAAACTCCAACCGGTAAAACGCCAATTGGCCGAGATTCTCGTTCACTCCGCCCGTTCGACGTTTCCGGAAAAGAACGAGCGCGTCTCAAACGAGCGCATCGTCGCGGACACGCTGAAAACGGTAGACCCGGCCGTGATACGCCTGACCGGGATGGATTTCGAGCAATTCACCCGCGCGGTCCTGCTGGCGCAGGGACGCTTTGCGGAATTTCTCCAGTCGGACACGAAGGTCCGCTCTTCCTTGCTCGAAAAAATTACCGGGACGGAAATTTACTCGGAAATTTCCCGCCGCGTCTACCGGCGCACCGAGGAGGAACGTCGCCGTTTCGAGCGACAGGAACAGGAAATGGGAACCCTGGAACCGGCTTTGGAAGAAGAAGTCGAAGCCTGGAACGCGGAAAAGGACAACCTGGCGGTTCGGCAAAACGCGATTGAGAAAACGATGTCCGCGATCGACGATTTCCTTCGCGACGGGGAAGAGTCGGCTCGCGAGGAACATCGGCTCACGGCTTGGCGTAAGGAAACGGTTGCCGATCTCGACGGAGCCGAAAAGGAAGCGCAACGGTTGCGCACAGAATGGGAATCGCTCGCGCAGTATCGACGCGAACATGCCCGGGACGCCGATCTCGTCGCCCGACTGGCCGGTTTGAGGGAAAAAGTCGCCCGCTTGCAGGAATCGGATCGACGGGTCCGGGAACAGGAACGCTTACGGGATATTCAACATCGCCGAAAACGGGAGGCCGTCGAAGAATGCGAACGGCTACAAAACGCGCACGCCCGGTCTGAAGACCGCCTTTCGGAGGCGAAACGGTCTTTGGAGGAAGCCGAAACGAGACGGGCTGCGATTTTGAACGGTCGCGAACCCCCTGAATACCGTGAAGAAGCCGAAATGCTTCGACACCGGAAAAAGCGGGTGGAGATACGCCTTCGCATCGAGGAATTGGATCGCCTTTCGAAGCCACTGCCCGACCGTGAAACAGCGATCCGGGAGCACATCGATGTTTTGGGAAAACGGCAGGACGAAAAACGGGAGAAGGAGCGTCTCCTGCAAAAGAATCGGGACCTGATCCTTCGGATTGGAGGAACATCGCGGCGATCTTCGGGACGGCGAGCCCTGTCCGCTTTGCGGTTCGAAAAACCATCCTTTGGCCGGGCAACCGATTGAAACGACCGATCAGACGGATCGTGAGATCGAACAGGTTCAACGGCAAATCGCCGAAGGGGAAATGGAATTGCGACGTAAAACGGCCGAGTCCGCCCGGCTGCGGCAGGAGTTGCATTCCTACGAAGAAGAAAAACAACGCCTTGCCCGGTCGATTGCTCCGCCGCAAGAAAAAAAAGCGGAAGAAGCGCCGCCCGGTTCCCATTCTCTTTTGTCCGATCCGCCGTCAGACCCGCCGTCCGACCCACGGGAATTGGACGCCCGGATGGCCGCAATCGACCTTGTCCTGGAGCGATTGGATGGTATCGACAGGAACATCCGGGAACAGGGCCGACGAGCGGAGAAAGCGCAACGGGAACACGAAACCGTGGTTCTTGCCGTACAGTCAGCCCAACATCGTGCGGCAAACACGGAAAAGGAAATCGCGCGATTGGAATCGGAGCGGACGCATTGTCTCGAAACGCTGAAATCGCAGGGCGACGACCTCCTCGCGGAGCTGGACGTTTATGAGCCGGGGATTCGGGGATGTGAGGGCGGGATAGTCAAAAACACGGTTGAACACACGGTTGAAAAGGTCAGCGGACTTCTCGATACACTCGAACGGCGCCGGGAAGAATGGCTTGCCCGACAACGACGTTTCGAGGAGGTTAATCCGGCATTGAGCGCCCAATCGGCCCTGATCGAGGAAAAAACCGCCCGGCTGACGGAATGGGAACACCGCGCGACCGAGCTTCGGGAACAACGCCGCATGCTCCGGCAGCGAATCGCCGCTTTTCTCGAATCACACACGAAAGAACAAGCCGCAACATCCCCGGCTGCGGATTCCGAACCCTCCGAACCCACCGTTTCCGCATCCACCGAGTTCGAAACGATATGGAAGCCGGTATTGACGGAAATGCTCAGCCGTGAAAAAGCCGCCTGGAAAGACATGCTCCGGCAAACGGGTATCCTGGAGGAAAAGTTGGAGCACGACCGGGAAAACCGTGCGCGGCGCGACCGGGCCGGGGAATCGCTGGCCAAGACGGCGGAAACGGTACGGGAATGGAGCCGGCTGAACGACCTGATCGGCCAGGCGGACGGGCAGAAGTATCGTAATTTCGTGCAACATATCACGTTCGACATGCTTTTGGAGCGGGCCAACGTCCAGCTTGCCAAACTGACCGACCGTTATCTTCTCGAACGGCTCGACGCGGAAGAGTTGCGTATGCGGATCATCGACACTTACCAGGGCGGTGCCGTCCGGGGAACGGACAATCTTTCCGGCGGCGAAAGTTTCCTGGTGAGCCTTGCCCTCGCGTTGGCCCTTTCGGACTTTTCGGCGCGAAACGTTCCCGTCGATTCCCTGTTTCTCGATGAAGGATTCGGGACGCTCGATGAAGAAACGCTCGAAACGGCGCTGAGTATGCTTGTGGAATTGCGTCGGGAAGGTAAAATGATCGGCGTGATTTCCCATGTTCCCGCGCTCAAGGAACGGATCGCGACCCGGATCGAGGTGATCCCTCAAACCGGCGGCTGTAGTATTTTGCAAGGTCCCGGAGTTTGGAGAGAAGATCGTTGATGACACACCCGCCAACGCATCGTGCTCTGAATGAAACCGGTCGCCTTGCCGGGATCGATTACGGCACGCACCGGATCGGTATCGCGATCAGCGACCCGGATCGAATTTTGTCCAGCCCGTTGGAAACATACCGTCGTCAAACGCCTGAAAAGGATGCGGCCTTTTTCCGGCGTCTGGTGCGGGAAGAGCGAATCGTCGGATTCGTCGTCGGTTTACCGCTGCACCTCGACGATTATGTCGGCGACCAGGCGGAAGTCGTGATCGCCTTCGGGAATTGGCTCCATGAAACAACGGACATTCCGGTCGATTACCAGGACGAGCGGTATACGTCCGTCGAAGCCGAACGGTTGTTGCGGCAGGGAAAGTTGACGCATAAAAAACGCCGTGAACGCCGGGATCGGCTTGCCGCCCAGATTATTCTCAAGGAATACCTCGAACGCCATTCACCGCAAACGTGAACGGCATGCGATTACGCTTCGCGCCCGGAATCGTGCATTGAATCGCGATTTTTCATTCCGGATCCGACATTTTATCCTGACAAAGCATGAATACGGTTGTTTTGTTGTCCGGCGGCCTTGATTCGACAACCTCGGCGGCCGTCGCCAAGTCGCGAGGCGATCGTTTGTACGCGCTTACTTTCGATTACGGTCAGCGAAACCGGATCGAAATCGAAGCTGCCCGACGAATCGGGCGTTTTCTCGAAGTCAAAAACCAGATTGTTTTTCCGCTCGATCTGCGTTTGTTCGGCGGCAGTTCCCTGACGGCGGAGATCGATGTTCCCAAGAACACGCCGTACGGGGAGATCGGCCGATCCATCCCCAACACGTACGTGCCGGCCCGGAATACCGTTTTTCTCGCGGTCGCTCTCGCATATGCCGAAACCGTCGACGCCGGCGCGATTTACATCGGGATCAACGCCGTTGATTCAAGCGGTTATCCCGATTGCCGGCCGGAGTTTCTGGCAGCGTTTCGCAACCTTGCCGCCGTGGCGACGAAAAAGGGAACCGAACATGCGGGAACGGAAAATGTTGGAACGGCAAATTTTGGAAAATGGGCCGGCGTTCCCGCCATTGAGGCACCGCTCCTTCATTTGAGCAAAGGCGAAATCATCCGGCTCGGCCTTGCGCTCGGCGTCGATTATTCCTTGACGCACAGTTGTTACGATCCCGATTCCAACGGTCTTTCTTGCGGTTTGTGCGAAACCTGTCGTCTGCGCCTGCGGGGTTTTGCCGACGCCGGAGCCGTCGATCCGCTTCCCTACGCCGCTTTTCCCTGATCGCCGGAGCTTTTGTTCGCATTGGAATCGGGCTATGGTTCGTAGTGAACCGGGAATCGTCTTCCCGGCTGAACCGCCGAATTTTATGGAAAAAACGGTTTTCTTTCCTTCATTTTTCGTGTATAGTGTGTGGGAGGCGGCTGTGATGCGGGCAATTTCCAAAACATCCGGTGCGCCATCGTTCCTTTTTCTGACTGAATACCCGTTTTTTACCTGGAGATCCGCATGACGCGAATTTGTCGCCTTCTTTTCTTGCTTCTCCTTTGCTCCTTCTTCGGCTGCGACAGGCCGGAACGTCCGGTCGAGTCCTACGGAACCGTTCGTACGGAACTGCCGACCTTGTCGAACTCGAAGCAGGCTCACCAGTACATGCAGGGCGATCACGAGCATTGCGTATTTAAGGAGGAAGACTTTTTTTAACCGCCGTTTTTATACTTCGAACGGCAAGATAATCCTCCCGCGCACAATCGCCTGCCACCCGTCGCGGCACGCGACCGGCTGCGGGAAATGTCGATGGCTTTCGGCATACAACAAATCGTTACGGATTGAAAGTCCGTTGCCGACGATCATGAAAACGCTTCTTTGCCTCACTCTGATTTTTCTCGCTCCAATCCAAGCGGAACAAAACGGGAAGGTCGCGGCTCCTCTCCGGGAAACGGTCGAGGGATCGGTAAAGTGGACATTGCCGCAATCGGACACGGTGAAAGCTCAATTGGATGACTGGCTGCGCACGGTGGAACCGCCGCCCCCGGCGATTTTCAGCCAAATCGAAGCCTTGTGGACCCACCCCTTGCCGGTTTCAAGCGGGCAATTAAACGCCCGGCTCTTGGAGTCGATGCGGCTCGCCTCCCGCCCGGCCCGGGAATATCTCGATGCGTGCGCCGCCCTTGAATGGAACGGTGTCCCTTTTGCACAACCTGTTGTTTTACCTGATGTTCCGCCTGAAATAAAACCGTCCGCGTTTCTCTGCGGCGCGCTCCGGCTCCATTTGGCCCAATCGCTCGTGCGTATGCACCTGTTCGATGAAGCCCGGGATCCGCTCGAAGAATTGACGCCCGGCAACTGCTGCGATCCCGCTGCCGCATTGCTTTTGAAGGGCATCGTTTACAGCAAACTGATGCAGCGTGAAAAAGGCGATGAGGCCCTTCGCCGGTTTCGGGAGATTGCCGGGAGCGATTCACTCCTTCCCCGCCGTTATTCGGAAATCGCGAAGCTGATCGAAGCCGATTTGAAAAAGCAAAAACAGGAAAATGAGGACGATCTTCGATCGGTCGCCCGCCGTATGGAGGATGTCAAACGCCGTCTGGGAACGGGTCGAACAGGCGAGAAAGTTCAGGAAGCGGAACAAGATGTGCTCAAGTCGCTCGATAAAATCATCGAGAAAGTCGAAAAACAGATGAAAGAATGCGACGGCGATCAGGGGCAACAAGCAAATAATCCGGCAAAAGACAGTAAAATTCTGCGCCAAAAAGGGCCCGGCAACGTCCATGACAAGGATATCGGGGATTCGGCCGGTTGGGGTAATCTGCCGCCGAAAGAACGTGAAGAGGCTTTGCTCCGCATGGAAAAAGAGTTTCCCTCTCACTATCGGGCGATCATCGAGTCGTATTTCCGGGAAACCGCTCAAACAGACTGACCGTGCGGACCGACCCGACAAAATCCGGGAGGGGGGGGTTGTCATTTCGCCGTTTTCGGTCATATTGTACGACTTATCGTCGGCTTGGGCTTTCCGTCCCCCGGACGGATCGGCCGGATGGTGTTCGTCTGCGCCCCGGTCGGTTTCCCGGTGCGTCGCGGTGGCTTTTGATAAAACACAGGTTTTGATAAATACAAGCGTATCGTTGATTTAGGTGATTTTCATGGCAAAAGTTCAAGCGTTGACCGTTTCGATTCGGGATACTCACGGCAAGCGGCGAAACCGTCGCATGAGGGAAAGTGGTCTGGTTCCGGCCGTATTGTACGGCCACAAGCAGGAAACGCTCAGTTTGGCGTTGAAAGTGGAAGAGCTTGATGCGACCATTCGGCAAGGAAGTCGCTTTGTCGCCCTTACCGGAGCACTGAACGAGAAAGCCCTTATCAAACATTGCCAATGGAATACCTGGGGGACGCACGTCCTTCATGTGGATTTCGCCCGGGTCAGCGAACACGAGAAAATTCAAGTCGTCCTTCCGCTGGAAATTTTCGGCGAAGCGGCGGGACTTAAAGAGGGCGGTGTCGTCAAACAGGTGCTGCACGAATTGAAGTTCGAATGCGAGGCGGCGGCCGTCCCCGAGAAAATCGAAGTCAGTGTCAACCATTTGGAGTTCAATCAGGTGTTGACCGTGGCCGATTTGAAGTTGCCGCCGGGTGCCAAGGTGCTGGTCGATCCCGCGCAAATCGTCGTCAGTTGTATGGCCCAGGTTGAAGTTTCCGAAGAGGAAGCGGGAGCCGAAGCCGGAAGTGAAGAACCGGAAGTGATCGGCCGCAAGAAAACCGAGGAAGATACGGAATAATCGCGTTTGCGGAGCACGATCGATGCTTCAATGCCGACGAGTGATGTATGAAGCTTGTTGTCGGTTTGGGAAATCCGGGGGCGAATTATCGCCAGACGCGGCACAACATAGGATTCATGATCCTTGCCGAGTTGGCCGGCAGGTATGTGAACGGAAAACCGAAAAATAAATTTCACGGGGAATTGCTTGAAGTCGGAATCCGCGACGAAGCGGTTTTGCTTCTCTGTCCGTCAACTTACATGAACCGGAGCGGGGTGAGTGTTTCGGAGGCGGTTCGGTTTTACAAAATCCCCTTCGACGAGGTTTTAATCGTGTGCGACGATTTGAATCTCCCCTTTTCGAAATTGCGGATTCGCGCGGATGGAAGCGCGGGAGGACAAAAAGGGTTGCTCGACGTCGCCCGGATGTTGGGAACGGAAGCGTTTCCCCGGTTGCGGTTCGGGATCGGTCGGCCGCCCGGGATGATGGATGCCGCCGACTACGTCCTTGCCCGGTTTGTCGAAGAGGAATGGAAACAATTGCCCTCGGCGCTGAAAAGGGCAGCCGATGCCGTCGAAGCGTGGATCGTTTACGGGACCGCCGAAGCGATGAACCGTTTCAACGGACAGTAAGGCGTTTTCGTGATCGGCCGCGGGTCGATGAAGACGTGTTACCGTACCACCGTCACAGAATGTTTATTGACCCGCGAATAAATTTTTGACTTGTTCGGTCCGGCCGCACGCACGCGGACCCGCGGCTTCCTTCGTCGCCGCTACGTTCAAATTTTGTTCACAGATCAGTAACGAGGAGAAAACAGTGATTACCGAACGAGTTTATGAGGCGTTGTTTATCCTGGACAGCGACGCTTACGGTCGTAACCAGGAAGGCGTGTCCGGCCAGATCGCGGCGAATATCGAATTGTTGGGTGGGGAAGTCCTCGTCAACCGTGTCTGGGAAGAACGTCGTTTGGCCTACCCGATCAAGGGACAGCGCCGTGGAACGTACTGGTTGACCTACTTCAAAATCGACACCGCGAAAATCAAGGAACTCAACCGCCTTTTCCAGATCAGCGACTCGATCCTCCGTTTTATTTTCGTCAGGATTCCTCCGAAACTCGTCGATCCGATTTTGGAACATGCCCGGAGCGGCGGAGTCGTCAGGACGACGGAAATCGCCGATTCCGACGCGGAACCGCAAACGGCAAACGTTCTTCCGGCAATGGAGGGATAGACCGGCATCCTGTTTGCCGGAACGGATGAATCCCCGACTTTCGAGACGATGTGACGGTGGCCCGTTTCTTCGACGGAAGAACTGATTCAAGCAAAAAAAGACCGAAATATGGCCAGCTATAATCGCGTAATCCTGCTTGGAAACCTGACCCGGGACCCGGAGCTCCGTTATATTCCCAATGGGACGCCGGTCACGGATATCGGACTCGCCGTCAACAATCGTCGCAAGGGGGCGAACGGCGAATGGACCGATGAACCGGTGTTCGTCGACATCACCCTTTTCGGGCGCGAAGCGGAGATTGCCTGCGAATACCTGAAAAAAGGGTCTCCGACGCTTATCGAGGGGCGTTTGAAACTGGATTCCTGGGAAAAGGACGGCCAGAAATTCAACAAACTCAAGGTCGTCGGCGAAAAGCTGCAACTTCTCGGCGGAAGAGGCGATTCTTCCCGCGGAGGCGGATACTCGCAAGGCGGCAGCTCCTACTCCCAGCAGGGAACCGCGCCGGCCCCTTCACAAAGACCTTCGCAGCAACAATCGCCCCAGGATTCCTATTACGACACGGGCGGCGGAGACGATGTTCCTTTCTAGCGCGTCTCCGGGTCGCGTTTTCCCGTGTGCCGTCAAACGGTTATCCAAACGAAATCACTAATTTTACAAGTCACATAAGTCCATCCAGTCACATGAGTACGACAGTTGAACGTAACAAGCAGGCCAGAAAATACCTCCGTAGCGGCAAACGTCTTCCTCTCGGTCCCGGCGGCGGAGTTCAACTCCTGTTGATTCAAACGGTCGATCCGCTTGGTAAACAAGGGGAAATCGTCGAGGTAAAACCGGGGTACGCCAATAACTACCTGATTCCCCAAGGATTGGCGACGATTGCGACCGAGCATCATAAGCGCATGGTTGCCAAGCACAAGGCGAAGCTGGCGGAGATCCGGAAAAAACGGCTCACTTCGCTTCAATCGCTCGCGGACGAGCTTAAAAAGAAGAGCGTCTCGATCGAGGCGAACGCCAACGAGGAAGGGCATCTTTACGGTTCCGTCGGACCGGACGATATCGTCAAAGCGCTGCGCGGCGAAAACCTGGTCCTGACCGCGGACCAGATTCGCCTTGCCGGGCCGCTGAAGGAGCTTGGACTTTATACGGTTCGAATTTATCTCGGACACGATATCGAAAGCGAGCTGAAAGTTTGGGTTGTCCCGGTCGTTCAGGATGTGAAATAGGCCCGTGAGATAAGCCGGCGATTGCCGCCGTTGACTGATCGACCCGGTCCTGTTGCTTCTTTCACTTCCAACCGTCCCTCGATCATGCTTTCCGGCGTCGGAATTATCTGTTTCGCCGCGAGTTACACCGTAGCGTTCCTATCGGGTTTCTCGCGGTTTTTTCACGCGAACGCTTTCTGTAACCGTCTGCTTGGGGTTGCCGGCGGTTTGATTTCTTTCGGCTTTCTCCTTGCCGGCTTTTTGGCGCACACCCTGTTTCTTCTCTGTAAACGAGCGGTTTTTTCGCAACGTTTCGTTGAAAGCGAACAAGTGTTCTTTTTCCTGATCGCTTGGGGAATTGTCGCTGTCTGCCTGCATTTGATGAGCCGTCGTCCGGGCATTCCGTTCGAACTCTACCTCTTACCGCTCGCCTTATTGCTCATCGGCATCGGAACCTACGGAGCGAGCCCGGTTCCATTTCCATCTCATGCCGCCGCGCCGCTCTTGCGTATGCTCCACGTCGTCGCATTCCTGCTTTGCGTTTTACTTTTGGCCATTGGTTCCGTCGCGGCCATGATGTATTTCGAACAGGCCGATTGTTTGAAACGCAAGCGCAAACCGTTTTTCGGCCTGCGTTTGCCAAGCCTGGAGTGGTCCCGTTCCCTCGCCGTTTCCACCTTTTTCTGGTCGCTCTGCTCGCTTTTTCTCGGAGTCGTCTGCGGTTCGATCCTTACCGTGGAAATCCGTCCGTCGGACGGCGCCCGATTTCCGTATGGCGATCCCCTCGTTCTATGGGCGCTGGCCATGTTGCTGTTATGGGGCCTGAGTACGATTCGTCGATTCGCGCTCGACCGCCCGTCAAAATCGGAGGTCGCCGCCCCCCTGTTCGCTTTCGGCCTGCTACTCCTGTTGTTGCTCGTCTCCCCGTTTTTCAAGACCGCCCATTGGAACAACGAGCCGGTTCTCCCGTCACATGGAGAACACTCCCGGGCGGCGGCGTCAACGGACGACCGTTTATTGTTCCGCTCATTACCCCCGGCAGTCGAAAACCGGCGGCAGGAGGGGATTCGATGAACCTTGGCATGATCGGCTGCAATCTTTCCGCCCCGCTGGAAATCAGGGAAAAACTGGCATTTTCGCCGTTGCAGATCGCCGATGCCCTGGTCGATTGGGATGCCGCCTTTCCGGGAATTGAAGCCGTCCTGCTCTCGACGTGTAATCGTACGGAATTGTATGTCGCTTCGGACGAATGCGTGGAAAATCCCCGTGGCGCGGGAGAAGAATTCCGAAACACGGTCCCCGCGCTGCCGACACGGGGACAGCTCGTCGATTTCCTGCTGAACGAACGGAGAACCGCGGGTTCGGAACGGCCCGAAACGGAAACACATCTTTCCTATCTTCAAGGCCGGGAAGCGGTCGCCCACCTGTTCACGGTCGCGTCGAGTTTGGACAGCATGGTGCTCGGCGAGGTCCAAATTCTCGCCCAGGTCAAGGCGGCGTACCAGGCGGCGTTGGATGCGGGAACGGTTGGCCCGATGACGCACGGCGTCTTCCAGGCGGCGCTGCGGGTCGCGAAACGGGTGGCCAACGAAACTCGTATCCAACAACATCGGATCAGTATTCCCAGCGTTGCCGTCTCGGAATTCGTCCTCCGGCTTTTCGAAACGCTGACGGAGCGAACCACGCTGGTTCTCGGGGCCGGAGAAATGGCCGAGGAAACGATCCGCTATCTCAAGCTCCACGGAGCGGGAACGGTTTACCTGGCTAATCGCAGTCGCCCCAAGGCGGAGGAACTTGCCGAAACGTGGAATGGCCGGGTCGTCGATTGGAAGGAACGACTCGACTGGCTTTCCAAGGTCGATTTGGCCATCGGCACGACAGGGGCGCAGCACCCGGTCATCACGGATGCGCAGTTCGGCGAAATCGCATCACGCCGCGCAGGCCGCCCGCTTTTTTTGCTCGACCTGGCCGTTCCTCGCGATTTCGAGCCGGAGATCGGGAACCGCGGAGACGTCTATCTCTATTCTTTGGAAGACCTCAAGGAAGCGTGTGAGGAAAACCGCCGTCGCCGGGCCCACGAGATGCCCAAGGCCCTACGGATCGTCGAACAGGAAAGCGAATCGTTCCTGCGGGACATTCATCACCGCCGGACGGGCGAGTTAATCCAACGGCTGCAAAACAAATGGGAAACGACGAAACAGGCGGAATTGGCCCGTTTATTGAACAAGCTCGGTCCGCACGGTCTGGACGCCAGGGGAATCGAGGAAGTTCGCTATGCCTTCGACCGCTTGGTCAACAAGCTGATTCATCCGCCGCTCGAATCGCTCCGCGACGAATCCCGGAACGGCGTTCCGCATGGCCTGCTCGACGCCTTGGGACGGTTGTTTCGGCTGAAATGATCGTTTACGGATCGTTTACAAGTCTTCGGGCCGGCCCCCTTCCTTTACAGTCATGGCTCCGGGTTTGCTTCTACCGGAAACGCGATGAAAACGGGCATTTGGCCAAGCCTGTCCGCCGCACTCGCTTGCCGCAACCTTTGTTAATACAAGCATTTATACGAATCGTTCGAGCGACGGACGCTTGTGCGAGGGAGGATTATTATGCCGTTTACGGTATATCCCACTCCGTACTTCGTCGCGGTTCGCAGTCGCGTTTCGCATATCCTCCCTGTTTTTTTCGCCGATATCGTGTATAATACGGAGGTGTTCTTTTGAAAGCCGCGCGGGCTTGTTTTGCAAACAATACGGTTCGGCGGCGAAACCGGGGGCGAATTGGTTTCGACCGGGTTAGGGAAGTGTAGGTTGCGTGTCGTGGTTGGTCAGCAGTCCACGTTAATAGCCGACTATCAATTCAATTGCCGAACCTAAGTTCGCAATGGCCGCCTAAGAAAAGGCGACCCCGGACCCAGGCTGTCGTCGGAATGGCGTGAAGTCCGGCCGTAAATCCGAATCGTTCCCGATCATGTCGACCACGTCGGGGATTAAAAAACGTTGTCGAATCGTCCGAACGAAACCGCCGTCGATAAGGGTTCGCAAGGATTAAATTCAAATAATCGAATACACACGTAGACGCTTGCATGGATCTGCTTCGGGACGCGGGTTCGATCCCCGCCGCCTCCATTTTTTTGTATTGGACGTTTTCCACCCGTCGGCGGTACATCCCGTCAACGGCATGATAATCCTCCCTCGCACAAGCGTCCGCCGCTCGAACGATTCGTGTACATGATTGGATTAACAAAAGTTGTGGC
>QMCD01001957.1_pt1 | contig 16875 bp, 13 predicted proteins | sample 1821841 | NCBI WGS metagenome assembly QMCD01 (sample SAMN01991225, study PRJNA193472) | Termite gut metagenome, whole genome shotgun sequencing project. | isolation source: worker | host: Macrotermes natalensis | reverse complement strand
TTTGTCATACTGCACGCCCACACCCGGGTCCTGCGATTCCGGGTTGGCGCACCACGCGCACGCGAGCGGGCAGCCTTTCAGAAACACGGTGGTGCGGATGCCCGGCCCGTCGTGCAGCGAAAAACGCTGTATGTTAAATACGATGCCGCTTTTCATTAAGACAGCACATGCTCTGTGCGCTCGATAATGTCGTCCTGCGTTTCGGTGGAGAGCACATTGAAAAACGCACTGTACCCCGCCACGCGCACGATTAGGTCGCGGTGTTTTTCCGGGTGCTGCTGCGCGTCCTTGAGCGTTTCCCTGGAAACGACATTGTACTGCACATGGAACCCTTTTAATACGTCGAAGTACGTGCGCAGCATCAAAATCAGCTTTTCGATATCGCGTTCCTCGGCGAGCGCCTGCGGGTTCAGCTTCTGGTTTAACAGCACGCCGCCCAAAAGGTCGGCTGTGGGCAGCTTGCCGAGGGAGTTGAACACGGCTGTCGGCCCGTTTACATCCGCGCTGTGCGTGGGCGAACAACCCTCCGCAAGAGGTTCCCAGGCCCGCCTGCCGTCCGGCGTGGCGCACAGCGTTTTTCCCTGCGGCACATTGGCGGAAATGGAGGAAGTTCCCGCGTAATAGCCGCCGCCGATGGGCCCGCGCCCGTAGCGCGTATTGTGGTAGTTGGCGATCTCGTCTATATAAACCTGATACGCTTTTGCCGTCAGTTTGTCCACGCCGTCGTCGTCGTTGCCGTATTTGGGGGAATCGTACAGCAGCATACTTTGTATGCGCGCGCCGTCCTCCCCGGCAAAGTCGTTCATCAGCGCGGCCCAAAGCTGCGCGGGCGAAAGCTTCTTCTCGTCGAACACCAGTTTTTTGATTGCCATCAGTGAATCACCTAGGTTGGCAATGCCTACTTGCAGCGGGCCGATGTTGTCGTATACCGCGCCGCCCTCCTTCAGCGTTTTACCGCGGGCGATGCAGTCGTCCACCAGCGCGGAGCACAGCAAGTCGGGCACTTCCTCTTCCAGCGCGAGGTCGGCACAATTATCCAGTATCACGCTGTAGCGGGTGAAATACCGGCACACTTTTTCCCACGCGGCCCATACCTCGTTAAAGCTTTTCATAGCCGGGAAATACGCGTCCGTATCGTAAACCTTTTCGCCGGAGGTCACGTCCACGCCCCTGTTTAACGCGATCATCAGTATACGCGGGAAATTCAAAAAGTTCATGCCGGACGTGCGGTATCCGTATTTGCCGGGAATGGAGACCTCTATGCACCCGATGGAGCAATAATTCATCGCGTCCTCTCTTGACACGCCCCATTTTATAAACGAATCGACGGTGACTTCGTCGTTATTGAACGAGGGCATACCAAACCCCAGCTTGATAAGCTGCACACATTCTTTCATAAACGCATCCGATATGTTTTTGTGGTAGCGCACGGAAAGGTTGGGCTGCGTCAGTTTGAGCTGCCCCACGCTCTTTAGTACAAGGAAGGAAAGCTCGTTCACCGCGTCGCTACCGTCCGCTTTTTGCCCGCCGATGCAGGCGTTTTGGTAGAGCGGGCTGCCCGCCGAAAATTTGGTATGCGAGTCGCTCCTTATCTTATTTACGGAAAACGTCTTGAGCCAGAAATTTTCCAAAAGCGCAAGCGCCCGTTCCCGTGTCAGCTTGCCGCTTTCTATATCCGCCTTGTAGTACGGGTATAAAAACTGGTCTATCCTGCCATACGAAAGCGAATGCCCGCTCGATTCTATTTGCAGCACCACATGCAAAAACCACACGGATTGCAGCGCCTCGTGGAAACTGCGCGCCGGGTTTTGGGGCACATTCGCGCAAATGGCCGCAATCTCCAAAAGCTCCGCCTTGCGTTGTTCGTCCGTTTCCTTTTGGGCCATTTCCGCCGCCAGCTCTGCAAACCGCCGCGCGTAGGCCAGGCACGCGTCTATGGCAATGAGCGTCGCTTCGTAATAATACTGCTTCTTCATCTGAGAAAAGTCGCTCATGTCCACCTGCTTTTTCAGTTCCTCCGCCCGGTCGCGGAAATATTGCAGGCCCTTTCTGAGCAGTTTCTCGTAATTGACCGCAAGGTGCGCGTCACCCGCGGTAATGTTGCCTTCCACCTTGATGATGCCGATATCGTAATACTTACGCGCCATCTCCGGCATCAGGGCAAGCCCTTTGTCTTTCAAAGTCATGCCTTCCCAAAACGGGGCGATCTCACGGATCTTGCGCTTGTTTTCCTCTGTGATTGTAAAGCGGTCGCCGTCGCGTTTTTCCCACGCGTCCAGTTCCTCGACCACCCAATCGATCGCGTATTCCGGGAAGATGGGCGCGGCGCGGTTTTTGCTCGCCTGGTTGCCCACGATCAACCCGCCGTCCTCGATATAGATAGACATATTGCGCAATATGGCGTCAAGCGCGATGGCCCGCTTCAGCATGGGCCGCTTATCCTTGTTTTCCCGGTAAGCCTGCGTGGTAAGCATGGCGCGCTCCACACACACCTCCGGCTGTATATTCATCATTTCTTCGCGCATCGCGGTGATGCGCGCGCCCGGTTGTCCAAAATAATTCATTTCTATGCTCCTGTCTTCCTTTTCAATTCAAAAAGCTGCTTCCTTGTGCCGCGCATAGCGGCACAGGGCGCTACACCAGCAGTTCACCCGCGCCGATGATCCCTACGTCCTCTTTCAATTCAGCATATTTTATCGTCACGTCTTGCCCCTCGTAATGGTTGTAGCGGTCAAACGTATCACGGATGCGCCGCATCAGGGGGTCGCCAAAATGCAGTATCATGCCGCCGCCCAAAACGTAGCAGTTCATATTAACGCTGACAAAGAAATTATAAATGTAAATGCCGAGGTAATAGCCCATCTGGTCCACCAGTTCGGCAGCGAGCGCGTCGCCGTTTTGAAACGCTTCGTTGATATGCGCCGCGTTCAGTTTAGTAAGGTCGCCGCCCGCCAGCTCATATAGCGCGGACTGCCGCCCACCCTCGATCGCTTCTATCGCGTGCTTTACGATCATGCTGCCTGCAGCGTTACTCATAATGCAGCCGCGGTTATCGCAGCCGCAAAGCACCCCTTTGTCCGGCGTGATCAGCATATGCCCGGATTCGCCCGCGCCGCCGTAAGCGCCCCGGTATATCTTGCCGTTTAATATGAGCCCGCTGCCGATGCCCGTGCTGACCGCCGTATACAGCATATGGTTGAACCCGCGGCCCGCGCCGTACTTGTGTTCGGCGATCGCGGCGATGTTCGCGTCGTTATCCACGACCGTCCGGATATCCGGAAAGTATTCATGCAAGCCGTCTCGCGCGTCGAACCCCCTTAAGTTTGCCATACTGCCGCTCATCACGATCACGCCCCGGTCGCTGTCTACGTAGGAAGGGAACCCCAACGCCATGCCTATGAGGTCTTTGCGCGGGAAATCCTGCGCGGCAAGTATCCCTTCGATATCCGTCACCAGCGTCTGCAAAAACTCCGCCGGGCCCGCCTTTATGTTTGTCGCGCTTCGATGACGGTAAACGATTACCCCATCTTCGTTTAAAATGCCATATGCGATCTTTGTACCGCCAATATCGATTCCAAGCCTGTATTTCATTGTTTTCCTCATGTAAATTGATATGCTATACCTTTACGGCTGTGTATTCATTATATTGCCTTTTTTAGAGGTTGTCAAGCACCATTCCCTGTTTATTCGGCGCGGCGGCCGTGGGAATGATTGGGAAAACCGGCGCAGGTAAACGTTTTCCATCATTTTGCCAGCAAAGGGTATTATACCGCGCTTACCCTATCATAGAGCAGTGTTTTTTCTCATAGCGGAGCGCCCTTACTGTCTTATCCTTGACGAAGCGCCTGATGCGCCACCCGCGGACCTACCATCACCTTTCCCGCGCATAGCGTGGGAAAGGACAGGCGGTCAATAAAGGCACGACATCTGCGGCGTCATCGCATAACCACGCGACCTCGGCGAATCGGTTATTCTACCTCGCCCCCGCGTGGTTATGCGATTCCTTGCACCTGGGCCTTTCTTGACAGCCTGCGCAGAGTATCAAATTTTTACTGTATTTTAGGTTTTTTGACACTCTGATCTTTCCCGCGCACAGCGCGGGAAAGGATGAACCCCCTCTGCATACGAAGTCTGTACCGCCCAGTGAACTAATACCTCCGCCACGAAGTAAGAGAATTATTTTTCCACTCCTTCTTTATATGCGCGCAAGCGCTCAGCGGTGCAACCAGTGCGCCAGCCTTTTATAGAGCAGAAATACGATCACCGCATCGATCGCCAGTTTTGCCGCCGTAAAGGGCATCGCGAAAATCAACACATATCCCAGCAGGGAATCTGCCGACGGGTTAAGCGCCGACGTCATAGATAAGATCGCTTCTATGGGCATGATCTGCGTATACGCGGGGATCAGCAAGTAATAATTCAGAAGCGCGGCGGAGGAAGCGGCGATTGCAACGCCTGCCAGCGTTCCCGCGACAGCGAACTTCATGTTGTGCTTTTTAGCGTAAATGATCGCCGCCGGAATAACGATCGCGATGCCGATCAGGAAATTTGCCAATTCCCCTACGCCGCCCGTTCCCGAATTTTTAAAAAGGAAAAACAATATACACTTAATGCCTTGTATGAGCACGCCCGCTACCGGCCCCAGCGCAAACCCGCCCAGCAATGCGGGAACGTCCGAGAAATCCAGTTTCAGCCACGGCGGCGCGATCGGTATCGGAAATTCGATATACATCAGCGCGAACGCCATAACGGCTAAAACCGCGACCCGTGCGAGATATTGTGTTTGCGTGACCTTTTTCCCCTTGATTAACTTTCCATGCGCCATCTTTTTTCTCCTTAAAGCAAAAAATTTCCGCCAAGCATAAAAGCCCCGGAAATCTTTGTTTCTTCTTTCATCCAGACTATACTGTCGGCTGCGGAATCTCACCACATCAACCTTTTTACAGGCTCGCAGGCTTTGGCGCGCGCGCCATTTACTGCCGGTCGGGAATTTCACCCTGCCCCGAAGACTTATTCACTTAACATATTCTATTTTAATGCCGCGGCAGGAAACTGTCAAGTGCGATGTGCCGCCCCGCTGGTTAAGGCGGGTTTATGGATTGCCGGGTAATGTTAATGCTGCCGCCGGGCGCTAAAGCGGGCAGGAAGATGCAGAATTTCTCCCTGTCAATGTTTACATTCTACAGTGAATCAAGTATAATAAAATTACTTATGCCACACATTTCATTCTTATCGGAGGTGAGAGGATACGTGGACGCGGGACCCGAACGAAAAGCGATAAAAAACGGCAGTGGCCGCGCCGCGTGTGCTTGCGGTCATCTTGCCTGAAAGCAGGTGATTTCCAATGATAAAGATTGTCAGCACAGCTGAAAAAAACACGATGAGAGAACTCAAAAGCATAGAGCCGGGCGCTTGGGTGCATCTTTTGGACCCGACGGAGGAGGAGATACTTTCCGTGCGCGACGCGCTGGGGCTGGAAGACGAGTTTATCCGCGCGGCTTTGGATGAAGAGGAAGCGGTGCGTATCGACGTGGAAAACGACCAGGTGTTGGTGCTGGTAGATATTCCGGTCGTCCGCCCGGAACGCACGTCTTTTTCTTACGCGACTATACCGCTCGGTATTATACTCGCACCGGAGAATATTATTACCGTCTGCCTGGAAGAAACATCGATCATAGAAGATTTCTGGAACAAAGCGGTGCGCGGGTTTGATACGTGCAAGCGGACACGCTTTTTGTTGCAGCTTTTGTACAGGAATTCCGGTAAATTCCTGCAATACCTGCGGCAGATAGACAAAGCGCAGACGCAGGTGGAAAACGCGCTGCACAAATCCATGCGCAACCGCGAGCTGATACAAATGCTGAAAATAGAAAAGTCGCTGGTCTATTTTTCCACCTCGCTCAAGGGAAATGAGTCTGTGCTGGAGAAAATGCTCAAGTTTAACGTGATCAAAAAATACCCGGACGATATGGACCTTCTGGAAGACGTTATCATCGAAAACAAACAGGCCATCGAGATGGGCAATATCTACAGGGATATTTTATCGGGCACGATGGACGCGTTTGCCAGCGTGATTTCAAACAACCTGAATATCGTCATGAAATTTTTGACGTCGGTGACCATTGTGCTTTCCGTACCCACGCTTATTGCCAGCCTGTGGGGCATGAACTTTGCTTCGATACCGCTCGCAAACCATCCTTACGGGTTTTTGATCATCACGCTGGTTATTGTAGGCGCTTCCGCAGCGGCGTTTTATTTCCTGTGGCGAAAGAAGATGTTCTGACGGGTACGCGCACTTGAAACAACCGGGAAAGAGTGGTACAATGAACCGCATAATAATTTAAAAAGGTATGTGTCAGATTTTATGATTGAAAAGCTTGTAATTACCGGCGGCAAGCGCCTTATGGGCGCGGTGGATGTGACCGGCGCGAAAAACGCCGCGGTAGCCATACTCCCCGCCGCAATCCTGGCGCGCGGTATCTGCGTCATAGAAAACCTTCCGCGTATTGCGGACGTGCTTATCATAAAGCGTATACTGGCTGAACTCGGCGCGGAAACAGAATTTGACGACGACGGCACAATGACGGTGGATACCACAAACATCTTAACCAGCAAAGTGACGGTCAGCTTAGTGAAACAGCTCAGGGCCTCTTATTATTTTGTGGGGGCCTTGCTGTCGCGCTTCGGGGATGCGGAGATCTCGCTGCCCGGCGGGTGCGCGATAGGCGAGCGGCCGATAGACCAGCATATCAAAGGGATGAAGGCGCTGGGGGCGGAGGTCGTGACGGAATATGGTATGCTCAAGGCAAACGCGGGCGGCGGCCTGCGCGGCGGCGATATCTATTTGGACGTCGTTTCCGTGGGGGCGACGATCAATATCATGCTTGCGGCGGTGACGGCAGAAGGCCAGACGTGCATTGTGAATGCCGCAAAGGAACCGCATGTCGTGGACGTGGCAAATTTCCTTACGTGCATGGGCGCGAAAATAAAGGGGGCGGGTACGGATGTGATCCGCATCACCGGTGTGGAAAAACTGCACGGATGTAATTATTCGATTATACCCGACCAGATAGAAACGGGTACGCTGATGATCGCGGCGGCGGCGACAAGGGGAGATGTAACGGTGAACAACGTGATCCCCACGCATATGGAGGCGCTTTCCGCCAAATTGACCGAAATGGGCGTGCGCGTGGAAGAAGGGGCGGATTATATCCGCGTGCACTGCGGCGACAGGCCAAAGTCGGTGCATATCAAGACGATGCCGTATCCCGGATTCCCCACAGACCTGCAACAGCCGGCAACCGTGCTTTTATCTACGGCGGAAGGCACGAGCATGATCGTGGAAAGCATTTTTGAATCGAGGTTTAAACATATCAGCGAGATACGCCGTATGGGCGCGAAGATCACAACGGACGACCGGGTCGCGGTCGTGGAAGGCGTGAACCGGCTGACGGGCGCATCCGTCCGCGCGACCGATTTACGGGCGGGGGCGGCGCTTATTGTGGCCGGGCTGATGGCGGATGGCGTCACGGAAATTTCCAATATAAAGTATATCGACAGGGGCTACGACCATATCGAGGCGAAGCTCAACAGCCTGGGCGCGGATATCAGGCGCGAGAAAATCGCGGCGGAAGAGGACTTTTTTTAAAACGGCTTGGCAATAGGGGGAGGGGCAAAGTATGGACTTGACGGAAAAAATGCTGTATTCCAAGAAGATGTTCAGCGGAAAATTGCTGCAAGTCTACAAAGACAGGGTTACGCTGCCAAACGGCGAGGCCGCCACGCGCGAGATTGTGCGGCATCCGGGCGGGGCGTGTGTGTGCGCGGTCGATAGCGACCTCAATATTACGTTTGTGCGGCAATTTCGCTACGCGTATGGCATGGAAGTGCTGGAGCTGCCCGCGGGCAAGCTGGAAAACGGCGAAGAGCCTTATTATGCGGCGGCGCGTGAATTGCGGGAAGAAGCGGGGCTGGTAACGGACGATATGATCCCTTTGGGCGAGCTTTATCCCAGCCCGGGGTATACGGACGAGATCATCTATATGTTTTTGGCGTTCAATCCGGAGCGCTGCGGGCAAAAGCTGGATACGGACGAATTTGTGACGCTGGAAAGAATAGGCGTGGGCGACGCGGTCAATATGGTTTTAAACGGGGAGATACACGACGCGAAAACACAAGCGTGCGTTTTAAAGGCGTATATGCTGTTGGAATACCTAAGTTCACAGGAAGAAGAAGCAGAGGAGGAAGCGGAGCATGGGGATAAAGGAGAGGTTTGACGCGGCGGCGGCGGAATATGACGCGCAGCGGCGCAAACTGTTGCCGGTGTTCGATGAATTCTATACGTTGCCGCTTTCGTTGCTGGTTTGTAAAAAACCCTGTCCCAAAGTGCTGGATATCGGCGCGGGCACAGGGCTTTTTTCAGATTTCCTTACGCAGCGTTATGAAAACGCGCATGTAACACTGATCGACCTTTCCGATCAAATGCTTGCGGTGGCGAAAAAGCGTTTTTCCGGCCGGGAAGGTTTTTCCTACATTACGGCGGATTACACAGCCTACCCGTTCCGTGAAAAATATGATATGGTGATCTCCGCGCTTTCCATCCATCATTTGGACGCAAAGAAGAAAGCGGCGCTGTACCAAACCTGCTATGATATTTTGGAAGAGGGCGGGATATTCATCAACGCCGACCAGATACTTTCCCCCTCGCCGGGGATGGAGCGGCTGTACCACGACGCATGGATGGATTTCGTGCGGCAGAGCGGCCTTTCCGAACGGGAGATCGAGCAGGCGGCTGAGCGTACAAAATATGACGACCCGTCTACAGTGGAAGAACAGCTAAACTGGCTTGCCGCCGCAGGGTTCCGGTCGATCGATTGCATTTATAAAAAGCTGTCTTTTGGCGTGCTGGCGGCGGTTAAGTAAACATTAATGTTTACTGCCCGCCAAAGGCGGGCAGTCGTATAATCATTAACTGGGGCCTGCACGAACCAAAGAAAAGTGTTTTACTGCCCGCCAAAGGCGGGCGGCTAGCGTGTCAAAAAACCTCCAAAGCATACATCGGTATGCAAAAATGAGAAAGACATCATCAAAAGCCAGAGGGTATTCCTTTGGGGTCAAGGAGCCTGCGGCGTATTATATGCCTCCGGCGGTTTAGAACCTACGGTTCTAAAAACTCCATTTAAGGGCGTTAAAAGCTCGATGAAAGTGATAAGGAAAATTTTTTGAAACAATGCAGTGCGTGTAAAAAGGCAAACCGGATTGATTTAGGAGTGATATTTATGGAAATTATTATATCTGTTTTAGGAGCAACATCCGCAATTATAATTGCAGTTGTGGGGTCGATCATTGAAGCGTGGATTCTCAAGGAGAACGGAGCGCGACCGCGCCACGATTGGCGATACAGGGAGTGCGACGTTCGCTGAACGCGAGGTGAGCAAGTCGCTGTCCTATGCGACGCAGAGAACCCGCAGTGAAGCGGGAAGCGAGTCCTTGAGCCGCCGGAGGCATAAAAACATCCCGCAGGGATACCTTGACCCAAAAGGAATACCTGCGAGAAAACACAAAAATATTTTGCTGTTTTGCCTTTGTTTTTATTTACGAAGCCTGTTTCTCTTCCTGCTTTTCCTGCTTTGGCGGCTTAAACCCTGCGGTCACAACGATGCCCGCCACACACGCCGCCGCCGGGATGATAAACGTCAAAGCCGTGGGCTCGCCGCCCGCGTTCACCGCCGAAGCGATGGACGGGAAGATGAGCGCCGACGCCGCAAAGCCGATCATCACAAGGCCGTAATTCACGCCGGCGTTTTTTGTGCCGAAATAATCGGCGGAAATGGCGGGATAGGTGCCCGCGCTGCCGCCGAACGCAAACGCGACCAGCGCGATCAAAACCATGTAGAAATAGCCCTGCGCAACGATGAGCAGCAGCACGGCGGCAATGGAAATGACAAACAGCAACAACACCACGCCTTTTCGCCCTATCTTATCGGAAAGCCAGGGCGCGATGAGCCTGCCGCACGCCGAAGCGATGCCGGTGATCATCACAGAGAGGAGCGCCGCGCTCTCGGGCAGCCCGCGTGATTCCGCAAGCGACTTGAACAATGGGTTCAAAATGAAATAGGCTGTGGTGAGCAGCATCATGGAAAAGAGCAGCATGTAATATTGCCTTGTCCGCAGTACCTCGGAAGGGGCATACTGCTTCCTTTCCGCAAGCGCGGGCGACGCGGCCGCAAACTGCCGCATATATTCCGCTGAGGGGTTCTTTATGAACCACGCGAATATCAGTATGACTGCGGCGTAAATGAGCGCCAGCGTGAGGAAAGTCTGCGCCACGCCGAATTGCGCGAGCAGGGTGTTCACCAAGGGGGTAAACAGCACGGTGGACGCGCCGAACGTGCACACGATAATGCCTGTGGCAAACCCTTTTCTATCGAGGAACCACTTTTGCGCGCACGATATGGTGCTGGTGTACGCCGCGCCCACGCCAAAACCGGCTATGCCGCCGTAGAACACGCACAGCAGCCACGGCGCGGTGGGTACGAAAGCGGCGGAGGCGGCGGAAAGCAGTATGCCCGCCACAAACAGCAGGCCGCCCGTCAAAACGACGGGGCGAGGGCCTTTTTTATCGCCCCATCGCCCGCCGACCACTATGCCCAGCACAAACGTCGCCAGCATGATGGAATAGGTGGCGGAGGCGCAGGCGTTCACAAAGCCCGCATCCGAAAACCCGCTGTAATACTCCACGACGGGCGCTTTGAAAATACTCCAGATGTAGATGATGCCGATGCAAAGCTGGATGACGGCTCCCGCGACAAGCGGCAGATACTTGTTGGTTGTACGCTGCATAGATACTTCCCCCCAATCGTATGTGAAAAATTTACCATATTAGCATAATACAACAGAGGGCAAAAGGCAAGGGGGGAAAACGTGGGGCGCGGCTATTTTGTGTGTATTATTTTATTCGCGGTATGAATGGCATAAGTGTTGATGCGCCGGGCGGTACAGACTTCTTATGCAGATGGGTTCATCCTTTTCCGTGCACAGTGCGAGAAAAGATTTGTGTAAAAACCTCCAAAGTATGAATCGATATACAAAAACGATAAAGATATCTATCAAAAGCTACGGGGGATTCCTCTGGAGGGTGCGAAACGACCGCTTCCAGTAGGCCGCGTACCAAATGCTTCTTTATTACAATTTGTCTGGGTTTGCACGCCTTTAAGGGAGTTTTTAGAACCGTAGGTTCTAAACCGCCGGAGGCATATAATGCGCCGCAGGCTCCTTGATCAAAAAGGAATACCTAAAAGCAAACGCAAGGTTATTTTGCTGTTTTGCCTTTATTTTTTAATTCCTGCAGGCTAAGTTCCCCACGGCTTATTACGATACGCAAATACGTGCGATACATGCTGTGGCCGATACCCATAGTCTCTGCTGCGGGGCGCGGCTTCGTCTTCCCTGACAGTCTGACCTTTCATGTGCAGAGAAGGGAGTATACGCAGTTTTCCTTTGCAATCCGCCCACTAAACCGGGTATAATGAAAAAAAGGGTCGTTTCATAAAAATATACAAGGAGGCAGTAACCATGAGAGAGAAAATCATTGTTACGGTAGGCCGCCAGTTTGGCAGCGGCGGCAGGGAAATCGGCAAGGCGCTGGCGCAAAGGATGGGCATTCCTTTCTATGACCGCGACCTCATAAAGCTGGCCTCGGAGCAAAGCGGGTATAACAAGGATATTTTGGAAGGCGCGGATGAACAGGCCGCCAGTGTTTTTTTGCAGTCCTTTGCCAACACCGCGTATACTGCAAGCTCGCGCATTTCGCTTCCCACGGAAATATCCATAAACGACAAGCTGTTTTTCGCGCAGGCCGATGTGATCAAAAAAGCGGCGGAGGAAGGCCCGTGCGTCATTGTGGGCCGTTGCGCGGATTACATACTGCGCGAACGGGATGACTGCCTCAATATATTCATTCACGCGCCGCTTGCCGTGCGCATCGACCGCGTTATGAACCTTTACAGGCTGGGGATGAGCGAGCACGAGACGAAAAATACGATCATAAAAACGGACAAAAAACGCGCCAGTTACTACAACTACTATTCCAACAAGGAATGGAGCAGCATAGTAAGCTACGATTTTACGCTGAACAGCTCCCTTTTAGGGGTAGACCGAACAACGGACGTTCTCTTTGACATCGCGATGAGTTTTAAAGAAAATGAGCTTTAGAACAAATTAACTGGGAGTGACCGTTTTGCATATACTATTTTATTCGCGATATGAGCGGCGTGAGTGTTGCTTCGCCGGGCGGTACAGACTTCTTATGTTAATGAGTTCATCCTTTCCCGCGCTACGCGCGGAAAAGGTGATGGTGAGCCGTCCGTCACGCGCGCGGGCGGTTCATCAGGCGCTCCGTCATTGATAAGGCAGGAAAAGCACTCCGCTATGAGAAAAAACGCTGCCTTATGATAGAATAAATCTACAGCCAGAAAGGCACGTTTTTTCTAATCCATTCTTCACCGCCCGCCCGTGCGCCGAACGGGGGAAAATAGAGGAAATGGAGAGACGCCCGACGGGGAACGCGCGTATTAAACGACACGCCGCCGTGATTGAAACCGGGAAATCAATGCGCATTAGACACTCCCAATTGACTTAGCGTTGGGTAAGTATTTTTGCCAAGGATAACGCTCTATGCCAAACTAATTTGCTCTAAGGAAACAGCCGCCAAATATCCGCGCTGCTGGTAGATACCGCCTGCGCCCCGCTTGTAAGCGCTTGCCCTGCCTGCTTGGCCGTTTTGACCATGCCGCCCGCGATGATGGGCATACGGATGCTTTTCGCCAGCTCCGTGATCACGTCGTACACAAGGCCGGGCATTACCTCAACAGCGTCCGGCCCGCATGTTTTTACCGCCTGTACACCTGTGTCAAAAGCGGACGCGTCGATCATAAAAATGCGGAACACCGTTTTCAGCCCAAACTCCCGCGCTTGCTTTACGGCGGCCGGTTTTGTGGAAAGCACACCGTCCGCGCCCACGCGCTCCGCCACATAGCGAATACCTTCCCAATCCGGCCGCAGGCCGTCTATAAGGTCGATGTGCACAAACACATTCTTGCCGTTTTCTTTCAGTACCCGCACATTTTTGGAAAGGTCGGTGATGTTGCCAAACAGCAGAAAAGCGGCGGGAAGGGAAAGCCGGCATGCCGCCGAAAGCGCCGCCTTGTCCTTTACCGCCGCGATGATTTGGCTTTGTTGCAACACAGGCGACATAGCGCCCCCTCCTGCCGACGTATTAAATCATATCACCCGCACCTTGATAACGCCGCTGATGGATTCGATACCCGCGTCGCCCGGGAAGGAACCGTCCAGATCGAGCACGGTATATGCGGCGTCGCCGCGGGATTTATTTACCATCTCCGCGATGTTGATACCATTTTCGGCGATCTTGTTCGTGATCTGCCCCACCATGTTGGGCGAATTTTTGTGGATGATGGTCACGCGCACCCTGTCTGTGCGGGGCAGGCTGCATTCCGGCAGGTTGACGGAATTTAAGATGCTGCCCGTCTCAAAGAAATCATTGAGCTGGCTTGCCGCCATGACGGCGCAATTCTCCTCGCTCTCGGGCGTGGAGGCGCCCAGATGCGGAATGGCCATAATATGCTCGCGGGCGATCATATCGTCGTCCGGGAAATCGGTCACATATTTTTGCACGGTGCCCGCCTCGATCGCGTCGAACAGCGAAGTTGTTTTTACGAGGCCGCCGCGCGCAAAGTTCAAAAGGATGACGCCGCGCTTCATCTTGGAAAACTCGGGGGAGCTTAAGAACCCCTTTGTTTTATCGGAGAGCGGGATATGCAGGGAGATGAAATCGGATTTTTCCAGTAATTCATCCAAGTTGTCCGCGCGTTGTGTCTTTGTGGAAATGGCCCAGGCACGGTCTACCGAAAGGAACGGGTCGTAACCGATCACATCCATGCCGATGGCGGCGGCTGTGTTTGCCACAAGTATGCCGATGGCGCCAAGGCCGATCACCCCGAGAGTCTTGCCCTTAAGCTCGCCGCCCACAAACTGGCCCTTGCCTTTTTCCACCAGTTTCGGAACGTCCGCGCCCTGGCCTTTTAGTGTTTTGGCCCAGTCATACGCCTCAAGCAGGTTGCGGGACGCGGCGATCATACCGCCTAAAACAAGCTCCTTTACGCCGTTTGCGTTGGCGCCCGGCGTATTGAATACCACGATGCCCTTCTCTGTGCATACGTCGATGGGGATGTTGTTTGTGCCCGCGCCCGCCCGCGCGATTGCAAGGGTGCGTTCGGCAAAATCGATCCCGTGGCAATCGGCGCTTCTTACGACCATACCGTCCGATTCCGCGTCTTCCAGATGGGAAGAGACGTTAAATTTCTCTTTGGGCAGATAGTCGTATATGACGGGCGATATCTTGTTCAGTTTTTTGATATTATACATAATGGCTTTAGCTCCTATCTGTTTTCCGTTTCAAATTTTTGCATGAAAGCGATCAGCGCGCGCACCCCTGCTTCGGGCATCGCGTTATAGATGCTGGCGCGCATGCCGCCTACACTGCGGTGGCCTTTTAAGTTTGTAAGCCCCGCTTTTTTTGACCCGGCCACAAACGCGGCGTCTTTATCCGGGTCGCCCGTTACGAACGTAACGTTCATCATAGAGCGGTCGGCCACGTTGACCGGGTTGCTGTACAACTGAGAATTGTCGATAAAATCGTACAGCATACCGGCTTTTTCCTCGTTCAGCTTTTGCATCTGGCTTATGCCGCCCTGCTTCTTCAGCCATTTAAACACAAGCCCGGCAATATAGACCGCGTAGGTGGGCGGCGTGTTGAACATGGAACTGTTCTCCGCCTGCACTTTGTAGGAGAGCATGTGGGGCAGGTCGTCCGAAGCGGACTGCACCAGGTCATCGCGCGCGATCACGACGGTAACGCCCGCCGGGCCGATGTTTTTCTGCGCCCCGGCATAGATGATGCCGTAATCCGCCACATTGACCGCTTCGGAAAGAATGAAGGAGGACATATCAGAAACAAGCGTCAGGCCGGATGGCGGTAATTTGGTGTAGCGCGTGCCATAGATCGTGTTGTTGGAGGTGATGTGGACGTAATCCGCATCCGTCGTAAACATGGGAGCTTCCAGCTTTGGGATATAGGAAAACGTCTTGTCCTCGCTGGAGGCGACCACATTTGCCGTTCCAACCTTTTTCGCTTCGGCAATCGCTTTTTTTGCCCACGCGCCTGTGCTTACGAAATGCGCTTTTTTATATTTAGTCATTAGGTTGAGCGGAACCATGTAAAACTGCATGGACGCGCCGCCCTGCAAAAACAGCACTTTATAGTTGTCGGGAATATGCATCAAATCGCGCAGGTCGGCTTCCGCCTCGTCGATGATCGCTTGGTATTCCTTGGAGCGGTGGCTCATTTCCATCACGTTCATGCCGCTTTCCCCAAAAGAAATAAAGTCTTTCTGCGCTTGCTCCAACACGGGTAAGGGCAGGCACGCCGGGCCCGCCGAAAAATTGTACACTCTTTCCATAAAAACTCCTCCTAGAATTTGTGAATATAGTAACAAGTATAAATTATAAATGTTTTGCGGTTGCATTTCAACTATTTGTGAAATGAAAGTGCGGGGTCGCGTTTGAAAGGCGTTAAATTTGGGGTAATCATACTAGGCAACCGATGATTAATTCAAGTCACGCATCTTTGTTTCCTTTTCTAGGGGCAATAAGGTTTTCCTATGCCCCGGGTAGTGGGGGTGAGATTTCAATTTACCCCTGCGCTGTTGTTGAAACGGCAACATTTTCCACCGAGGAAAGTTAGCGTCAAGGGGGGCAGGGGGATTCGGAATTTCCACCCTTCGCCCCCCTTGACAATCCCCCTCTGCCCCTTAAAGCCGACTAAGGTCGGCGACCTTAGTAATCTGGGAAGGTTTGTTGTTCAGCATTGTAGACCAGTATACGGAATAAAGAAATAGCTTTGTAGGATGATAAGACATGGCATTCCATGATTGTTCGCGCTTTTGATTCTAAGGGAGTTTTTAGAACCGTAGGTTCTAAACCGCCGGAGGCATAAAATCATCCCGCAGGGATACCTTGACCCCCAGAGGAATACCCTATAGTTTTTAATAAATATCTTTCTCACTCTTCATTCTTGTATCCCGTTTCGTACTTTGGAGGTTTCTTGACACTCTGTTATTCTCACGCTATGCGCGGGAATATACCCGACGATTCCTGTGTGCATCAAGCCGTGTGCCGCCGCTACCGAGATATATACAAAACAATGCAAATAACCACGCCCCTCCATGTGGAAACTGTTTTCAAAGTACAAAAGAAAAGGTATAATATAAGAGCACTGTGCCGGATTGTACTTGACAGTCATGCGACTATGTGATATAATCTACTTACCGTAACAGAACTTCAAATAACGACTAGGAGGTGGATTATGATGATGCTGATTATATTTGTGATCGTTGCCGTACCGCTTGTGCTGCTGGGGTTCTTTATGCGCAGGGGCAAAGGGCTTATGCTGCTGGCCGGGTACAACACAATGGCGGAGCGGGACAGGGCGCAGGTCGATAAAGCCGCGCTCGGAAAGACGGCGGGCAATTTGCTGATCCGCTGCGGCGCGGAGTTTTTCCTGTTCGGCCTTGCGATCGAGCTTGGCCAAAACTGGGCGGTGGGTTTACTGCTCGCCGTGCTTGTGGCGGATGCGCTGCTGTCGGCATGGTGGATGTCGCGTAAATTCTCGTCCACACGGCATTCGGCGCTCTCACGGAAGACGGGCATTGCCACAACCGTGATCGTGGTCATTGTGCTGGTATTTGTCGCCGTATTGTTTGTGCAGGGCGATAAAGACCCGGTGGTGGCGGCATC
>QMCD01001131.1_pt1 | contig 16877 bp, 10 predicted proteins | sample 1821841 | NCBI WGS metagenome assembly QMCD01 (sample SAMN01991225, study PRJNA193472) | Termite gut metagenome, whole genome shotgun sequencing project. | isolation source: worker | host: Macrotermes natalensis | reverse complement strand
AAGAAGAAGAAGAAGACAACAAAAGAAGACAACAGTACAAGTAACAAATAGGCTAAGTCAAATTGATTTTTTATAAAATCAATAAAATAACTACTCAATAATATCCGATGACCAAAAGAATAATATTTCTCACACTGTTTATCTGTGGGACGGTTTTTCAGGGTAATAGCCAAACTATCTCTGAAAGAACCGGATTCCCCTCAGGAAGGGAGGCAATGCCTTTACTAGGGCTTAAATCCAATCTGATTTATGACCTGACAACAACCTTGAATGTGGGGGTTGAATACCGTTTATCCGAATATCTGAGTTTGGATATATCCTTCAACTACAATCCCTGGACATTTTCAAACAACAGAAAATTCAAACATATCCTTATACAGCCGGAGTTGCGCTATTGGATCAACGAGCCGTTCAACACCCATTTTATAGGCACCCACCTCCTTTACAGCCACTACAATGCAGGAAATTTACCTTTCGGGTCTTTAAAAGATTACCGTTATCAGGGCGATGCTTACGGATGGGGTATATCTTATGGCTATCAGTGGATTCTTTCTCCCCGTTGGAATTTAGAGGCAACGCTCGGTATAGGCTATGTTCATTTCGGCTACACACGCTATGAATGTGAAAAGTGCGGACGAGAACTGGGCACCGGGAATAAAAACTATTTCGGTCCTACCAAAGCAGGTATCTCTCTTATTTACATTCTTAAATAATAACATATCAAATAATATTATGAACCGGACAAAATATTATACCATTCTGTTTGTAATCCTTTTACAATTTACGCCATTATATAACATTGGCCAAAATACACATCTGGAAGATATTAAAATAAAAGAGATAAACGATAGTTTACAGGTGAGCTACCGGATAAACACGAACGGGAATCCCGTTACCAACGGCCAAGCCATATATCTTAGTCCCATACTAATGATGAAGGGCAACCACTACCCTCTACAACCGGTAATCATTGCCGGAAAGAATAAACAGCAGGTACTACGGCGATGGGCGAACAACTATAAAAGAGAATTATCGTCCTGCATTATTAATCCTGAACTACAAAATGATTCAGCGCTTTACTTCAATGTACAAATACCCTATCTGCAAAAAGTCGATTCTGCCCGTATGCTTGTAAAGTTAGAAACTCTACACTATAGGGGTAAACATACACTTACATCTGATATGACCGTAAGTCCTGTTATTCCGGCAAATCAGGAGACATATACTTTTTCGCCCCAAGTCAGCTTTATCATCCCTAAAAAAGAAAATAAACTTCATTGTGTGCAAAAAAGTAGTTCTGTATTTTTTAAGACAGGACATTCAGGCATACTCCCGGCATACAGAGACAACCAGACAGGGATATCCGAAATGGAAAGAATATTAAGGGATATAGTTAATAATAAAAATATTTCTCTGGAATCAATATACATACACGGATATGCTTCTCCTGAAGGAAGATATGGAGTAAATGAAACTTTAGCCATGAAAAGAGCATTGGCTCTGAAAAATCACATCAGGTCAATGTTTAATATCCCGGATAACTTATTAAAAACAGATGCAACCCCGGAAGACTGGCCTGGCCTGACTACACTTATCGAATCTAAAGAATTGATTAGCAATGAAGATATCCAAAATATTATATCCATAGCAAGAGATGATGAACGCGAGGCTGCATTGAAACAACTAGACAATGGAAAGCCATATCATATAATACTAAAAGAGTTATTTCCCATGTTAAGGCGCGTAGAATATCAAATCCGCTATTCTATCAAGGATTATAGTGGGGATGAAATCAAAACATTGGAAAAAAGTAATCCTGAAAACTTATCCCATTTAGAACTTTACAATCTGGCCATGAGCTATGGAGAGAACAGCACCGAATATAATCGATTGCTCACAAAGACTATTCCTTTTTACTATCCCAAAGATACAGTAGCGATCAACAATGCTGCCGCAGTCTCGATTAAAAACGGAGACTTAGATGCTGCGCGACGCCTTTTAGAGCAGGCTGTCCCAAGTGATCTGCTATACAATAATATGGGCATAATCTATATGTTGGAAGGTAATCGGGAAGAAGCACTCCGTTGTTTCGACAAAGCCATTACCTCAGGTAATGAACAGGCTGTATATAATAAAAAGGAGTTGCAGCGTAAAAAATAAATAAGCTTTACTGACATATATAAAAGCAAATAATTCATTTATAAGTCAAATCAATCACATTGAATCAATTTTAAAAACCAACAGCGTATGAAAAAAAAATTCAGCTATCTAGCATTATTAGCCATGGTACTATTACTGGGCTTTAGCGGTTGCTCCAACGGGGAAGATACAGAACCCGTAGATAATGCAAAACCAAAAAGTGTATTCCTGAAACTTGGCAAGAGCGCCGTCACACCTCATTCGGTAAGTAGTCCGGTGAGTAATGGAACCGATGTAGTCCTACAGTCGGGAGATTTATATTTCGTAAATGCATCAGGTGCCATATTAAAGCATTACACGATAACCTCTTCTACTACAAGTGCTACGAATATTAATATGACAGAAGCTCATAACGGAGCATCGATAACCAACCTGCCCGGAAATACAGAGATGGTCTATGTTGTAGGTAATACGTCCGGTCTTCCTACTTCGGGCAACATTTCCACAGTACAGGAAGTTGTATTGCAAGTGGAATCCCAGAATGATATTGAAGACGCAAACCTGTACGGAAGCGGCCCACTAGTCGATCCTGTATCACCTGCTACTGCCTATACCTGTGAGGTTGATCTTAAACCTACCGTGGCACGTATCGAACTAACGGATATTACTTCCAGCGGTGTTATTACTGATTTTAAAGTAGATGGTATTTTCATCGATAATTATTTTTCACAGGCTTTAGTAAAAGGAAGTGTGACCAGTACCGATTTCGTGGAAAACGGAGCTGTGGCGGCAGCATTTAATGATGAAACCAGTGAATATCCGGCCGGGCTGAAACCTGCCATCTATGATTTCTATGATCCGGCACTCTCTGCCTCTACAAAAGTAGCTAAGCCTGCAGGTACGGGTACAGTATGGGCCTATAATTTATTTGCCTCATCCACCGGTAGTACAGTTCCCCGTATAATCATACGCCTGAGTGATATCGTAACAAATGATGGTTCTACATATACTGCTCCGCAGTTTGTCACGGTCAAAGGATTTAAAGCTGTTTCCGGAGGAGCTTCTCTAACAAGTATTGAATCGGGTAAAATATACAAGATAGCAGCAGGAGCATTGACATTCAATGAGACCGACCTGTCTCCGATACCAAATTTAAGCCTGATCGATATAGAAGTAACAGTTAATCTGGTTGCCTGGACAGTAGTAGGTGTAACGCCTGAACTTTAATGTATACAGCATTCTTCGGGGAAAGCCGACTATACTTTCCCCGAAGGATCACTATACAAATCCGCCATATCACAGAGAGATGCGGTTTAGTAAGAATCTAAAGGCCTAATATATGAGATTGTTCCATTTGTTTTTCGTATTGTTTACCATCCTGATATTCAGTAGGTGTATTGATGACAGTTCAGGTGAATGTCCGGTCGGTATCGATAAAAATTTTATACTGAAGTTCCGCTATGTAAGCGATGGACCCGAAGAACTTTTTATCGAAAAAATAAAAAGGGTGGACGTATTTGTTTTCAAGGAAGACGGACAATATGTAATGACCCAAAGTGCAGATCTGGCTGCATTAACTTCTTTTGCCGGAATCATGCTGGATCTTGATCCGGGTAGTTACCGGATCGTCTGCTGGGGAAATGCTTCCGGAAAAACATTTTTCAGTCCGTTAAGTACAAATAGCATGATGAAAGATGCTTTTGTAACTCATACTGCCCTCAGAAGCGGAATTGCTGCAACGAATGGCGACACATTATATTATGCTTTGGATCATACCGTATTGTCCCCGTCATTAAAAGTTACGACAGTATCCGAAACAGTGATAGAACGGATACTCGATTTTCATAATGCATTCATAAAAATACAGGTCTATGTAAAAGGGCTTTCAGACAAAGGTCCTCAGGGGCAACTGCTTGCACCGATAGTAGAGATGACCGGAGTTACCAGTGGATACAATTTCGAGATGCAGACTTTCGGCAATGCTGTCCATTATCTTGATATATCCGCATTTGAATACATATCAGGAGAAAAAGTCGCTGCTATAACATTTTACACACTTCGTTTCCAAGATGACAATCCGATAGAAATAAAGATTAAGAAAAGTTCCGACGGCAGCACTCTTACAGTAATCAATCTCAAAGATTTTATGAAAGAGAATAATATAACAGTAGAAGGTATAGAGAAGGCTGTAGTACCTATACTGGTTGAATATAAAGAAGCCTCTGTCGAAATAAGTATTCCCGAATGGGGACAAATACCGGTAGACCCGGAATTATAAACATATCAGGCTGGTGAATCGCCCGGTTCCTTTCCGGTCTGTATATATCACAGCGCAAAACACAGAAACAAAATAGAGTATGAGAATCATAAATATGCATACCGGACAAAAAATCATCATTACTTTATGCATTTTATCGGGAGTACTATTAAATTCCTGTCAGGATAATGACGAAGTACCATCTCCCGGTTCAGCAACAAAAGAAGTAACCTTTTCCGTAAAAGTTCCGGGAGCATCAGCCCCTAAAACCAAGACTCTGCCAGAAAGTAATGAGAATGAAGTCAGGAGCATCGAAGTACTATTGTTCGATGACAATGGGGAATATACTTATCAACCGGTGTACAGCAATGTAATCAATACCGATCCTGACAACAGCAATATCAAGACCTTCACCATAAAGGTTCCCGAAGGCACATACAATATGGTAATACTCGCTAACGCGCGACAAGCGGTATCAGGAATCGTGAGCAGTATCCATGACGGAGATTCCAAAGCATCGGTACTCGAAAAGCTGGTTATCACCAATAGCAATAAATGGAATGCCGATCCGGTGTCCGCAGGATATATACCTGTTCCAATGTTTGGCGAAATACCTTCTATTTCCGTAAATGCATCATTACCGTCCAGTACATCTGTAAATCTGGTTCGTATGGTATCTAAAATTGATGTGGCACTAACCAATACAGATGCCTCGGCTAATTTCACCTTAGAAAGCATACGCCTATATAATTATAATAATAAAGGATATATAGCACCACTTTCAGGTAATTGGGACCAGTCACAAAGTATTGTCACCGGAGCCAGTATACCTACCGGTTCTATTCTCACTCCAGGCCCGTTATTATATGACGGTACGGCTATTACTACAGCACATACGGCATCATCAGGAGAAATATATACATTCGAGGCTGCAAAGGCTGATCCGTCATCGATGCAAAATGCCACATGCTTGGTGATAGGCGGTACATATACGGGAGACAGCCAACCAACATACTACCGTGTAGATTTCGCCCGCACGTCATCATCGGTTACCACTTACCTGCCCGTCCTCAGAAACCATTATTACAAAGTAAACATAACAAAAGTCAGCGGCCGTGGATTACCCACACCTGCCGATGCATTCAGTTCCCGCCCGGTAAATATAGAAGCAAATGTGATCATGTGGGATAATGTAAAGATCGGTGATATCGTCTTCGACGGACAATATATGCTGGGAGTATCGCAGAGTTCAATCACATTTACGCGCGATGCTCATACAACCTCCAGCTCTGATAATGCGTTTTGTGTAACAACCGATTATCCTTCCGGATGGAAGATAGACAAAATAACGGATGTCTCCGGTAACAATGTAACCTGGCTCAGCGTCGTATCCACTCTGGGAGCTGCCGTATCCACAGGAGTTTCAGGTAGCGTTACAGACCTAAAGCTAAATATGTCCGAAAACACCAGCGGATCAGACCGTACAGCATATATTCATCTTAGCGCAGGACGCCTTACCCATACGGTACAAGTTCTGCAAAAAACTGAAATCAACCTGAATTTAAAGGTGACCGACCTGTCAGGCAAGGCGATATCCGAGTTGGTTTTCGCCTCATCTGCCGATGTTCAGCCTGCTGCACAACAATTCAAACTCAAATGGAACCCGGTCACATTAAGTGTCACAGCAACCCGTAGCGACATTTATAATATCGGCTTTTCGTTCGACGGATCTTCAGACCAGCCGGGATCAGGTATACTCGCTCTTCTGAATGATCCTTCGGGAGAGAAAACGTTTACTGTACGCCCTACAGCTATTACAGCGGCTGAGATTGCAGTAAATCCTTTCATGGAGAAGGTCTCTGTCGTCGATTTCAGGATAGGCGACCCATATACCTTCTTAACCACAAGTATTTTCCTCAGGCAAGTCAGATATAATATCTCTACGCAAAAAGACGCATATTACCTGATGGATGGAACTCAGAAATATTTCACAGTCAAATCCAATACAAACTTCACCGTTGAGGTCAAAAGTAACCCGGATAATGTGGTACAATCCTTAGTGACCACTTCCGGAGGAGCCAATACAAGCGGTACCAGAGTATATTTCAACATAATCAACGATGCCGCCAATCCGGCGCTTTACTACAGAGACATTGTATTTACGATCAAAAGCCCCCAAGGTCGTTTTGCCGATACAGATATTACATTGCCATGCTATGCCGGTGTCATCCAACCTAAATCGAACTCATATATTGTCAATCCGGGAGGAACAGGAATACTTATCCCTGTCAGCCGGGCAAACGACTCCGGGATAGGGACTCAATTGGGTGCATCGGAGAATTTCACGGCCAGACTCCTCTGGACAGACAATGCAAACAGGGTAGCATCCAATTCAAATATAAGCCAGATTCATATTATTGGAACGGGATCATCTGCTTATCTTCTTGTTAAACAGGGAAGCGCTTCAGGAAATGCTGTTGTAGAGATCAAGAACGCATCTAATACAACCCTCTGGTCCTGGCATATATGGGTGACCGACTATACACCGGTAGCTTTAGGTACAGGTAAATTTATGGACCGTAACCTCGGAGCCATAGGCAACACACCAAGTGCGGCGGCAACAAAAGGCTTGCTATACCAATGGGGACGCAAAGACCCGTTCCCGAGTTCATCTACGTTGACAGGAACCGATGAACCTACATTATACACTGCCTCAGGAACAATATCTGTTACCAGGGCACAAGTATCTGTAGCAAATAATCTTGGCAATGCTATAGCTAATCCCTTCACATTCTATTATCTGGCTACAGATCCCCGCGACTGGTACAGCAATAGTGGAGTCAGGAGCGATGCCCTCTGGGGTCCTGCGTCCAAAACGGTTTATGATCCATGTCCCACCGGCTGGCGTGTACCTCAGCAGGGAATATGGCTCCTTGCTAACTTTACAATGGGACAAAATGGGGCCGTATGGGGCAGCAATGGAATGACCTGGACAGGTTATGGTGGATGGTATCCCGCAGCAGGTTATCGCGTAGATTCGAATGGAAATCTGACTAATGTTGGCAGTACCGGAATATATTGGACGGCTACAAATTCAGGTACAAGTGCAAATTATCTCAGTTTCACCAATAACACTGTGGCAGTACAATACCCGACCTATCGCGCCGGAGGCTTTTCTGTACGGTGTGTTGCCGAGCAATAGCAGTAATCTGAATAAACAGAAATAAAAAGAATTATACAATGCATTATTAAGCAATAAAATATGAGAGTAACCATCAAATCAATTATATACCGGACTATACCCGTTTGGGCTATATTTCTAATCCTCTTCTGCTCCGCTTGCCGCGATACGGAAGATGTACCGGTTGGAAATATTAATGATATGGAAATACTGTTCTCCGTCATAGTTCCGGGTTCATCCGGACTTAAGTCCTCTATGGACGAAGAAGATGAAGATAATGTGCAGAGTATAGAAATTTTGTTGTTCGACACAGATGGTAAATATACTTACCAACCCTTGTATAGCAATGTTATAAATACAAACCCTACAGACAGTAAGGTTAAGACCTTCACTGTAAAAATTCCGGAAGGTACTTATAACATAGTGATTCTGGCTAATGCCCGCCAAAGCCTTGCTAATGCTTTAGGTAGTATCAGTGATGGAGAGGCAAAATCTTCAGTCTTGGAAAAATTGTTGCTGGCAAACTCAGGAAAATGGAATGCCAATCCTGCATCTACAGGATACATCCCCATACCGATGTGGGGGGAAATAACATCGCTCACGGTCAATAACAGCACTCCTGCCAGTAATCCGGTAAATCTGATCCGTATGGTCTCTAAGATAGATGTAGCACTTACTCATACCGATGCCACAAGCAAATTTACTCTGGAAAGCATACGTCTCTATAACTATAATAACAAAGGCAGGATTGCTCCAACTGCATCAAACTGGAGTGCATTGCAAAATAAAGTAACAGCAGCATCAGTCCCGGCCTCAGCACAGAAACCGGTTAATCCGGCACAAAATCCGCTGGTATATGACGGGGCTGCCATCACAACACCGGGTGTTTCGAGTTCAAGAGAGATCTACACCTTCGAGGCGTCAGCCGGAAGTTCATCCTCATTACAAAGCAATACCTGTCTGGTTATTGGTGGAACTTACACAGGCGATAGCCAACCGACATATTACCGGATCGATTTTACCCAGACGTCTTCAGGCACTACTACCTACCTGGCATTATTACGAAATCATCACTATAAAGTAAATATTTCTGAAATAAGCGGCTCCGGATTGCCGACTCCGACAGATGCCTTCAATTCCCCTCCTGTGAATATAAAAGCGGAAGTTATTGAATGGAATGACGCTCAACTATCCGATGTAGTCTTTGACGGACAGTATATGCTGGGAGTATCACAAGGAGAATTTATATTACCTCGCGATATCCATATAGCTACCAGCGAAGGCAACAGTCTCGCTGTGAGCACAGATAACCCTTCCGGCTGGAATGTTGATAAAATAGTAGATACCGGAGGGAATAACATTAGCTGGCTGGGATTGTTATCAACATCAGGAAGCGTGATTTCATCAGGAGCCTCCGGCGTTACTACTAATGTAAAACTTAGCCTGACTGAAAATATAAGCGGTATAGTGCGTATTGGTTTTATACATCTGAAAGCCGGACGCCTTACTTATATAGTCAAGGTGACACAAAATATCAATGCAGCACTTGCTTTGAGCATAAAGAATGTAGCCGGGACCAAGAGTATTAATGAATTGATATTTGCTGCACCAATAAATGCATTACCTTCAACCCAGCAATTCAAAATGAAATGGAGTCCTGCAACGTCTTCTGTTATCGCAACTAACTATGTCATAGGTAACGCAGGGCTATCTTTAGACGGGTCTTCCGGTTTACCTTCCTTCGGTCTACAGTCGTCCATAAGCGATCCTTCGGGCGAAAAATTATTTACAGTGCTGCCCACCGCTATTACAGATGCCGAACTTTTAACAGACCCGTTTCTGGTAAAAGTATCAAAAATGGACTTTACGGTATCCAACGGGACCAATAATATAACTGAGAGCCTCTTCTTGCGACAATCAGCATATAACCTTGTATTCAGCAATGTCAACTCTTCGTACTGGACCAACGGAAACACGTATACCTTTAATGTGAGAAGTAATACCAACTGGCGAATCAAATCCATCACAGAGAATATAACAACAGGGAGCGGCTCGCTTTTGAACCTGCAGGCATCAGATAATCTAAAAATAGGAACTGTCGGTAGTACCAATACGGGAACAGGCACTCCGGTTAATTTCAGAGTTGTGAGTAATGTTGTAAGTATGGCGGGACAGATAAGTGTTGTTTTTGAAAGTCCCGACTCTCCGAAGAAATTCAATGATGTAACCCTTGTATTGAATATAATCAATGAATATTATCCTAAAGCTCATCAGGGCTGGGCCGGAAGCAATATTTATTACGATTTCGCTTCAGGACATTTGACCTTTGACGATGTAGGGGTTACTACTCACAGAACCTATCAGGGAGTGTATTTTCAGGCAGGCAGCTTATATGGAATGTCTCCTGTAGATATCAATCCTTTAGCAAACACAATATATCCCACTATAGGCGGAACGACATTAAATTTTGCATGGTCTGCTATCCCTTATGCAACCGCCAGTGTAAGCAGCAACCCTCCTGTAGGGAAAACGCAGTTTGACCGCGCATATCTTTATGAAATAACCAATGAAGCAACTGGTGTTGGCGACATTTGCAAATATATGACAGATAAAGGCTGGGCTCCTCCAGGTAAAAAATGGCGCATGCCTACTTCCAACGAATTTAACACTGAGGCTAGTTATACAGTTACCGGAACATTTATTCCGTACGTTCCGATCGAACCTTATGGCATCCAGATATTTAACCGGGGATATAATAAGTCTGACATAGGATCCCCATTTTTTCCGGCTTCCGGCTTCCGGGAAGAAACTAAATTGACAAAAGTCGGAGAAAATGGAATGTACTGGTCTTCATCTGCTAACAGCACAAGTTCATATGCCATGAATTTTGCATATGGTCTGGTAATACCAAATACAATCCTTTTCCGCCAGCTGGGTTTTAGTGTTCGTTGTGTCGTAGAGGAATAACAAGCAGGCATACTATCAAGTTTATATAAGTTTAGGTCGTGGAGACCTATTGCGTAGTTTTGTAGAATTTGTGCTTATGGAATCCTGTGGGTTGTGATAACCAGCGGATTCCATTTTTCAGGAACTCTGATACAGAGCCTTCCGTTTATCAAATATTTTTACAATCCGGGTAGGCAACTAATATTAACTAATATATAAGACCTGCACCAACAAAAAACGATGACAGATTTATATAAAAAATTGCAGATAGCAAAAAAGGAAAGAAAAACATTAAGTTTCGCTACTTACGTATTGTCTGATGCCGGAAAAGAATTAATTTTACTTAGAGATGGAAAGTTTTATCGAAACTTCGCCATAAAAAAATATTTCTATTGCCAATAAATCTTCTAATTATGCAAAAAATAACCCGTCGTTTTTAATAATTACAATTTAATATTTAATGAAAAGTAGATTCTGTTTTATTATTCTTTATTTCCTTATTTTTACAGGTGTATGTGCCCAGAATAAACTTCAACTCTGGTATGAGAAGCCTGCCGGTAAGTGGACTGAAGCCCTTCCTGTAGGTAACGGTTTTATCGGGGGAATGATCTTTGGTGGTGTTGACAATGAGCTTATTCAACTGAACGAAGGCTCCTTATGGTCCGGCGGGCCACAAAAGAAAAATGTAAATCCCGAAGCATACAAATACTTGCAGCCCATCAGAGAGGCTTTAGCCAAAGAAGATTATAAACTGGCTACCGAATTATGCAAAAAAATGCAGGGTTATTATGGTGAGAGTTTTCTGCCTTTAGGAGACCTTCATATAAAACAAACTTATGCGGATAACAGGCGACTCAAGAATTACCGGCGTACATTGGACCTCGAAAATGCTATAGCAACTACTGAGTTCGAAATAAATGGGGTAAAATATATCCGTGAGATATTTACTTCTGCTCCCGACAGTGTTTTAGTGATGCATATAACGGCAAGTATGCCCGGGATGATCAACTTGGAAGTGTCGCTCAACAGCCAGTTGTCCGGTACGCTGTCTGCCGACGGGAAGAACCGGATTGTTCTCAGAGGGAAGGCGCCGGCCCGGGTAGATCCCAATTATTATAATAAGCCCGGAAGGAATCCGATAGAGCAAACAGATGCAGAGGGCTGCAATGGCATGAGATTCCAGACTGTTGTACAAGCCAGATCTAAAGACGGGGCAATCATATCTGACAACAATGGGATATATATAAAAAATGCCACATCTGTTACTCTTTTATTATCAGCCGCAACAAGTTTTAATGGATTTGACAAATGCCCCGATAGTGAAGGAAAAGATGAAAAACGCATATCCGAATCATATATCGCACACGTACAGGATAAAGGATATTACGACCTGAAAACTACTCATATCAATGATTATCAGAAATATTTCAACCGGGTTTCGTTTAGTTTGCCGAATACGACCATAACAAGGGATGTAAATCGTAAACTACCTTCGGATATGCGCCTAAAACTATATTCGTATGGTAATTATGATCCTGAATTAGAATCCCTTTTCTTCCATTACGGACGTTATTTGCTGATCTCGGCTTCACGGCCGGGCGGCTCTGCGGCTAATCTACAAGGGCTCTGGAATAAGGAGTTCCGCCCGCCATGGAGTTCCAATTATACGATCAACATAAATACTCAAATGAATTATTGGCCTGCCGAAATTGCCAATCTTTCCGAAATGCATCAACCATTACTGCAATTTATACAGAATCTTTCCAAAACAGGAACAATTACCGCACAGGAGTACTATAGGGCGAAAGGGTGGGTTGCCCACCATAATACCGATATATGGGGGCTTAGTAATGCAGTGGGAGACAGAGGTGATGGAGATCCCAATTGGGCTAACTGGTATATGGGTGGAAACTGGCTGTGTCAGCATCTTTGGGAACATTATCAGTTTACGGGGGATAAAGGATTCCTCAAAGATATTGCATATCCTGTAATGAAAGAAGCTGCTCTATTCTGTTTCGACTGGCTGATAGAAAAAGACGGCTATCTGATTACATCTCCTTCCACATCACCCGAAGCAGCTTTCGTTACAGCTGATGGTAAGCGCTATTCTGTTACTGAAGCGGCGACTATGGATATAGCGATTATACGGGATCTGTTTACTAATCTGATTGAGGCCTCGCAAGAACTGAACTTTGATAAAAAGTTTAGGGAACAACTCATAAAAAAACGGGATAAGCTCTTACCTTATAAGATAGGTTCTCAAGGGCAATTGCAGGAATGGAGTAAAGATTACAAAGACCAGGATCCCCATCACAGGCATATTTCACATCTGTTCGGATTACATCCCGGACGTCAGATATCACCACTTATCACTCCCGATTTAGCGGCTGCCTGCCAGCGGACATTCGAAATAAGAGGCGATGAGGGAACCGGTTGGAGTAAAGGATGGAAAATCAACTTTGCCGCCAGATTATTAGATGGTAATCATGCCTATAAAATGATAAGGGAAATTATGAAATATGTAGAGGAAGGCGGTAGCAGCACAGGAGGGACTTATCCGAACTTCTTCGATGCGCATCCGCCATTTCAGATAGACGGAAACTTTGGTGCCACCGCCGGATTTATTGAAATGTTGTTGCAAAGCCATTTGAATGAAATACATCTGTTGCCTGCACTTCCTGATGTATGGAGGGAGGGGGAAATAAAAGGTATTATGGCCAGAGGTGGGTTTGAAATCGGCATCGAGTGGAAAAATAACGTGTTAGATAATGCTATGATCAAATCCAAACTGGGAAAAAAATGTACTCTCAGAACCTCTGTCCCGGTAAAAATTAACGGGGCTGTATCGAAACAAACTTTTGACGGACAATATTATCTGAATACGTTTGAGACTCAAAAAGGAATCACATATAATGTAACTATAGAACAGTAAAAGATATCATTGAAGAACCTAAAACGAAGCTATCTTTGTTTTAGGTTCTTCTCTATTTTATAGAATATTCTGTCAGATCCTTACAATTTTATCTACCACACATTCAAAATCCTGCAGGTGGGTAGCCATCAAAATAGTAATATCAGGATATTGGTCTTTGATATTTCGAAAGATGGCAATTGCATTTTCTGAACTGATGCCGGCCGTGGGTTCATCTACCACCAACAGTTGAGGTGTTTTCAGCAGGGCCTGTGCCAGCAACAACTTTTTCCGTTGCCCGCCACTTAAAGTTTCACCATTTTCACCTAACCAGCTCCCCAGGCCATCAGGAAGCGACAAACGCCAGCTTGCCAAATCTACCGTATCCAGCACTTGCTCGATAGCTTCATCAGAATATCCTTCAAAATTTTCGCGCAAGGTACCGGTTAATAAATAAGCTTTCTGGGTAACGTAAATACATTCCGGTACAGGTAAATGAGATAATTCGCCATCGCTATTCCATCTCAATAAGCCACTGCGGCGGTATTCAGGATAGAAGAGGCTATTCAACAAGGTAGTCTTTCCTTTTCCGGTTTCTCCGAAAAGAGCAATCCACTCCCCTCTTTTTATCTCTAGCGACACTTCTTTTGTATGTATAGATGTTTCAGGTATTTTTGCACTTAGGTTCTCTAAACTTAAATTTTCGAATATGGAATTAACTTCCACTGTTGCAACAGGCCGTTCCCCTTGCGTGATAATCGAGTCAATATCTCTAATCTGGTGTGCGACCGAACTTTTTTCCGATTTTCCGGAGAAAAGCATTTCAGCCAATTCGGCCTGCGCCATAATACCGAAGAAAATTCCAATTGCCATTGGAGCATCTATACCATAATCGCGTGAGCTCCAAAGCAAAAATGTGGCAATATAGCTAAACCCAAGACCGGCTATCAACTGCAACCAAAATGAATTGGTCTGCAGTTGGTCTTCCAATTGTTCGAGTCGTAGCAATCTTTGTTCATACTGCTCTATGGCTTTCCCCTCCAGTTCATATTTCGAAATTTCTATCCGGCCTCTGAAACTTTGGATAAGGGACTGATTATTCTCCTCCCGATGCACTTTCAATTCTCCGTATAGTTTTCTGTTTTTTCGGAAAATTAATTGGGGTATAATAAACAAAAGAATGGCAGATGAAATCAAAAATTCGATAGCTACCACCTGTGAGAATACAATAAGGAAAAAGAAGTAGATACTCAGCGAAAGAATCAGGGCAGAGAATGGTAATATCCACAAAAGAATGTGATTCAATATTTGATCTACACCATGCGTACTGTTTTCGAGTAGAGTCGAGTTATTATTGAATTGCTTTTTGAAATAAGGAAATTTAGCTACAGACCGGAATATTTTCAATTGCAGGCTTTGCTGGGCATCCAATGTGGTTTTATGGTTTTCCAACCGCTCAAAATACCTCAGCACTGTGCGTATAAGGGCCATTAAACGTATAATAGCAGACGGGACCAGATAAGAGAACGTAGTACTTGCTGTAATGAATACAACACTACATATTGCCAGAAACCAGCCCGAAATAGCAGGAAGAGCTATAAATGCCACTGTCCAAAGCAATAACAGAAGAAAACCTCTCAACCATCTGCCTGCCAAAGGCTGTAATATATATTTTATGATAAATTTATTCATGGCTCATCTGTTCCCCCCAATTTAAGTTTACAATTGTATTGGCAAAAGTCTCGAACATCTTTTCGTGTGATGCCACTATAACCAGCCTATCTTCTGCCAATTTCATTATTTGCGGAAGAATGATTTCAACAGTACCAGTGTCGAGGTTAGCCGTAGGTTCATCGAGAATGGCTATCGGCCTCGGGTGCAACATCATCCGGGCAAGCGTAACTAATTGCTTTTCACCACCCGAAAGTTGTTTTCCGTTATGGCTCAGTACGGTTTGCCAACCCTCTTCCTTTTTAGTCAAAATTTTATCTAAGAACTCTGGGTATTGGTTATATTTATTAACCTCTTTCTCGAGAAAAACATTGTATCGAAGTGTTCCGTCGAAAATAAAAGGAAATTGGTTCATATATGACGTATTTGCTTTCAACCATTGCTGTGACCACCTATTGTCTTTCCCGTTTACGGAAACCAGTCCATCCTTAGAAGACAGGCTTCCTGCACAAATCTTCAGCAGGGTAGATTTACCTGATCCTGAAATCCCTTTTACCAATACCAATCCTTTTGCAGGTAATTTCAAATTGATATCATGAAGAACTTTTACCGGCGAATCGGGATAAGCAAAGCTAAGGCCACTGATATCAAAAGTATCAAGCTCTTCATTTATTTCTGTTAAAGGTGTATCAATATCCTCGTTTAGGATAGGCAACAGTAGCTTTGCCGAAGCCAGGGCTTTGTTCCTGTCGTGATATGCACTGACGAATTTTCTCAGATAAAAGAAAAAATAAGGCGAAAGAGTAAGCAGGAACAATGCAGTACGAAAATCATAACCTTTCCCGTAATTGGGACCTGCCATAATCCCAAGCAAGCTCATTCCTAAATAAATAGCAATAACAGCAATACAGATGGTAACAAAAAGCTCCAACACAGCCGACGAAAGGATAGCAACACGCATCACGTTGGTAGTCGCTTTGTTCAATTCTTTACTTTTTTTCGACAGAAAAAGGTATTGCGGTTTGAAATTATCTAAATTAACAATTTCCGCAATAGTCTGAAGGCGATTGTAAAAGACAGCTGAATATTTAATGAAAAGATTGATGTGTTTTTTATGAAGAGCTTCTGCACCCACACCTATGATAATCATCTGTATAGGAATGATTACCAACGAAACCAAGAGTGCAGTACCAACCCACTTTTCCATCCAAAAGCAAATAACCAAGAGTATTCCGCTCACTATGAGCGAAGCCATCAGATATGGAATGAAAAAAGCGTAAAATGGTTTCAGATCGTCGCTTATCCTTGTAACGAACAGCGTACTCGATATAGAATCAAACTTATTGTTATTTAACAATATAGGATATAGCTTCTTTTTGATTTTAGAAACAATAATATTTCCTGCTTTGTAATTGAACAGCGATGCAAAATGGGCAAAAATATATCGACCCAAGAGGAATAGGGATGCATACAACAATGCGTTGGGCAAAAGCAGCCCGTCATTGAGCCACGACGCAGCAAATTCTGACAAGTACCAGCAAAAAACAACAAAACATCCCGCGCTTAAAACAGTAAGTACCGAAGCTGAAATATACGCACTTTTTGCTTCGGCAATCTTCTTACCCAACCATCGGGAAGCATTTTCCTGATTTGAACTCATTGATTATTTCCGGTTTTGATTTCCATCACATGGAAATGAGTGGATATTAAATGAACTAAGTGGTTATACTCTATTGTCAGCAAAGATAATTATTTATATAAGATAATTATTG
>QMCD01001920.1_pt1 | contig 16885 bp, 16 predicted proteins | sample 1821841 | NCBI WGS metagenome assembly QMCD01 (sample SAMN01991225, study PRJNA193472) | Termite gut metagenome, whole genome shotgun sequencing project. | isolation source: worker | host: Macrotermes natalensis | reverse complement strand
ATATTGGGAAAAAGGCTCGGGAGCCATACCCGGCCCCTGAGCCTCATTAAAATCTTGTCATTGAAAGCCTTTTTACAGAAAAAGTTTCACAGGCCCCATACAACACACCCAAGCCACCGCTGCCAAAGCAAACGCAAAACCACGCACGGATGGGCCACTCCCATCTATCCGTTAAGCAAGGCGCCCCACAAGCGCGCTGAGCGGCAACCCGTCTTCCGGCACAAACCGCCGCCAATATTCCACCGACTTCCTGTAATCGTACAGCATATCGTTACTGGTTTCCGTAGCGCCAAAGAACAGCTCCAGCGTCAAAAAGACTTTGTCGCACTGCTCTAGTCCGTCCGGCTCCGCGTTGTCGTAGCTGTGCTTGAGCGCGCGCAGTACGCGCCCGCCTTCTATGATCCCATTCTCGTTGTTCTCTTCCGTAAAGGGCAGGTGCTTTGAGCTTGCACCGTCCGTTTGCTGTAAATGGACAATCGCCGCGTAGCACCCCACAGCCTTCATCCATGTGTAGCAATCATTATCCCGCTCTTCGGTAAACATGTGGGGGTTGTCCTCGATCTGCCGCCGGATTGCATCCACATCGCCGTCCGTAAATCGCCCGCTTGCAAGCGCGTTATTATAAATTTCAAACGTGCGTTCCGTACCCAGCCACAGGCCCTTCGCCTGCTTCGCCGCAAATGCCTTTTTGATAGCCTCTATTTCCGGCCGCAAAAACTTGTGGTGATGGTGCCCCGTATCTTCCACAAAAAAGAACGGACTGCCGCTGCGCCGCGCCACCTCGCGCATCAGCGCCACCATGCCGTCTATGGTCCACGGCGGCATTTGCGGGGAATACATCTGCTCCATCATCATGCGTTCGCAGCCCTTTTGCTTCGCATACGTGTTTATTTCGGCCAGAATGGCATACAGCTCTTCCATTTTCCGCCCATATTTCATTTTATCCTGCAATATAAACTCGGCAAAGCCGTGTACTAAAAAACCGAACCCTGCCTGCAACTGCGCGGCAATATCCACCATGGGGTAAAACCACTGCGTTTTAAAACGCTCGCGCACGCCGGCGTCTGTATGCGCCAGCCCAAGTGTTGTGTAGGTGCCGTGCCCGGAAAACACATTGGCGACGGAAACACCCGTTTTCGCGGTCGCGGCCTCTACGTCGCGCACCCACTTCGCGAGGTAATCCCCTCCCATATAAAGCGGGTCCAGCTCCGTATCGGCGCTTGCTTCCACATAACAAACGCCAAGGTCGCGGATCAGCGCCATCCATTCCATCGGCCTCGTCCATCTTTTGTACGCGAAACAGTTGTCAATCGCCAGGTACACCTTCGGGTCATTCATGTTTTATCTCCTGTTTAGAATGGTTTTTTATTCGCATATTTCCAGTATAAGTCACTGCTTCAAAAAACTCAAGTTTCGCGGACAATCGAGGAACAAATTGACTTAAAAACACCCATCCTTTATAATGCAATAGAAGAATAATGATAAAAGGCGGATTCTCGAATGAAAGTTGTGATATTGGCGGGCGGGTTTGGTACGCGGATCAGCGAGGAATCCCATCTGAAACCCAAGCCTATGATTGAGATCGACGATAAGCCTATTTTATGGCATATTATGAAATATTATTCTCATTTCGGGTACAACGAGTTTATTATTTGCTTGGGTTACAAAGCCTATGTGATCAAGGAGTTTTTTGCGGACTATTACCTTCACATGTCGGATATTACGTTTGATTTCACGAAACGCAATAAAATGATCGTGCACAACAACTTTGCGGAGCCGTGGAAAGTGACGCTGGTGGATACGGGGCTTGCCACGATGACGGGCGGGCGCGTGGCCCGCATCCGGGATTATATCGGAGATGAAGATTTTATGCTGACCTATGGCGACGGCGTGGCGGATGTTGACCTCGCGGCGCTGGCGGCTTTTCACAAGGAACACGGGAAGACCGCCACAATTTCGGCTATCCGGCCGCAAGGCAGGTTTGGTATGCTGGATATCAGCGAAGAAAAAAAGATCACGTCTTTCCGGGAAAAAATACAGCGTGATACCGGCTTTATCAACGGCGGGTTTATGATGTTTCGCCCGGAGATATTTAACTATTTGCCGGAAGATTCCACTATTTTGGAAAAAGAACCGTTTGAGACGCTGGCGCGGGAAGGGCAGCTTATGGCGTTCCTGCATAACGGCTTCTGGCAGTGCATGGATACGCTGCGGGATAAAGTATATCTGGAGGAACTGATCAAAACAAATAAAGCCCTCTGGAAGGTATGGGGAGATTGATGCTGAAAGAGTTTTTTAACGGAAAGAGGGTTTTTATCACCGGACATACGGGGTTTAAGGGAACCTGGATGTGTATGCTGCTTAAGAGCGCGGGCGCGGAGCTGACGGGGTATGCGCTTGCGCCGCCTACCGATCCCTCGGTGTTTCGGCTGGCGAATATGGAAGCGGGGATGACCTCCGTGCTTTCCGATATCCGGGATGGCCGCGCGCTTCGGGCGGCGGTGCAGCAAGCGCAGCCGGATATCGTGATCCACATGGCGGCGCAACCGTTGGTCAAAGAGTCCTATGAAGACCCTGCCTATACGTATGAGACGAACGTAATGGGCACGGTGCATATACTGGAGGCTGTCCGCGGGGCAAAAAGCGTTCGCTCCTTTGTGAATGTAACGACGGATAAAGTATATAAAAACAACGAATGGGCGTGGGGTTACCGGGAGACGGACGAACTAAACGGCCACGACCCGTATTCGAATTCCAAGTCCTGTTCCGAACTGGTGACCGATAGCTACAGGAAGTCTTTTTTTTCCGACAGGGATATCGCGGTCTCTACCGCGCGCGCGGGCAATGTGATTGGCGGCGGCGATTTTGCGGCCAACCGCATCGTGCCGGATTGTGCGCGCGCCGCTATGCAGGGCCGCGAGATCGGGGTGCGCAACCCCTTTTCCATACGCCCGTACCAGCATGTGCTGGAACCGGTGTACGCGTATCTTGAAATCGCGCGCAGGCAATTTGAGGATGCTGCTTGTGCGGGCAATTATAACATTGGCCCGGATCAAAAAGATTGTATTACGACGGGGGAGCTTACCACCCTCTTTTGTAAGTATTGGGAGGGCGCGCGCTGGCGGAACGAGGCGGAGGAAAACGCCGTACACGAAGCGGGCTGCCTGAAGCTGGATTGTTCTAAAGCGAAAGAAGCACTGCGCATCGCGCCGGTGTGGACTGTGGAAATGGCGATCGCAAAAACCGTGGAATGGTTCCGGCGCTACCATGATAAAGGGAACGTCGCGGCGTTGATGCAACAGCAAATTGATGAATACTTGGAGAAAACAGAGCATGTTTGAGCAGATGACGGAGCGGCAGGCAAGGCAAAAGATACTTGACCTGACAGAAGAGTATTACAAAAAATTCAAATCGGAAAAGAAACAGTTTGAACCGGGAGACAGGATCACCTATGCCGCCCGTGTTTTTGATGAACGCGAAATGGTGAACCTTGTGGACAGCGCGCTTGAGTTTTGGCTGACGACGGGCCGTTACGCGGATTGCTTTGAAGAAAAGCTGGCGGAATACCTTGGGGTGAAGTATTGTTCCCTAGTCAATTCCGGGTCTTCGGCCAACCTGCTTGCGTTCATGGCGCTCACTTCGCCGCTTTTAAAGGAACGCCGGGTATTGCCGGGTGATGAAGTGATTACCGTCGCGGCGGGGTTTCCCACAACGGTCGCGCCCATCATACAATACGGCGCCGTGCCGGTGTTTGTGGATGTCACGATACCGCAGTATAATATCGATACGTCTTCTTTAGACGAGGCGCTCTCGCCCAAAACGAAAGCCGTTTTCGCGGCGCACACGCTGGGCAACCCTTTTGCTATTGAAGCTGTGAAGGCTTTTTGTGATAAGAACGGGCTGTGGCTGATCGAAGATAACTGCGATTCTTTGGGGTCGCGCTATTCATACCAGGGTGGGATGCGCTTTTCCGGCACGGTGGGCGATATCGGAACTTCCAGCTTTTATCCGCCGCACCATATGACGATGGGCGAGGGCGGCGCCGTGTATACCAATGACCCGCTGCTGCACAAAATATTGCAGTCTATGCGCGACTGGGGGCGCGACTGCGTGTGCCCCTCGGGAAAAGATAATTTGTGCGGCCGCCGGTTTGACGGGCAGTACGGGGAATTGCCCAAAGGATATGACCACAAGTATGTCTATTCGCACTTTGGGTATAACTTGAAAGCGACGGATATGCAGGCGGCGGTCGGTTGTGCGCAGCTTGAAAAATTCCCCGCTTTTGTGGAAAAGCGCAAGCAGAACTGGAACGTGCTTTGGGCGGGCCTTGCGGAGGTGCAGGATCAGATCATCCTGCCGGAAGCGGCGGAAGGATCAGACCCCAGTTGGTTCGGTTTTATGATGACGGTGCAAAATGGGGCGGACCGGCAAAACGTTGTGCGCTATGTAGAGGAAAAAGGCGTGCAGACGCGTATGCTGTTCGCGGGTAATTTGATCAAGCACCCCTGTTTTGACCAAATGCGTGCGGAGGGCAAGGGGTATCGCACCGTGGGCACGCTCAAAAACACAGACCGTATCATGAACGATTCGTTCTGGGTAGGCGTGTACCCCGGCATGGCGGAAGAGATGCTGGACTATATGGTAAAAACGATAAAAGAGGCAGTCAGGTGAGTTAAGTTGGACGAAAAAAAGACGTGTGAAACACCGGCGGAAAAACCGGAAGAAGTTACCGCCCACAGCTTCAGGCAGATCTTTTCAAGCAGGCAATACTTTGCGGCCACAGTCAAGCAGTTTTTGAAGTTTGGTTTTGTGGGCATCATTAACACTGCGATTTCCTTTGCCGTTGTTTATATCTGCCTGGGTCAGGGAATCAGTATTTACATTGGCAACACGCTGGGATGGGCGTGCGGCGTTGTCAATGCGTATTTCTGGAATATGTACTGGGTATTCAAAGGGAACAGGGAAGGTTTCAAAAAGACGATCCCTAAATTTTTCGGCTCATATTTTTTGACGTTTTTACTGAGCCAGGGGCTGACCTATATATTCAAAGAATCGCTCGGAATGAACCAGTATCTGGTGCCGGTTGTTTGTGTGCTGATCACCACATTTATCAATTTCTTTTTGAGTAAGTTCTGGACGTTTAAAAAGTGAGCGAAAAAGTGATGCGGGCCAAATAATTGGTTCATCAGATTCGAGACGGGGATGCAATATAGATTGGATGGGGCAAGTGTCGTAAACAAGAAGAAATACTTTGATAGCGGCGGATGGAGGAAGCTTTGAAACATGTTGTCATAACCGGCGCAACCAGCATGCTGGGTGTTGCGCTGTTACATAAATGCCTGGAAGAAGGGACGCGGGTTTATGCCGTTGCGCGGCCAGGGTCGCGCAATATGCGCCGGCTGCCCGCGCATGACGCCGTGACCGTCGTGGAATGTGAGAACAGCGCGCTTGCGTCGTTGCCGGCATGGATAACGGAACGGGGCTTTGACGCGTTTTACCATTTCTCGTGGGATGGCACCTCGCGCAATATGCGCGGCGATCCGTTCGTGCAGGAGGCCAATGTACACGATTCCCTGCAAGCCGTGGCCGCCGCAAATGAGCTGGGCTGCGCGGCGTTTATCGGCGCGGGGTCTCAGGCCGAGTACGGGCGCGTGCAGGGGCGCATTGCTCCCGATACCTGCGCCCGCCCGGAATATGCCTATGGTATGGCCAAACTGGCCGCCGCCGGGTTATGCGGGCAGTTGTGCGAAAAACTTGGAATGCGGTATGTGTGGGGCCGCGTGTTCAGCGTATATGGGGAATATGACAACAGCGATACTTTAGTTTCTTATCTTATCAATGCCCTGTTTGCGGGAGAGGTACCCGCGCTTACGGAATGCGGGCAAATGTGGGATTACCTCTACGCCGGCGACGCGGCGGAGGCTTTTTATAAGCTGGGCGAAAAGGGGAGCGGCATTTATTGTATCGGTTCGGGGCAGGTAAGACCGCTCCGGGAATATGTGGAGATAATCCGCAGCCTGATCTGCCCGCAAGCGCGGCTGGGGTTTGGGGAAAAACCTTATGCGCCAAACCAGGTGATGCACCTTAACGCGGATATTGCTTCGCTGCAAAAGGACACGGGTTTTCACCCGCGGACGGATTTTGCGGCGGGGGTCGCGAAAACAATTGAGTGGTGGAAAAAGGAACATGGAAAAAAAGATTAGCGTGCTGATTCCGGCATACAACGAAGTGGAAAATGTCGCCCCGCTTTCCAAAGCGATTGTTGACGTGTTTGCGAAAGAACTTGCGGCGTATGAATACGAGATTATTTTTATTGATAACAAGTCTACGGACGGGACGCGCGGGGTGCTATGCGAACTGTGCAAAAACAACCCCCAAATAAAGGCGATCTTTAACGCCAAAAATTTTGGTCACATCAAAAGCCCGTATCACGGGCTGCTCCAAGCCACAGGAGACTGTGTGATCAGCATGTGCGCGGATTTTCAAGACCCACCCGAGTTGATCCCGCAGTTTGTACGCGCGTGGGAGGAAGGCTATAAAATTGTGATCGGCATCAAGACGAACAGCAAAGAAAGCGGTTTGATGTACGCCATAAGGACGCTTTACTATAGGACGATCAAAAAGATATCCGATGTGGATCAGATCGAACACTTTACGGGGTTTGGATTGTACGATAAAGATTTTATACAGGTTTTACGGGACTTGAATGACCCTATGCCTTATTTGCGCGGAATCGTCGCCGAACTTGGCTATGACCGTAAAGAAATCGAATATGAACAACCTCGGCGCAAGGCGGGGAAAACCAAAAACAATTTCTATACGTTGTATGATATGGCGATGCTGGGTATCACGTCTTACTCGAAGGTCGTTTTGCGGCTGGCGACGATCATTGGGTTTATATTTGCCGCCTCAAGCTTTGTGCTGGCGCTCATCTACCTGATTTTAAAGCTGACGAATTGGGAGCAGTATCCGGCAGGTACGGCGCCCATTTTGATAGGATTGTTCCTCATTGGTTCCGTATTGATGTTTTTTATCGGGTTTATAGGGGAATATGTCTTAAACATCAACTCGCGCGTCATGAAAAGGCCGCTTGTCGTGGAGGAGAAGCGGATCAATTTTACGGCGGAGAAGGATGATTGAACCTGCAAATATATTGCGGTTGCTTTCAGGTGTTCCTCCCGGGTAAGTGCTGATTAAAGCAGGTTCGTAGTTGGCCGCTCCCGCGCCACCACACCATATTGAATCTGCCGTCACTTTGTTCTATACTGGAAACATGTATCATATTTATTTAATTGAAGATGATGAAAATATCCGCTTTGAGCTTTCTGGGCTGCTCTGCCGGTATGGGTATACATGCACCGCGGAAACGGAATTTGAAACGATCGCGCAAAATGCCGCCGCTTCGGGCTGCGACCTCATATTGCTTGATATTAACCTGCCGCGCTACGACGGGTTTTATGTGTGCCGTGAAATACGCAAAGCCTCCGCCGTTCCCATCATTATGGTAACAAGCAGGGATAACGACGCCGACGAACTGATGAGCATCAACCTCGGTGCCGATGATTACATCACAAAACCGTACAACCCGCAAATATTGCTCGCCCGTATCGAGTCCCTGTTAAAGCGCGCTAATTCCGGCAACACGGGCCTTTCGTTTACCCACAACGGACTTTCGCTCGACATGGCCGCCGGGACGGCCAGTTTTTGCGGCAGCACCGAAGAACTCACCAAAAACGAGATTCGTATCCTGCATATGCTCATGCAAAACGCGGGCGTCATCGTTTCGCGGAACGACCTCATAGACGCGCTTTGGCAGACGGATGAGTTTATCGACGACAACACGCTGACCGTCAATATCAACAGGCTGCGGGCAAAGCTTGCCGGGCTGGGCGCGGAGGGTTACATCAAAACGCGCCGCGGGCAGGGGTATTCCGTATGAGCATCCGCAGTTTCATAAAGGATACCTACCCTTATCTGTTTGCCGCCGCGTTCGCCCTTGTGATTATCGGCCTGTTTTTACAGGCTTTTTCCATCCCCCCCCACGCCATACTTTTTGTTCTCATACTGCTCTTCGCGCTGTTTTTCTTTATATTCGCGCGGGAATATGGAAAACGGAAAAGATATTACGGCAGCCTTTTACGCCTGTTTGACAAGCTGGATAAAAAATTCCTTATCACCGAGTTAATGGAAGAAGGCGGTTTTTCCGACAGCGCCATACTGTATGACATGCTCAGGCGCGCCGGTAAATCGATGAACGACGAGATCGCTTTTTACCGCTTACAGGCAGGCGACTACGCGGAGTTTTTGGAGGGCTGGGTGCATGAGATAAAGACCCCCATCGCTTCCGCGCGTTTGACGATCCAAAACAACCCCGGTGAAGCCGCGGACCGCATAGGCGAAGACCTGGCGCGCATAGAACGCTATGTGCAAAACGTGCTCTACTACGCGCGCAGCAGCATTGTGGAAAAAGACTACCTGATAAAGCAGGTAACGCTGGACTTGCTTGTAAAAAAAGCGCTCAAGGAAAATTCCCGCCTGCTGATCGGAAATAAAACAGCCGTACGCATGGAAAACCTCGATATTACTGTGTATACAGATGAAAAATGGGTATTGTTTATTTTGGGGCAGATCATCGCGAACAGCGTAAAGTATACCGCAAAGGAAAACGCGTCGCTTACATTCAGTGGGGAGGACGGCGAAGGGTGCGCCGTACTTACCATTGCCGATAACGGCATCGGCATCCCCCCCGCCGACCTCCCCCGTATTTTTGAAAAAGGCTACACCGGCGAAAACGGGCGGCGCTTCTCAAAGTCAACTGGCATGGGCCTGTACCTGTGCAAAAAACTGTGCGGCAAACTCGGAATAGATATTGTGATGGACTCGGAAAGCGGCACGAAGGTCAGCCTGTCGTTTCCAAAGACAGATTTATTTTTCCGAGGATAAAATTGTATGGTTCAGCGCTGTAATACAGTGAAAGTTTGGCATTCGGCTCAGACTGTCAAGAAGGGCCCAGGTGCAAGGCATCGCATAATCACGCGGACGAGGCAGAATAACCGATTCGCCGAGGTCGCGTGGTTATGCGATAACGCCGCCCGGCCACTGTGCCGAACGAAAGATTGCAAAGGCAGTGGCCGGGTCGTGCCCTTATTGACAGCCTGAGCATTACAAAATTGTAAGGCTGCCGTTATGTATGTCGATGGATGCCCGCTCCCCATTCCTGTATACTTGCGGTATTATAGGCTAGGCATAAAAGGAGCATTTAGATGGAAAATATTCTGACTGTACAAAACATCGAGAAATATTACGGAAGCAAGGGCAATGTCACAAAAGCTTTGAACGACATAAGCTTTACCGTAAACAAAGGGGAGTATGTCGGCATCATGGGCGCCTCGGGCAGCGGAAAGACCACGCTGCTCAATTGTATATCTACGATAGACACCGTGACCGCCGGGCACATCTTTATTGGCGGCGCCGATATCACCACGTTCAAAAACGACGCGCTGGCGCGTTTTCGCCGGGAGAGCCTGGGGTTTATCTTTCAGGATTTCAACCTGCTCGACACGCTGACGGCTTATGAAAACATCGCCATTGCGCTCTCCATACAGGACGTGTCCCCGCAAATCATAGAGGACAGCGTGCAAGGCGTTGCGCGCAAATTAAACATCGAAAGCATATTGAATAAATTCCCTTACCAGCTATCGGGCGGCGAAAAACAGCGCGTGGCAAGCGCACGCGCCATCATCACGGACCCTAAGATCGTGCTTGCGGACGAGCCCACCGGCGCGCTCGATTCCAAATCCGCGCGGATGCTGCTGCAAACATTCGAGACATTAAACGCCGGCCTTGGCGCGACCATACTGATGGTAACGCACGACGCGTTCACCGCCAGTTATTGCAGCCGTATACTTTTCATAAACGACGGGCGCATTTTCAGCGAGCTTTTGCGCGGCACAGACACCAGAAAAGAATTCTTTGACAAGATCATCGACGTGGTTACGCTTCTGGGAGGTGAAAACAGCAATGTTTTTTAAGCTATCTTTCCGGAACATACGGCGCAGCATAAAAGACTACACCGTTTATTTCCTCACGCTCATGCTGGCCGTGAGCATCTTCTATATGTTCAATTCCATGGAAGCGCAGCAGGCCATGCTTGATATTTCGGCGGCGCACGCCACGATCTTTCAAAGCCTCTCCCTCGTCATGAATATCGTGTCCTTCTTTGTGGCGGCGGTGCTCGCTTTCCTCGTGATCTACGCTAATAAATTCATGATAAAACGGCGCAAAAAGGAATTTGGCATCTATATGACACTCGGTATGCCGCAGGGGCGCATTTCCCGCATGCTTGTGCTGGAAACATTGCTCATTGGCGCGCTCGCGCTCGCCGCGGGACTGGGGCTGGGCATACTCGCCTCGCAGGGCCTTGCGGTCATTACGGCAAATATGTTTCAGGTAGCGATTGTAAATTATCATTTCGTGTTTTCGCCCAGCGCGATGAATGCGACGCTGATCGGGTTTGGCGTGATCTTTATTGTTGTGGTATTGTTCAACGCGCGTTCCATCTCCCGCCTAAAACTCATTGCCCTGCTGACGGACGCCAGGAAAAACGAGGAGTTGAAACTGCGCAAAAAATCTTCCACATTTGTTTTCTTTATCATCGGCGTGGTGTTAACCGCTATTTCGTATTATTTTGTCATAACGGCGGGCGTGACCAACATTGTGTATACGCTGGGGCCGGGCCTTGCGCTCAACACGGCGGGCTCTTTGTTCCTGTTCGCCTCGATCTCCGGTTTTATGCTGGAGGTCGCGCAAAAGAACAAAGCCGGGTACTTTAAAGGGCTTACCGCGTTTACCATGCGCCAAATGAACAGCAAGGTGAATTCCAATTTTGTTTCCATGGCGTTCATTTGCGAAATGTTGTTTTTGACCATCGTGATCCTTTCCACGATTACCAGCATGAACAGCGCCACAAACGAGAACCTGTACAAATTCGCGCCGTATGACGTCAGCTTTACGCTGCACACGTCGGAAAACCCGAACGGCGATACGGCGGGCGGGCTGCTGCCCGCATTCGGCATCGACGAAAACACGCTGTTTGAGGCGTATTACGAGTACGCCACACACGGCTCCGGCCTTACCGTGGGCGATATCGCCCGTGTGCAGGCGGGTGGCGGGCGGCCGCAGGAAATGATAGACCAGACCAACCAGGCGGAGATAGAGGCAATCTCCCTCTCCGATTTCAACGCGCTGATGGCATTGCAGGGCGCGCCGCCGCTCGCGCTTTCCGAAAACGAGCACGGCGTGCTGGCCTCGCAATCGGAAATCATACAGGACTCGCTTACAGCGTTCAAACAAAACCCGCATCCCATTTCCGTGGGCGGGCATGAGCTGCACCTCGGGCCAAACGCGGTGCGCGACGAAGGTATCTGGACATCCCGCGTCGGCTTCAATAACTTCATGTTGATCGTGCCGGGCAATGTGGCGGACAACCTGCCCCAAAGTCTTGACATTTATGTGGCAAATTACGCGGGCGACTCGAAGTCTGTAGAAAACACGATTTATGAACTGGACCGGGCGCAAAACCCGGACAGCGCTTTTCCGGCGGCCATGTTCACTTCAAGCGACGGCGCGCAGCTCCGCTACGCCACAAAAGATGAAGTTGTCGCGGGCAACAGCGGCGTCACCACCATGCTGATCTTCGTGGGCATCTACATGGGGCTGATCTTCCTGATCGCGGCGGCGGCCGTGCTGGCGTTACAGCAGCTCACCGAGGCTTCGGACAGCAAGCGTCGCTTTGACTTGCTGCGGCAGATCGGCGCGGGTGAACGCATGATCTCGCGCGCGTTGTTCCGTCAGGTGGGCTCATACTTCCTGCTGCCGCTTGTCCTTGCGGCCATCCATTCTGTCGTGGGTATTTATGTCGTGAATTCGGGCATCAACATCATCGCCGGCCTGGACGTCTGCAAAGCGCGGGGCTGACCGCCATACTGATGGCGATCGTGTACGGCGGCTACTTCCTCGCGACGTATGTCGGGTGCCGCGGTATCATACGCGCGAAACCTGGCAGAGTGGATTAGCGCAGCGCGCCATAGAGCAAAATTTCAACACGCTTCTCAGGCTGTCAAAAAAGGCCCAACTACAAGGCACGACCCGGCCACTGTACCTAAGGGCAGTGCCCGGGTCGTGCCTTTATTGGCAGCCTAACGCGGCGTTTTTACAGCGTCGCGTAACGGTAAAGAATCTTGACTCCCGTTATTACAGCCCCTTTTAAAATGCAGTTTTTTCCTCATCTCACCGGGAATACTACCTTCGTCAAAAGCTCATCCTCCGGCGTGTTGTCGGGATCGTTCAAGTACCAATCATAGTATACACCTGTCATTTCCAGTGAATTTTCCTGCACGTACCGCATCATGGCTGTATAGGTTTCTTCCAGTGTGTCGTAAGCGCCTTTGTGCATCGACTCCACCACTTTACCCCCATAGGTCCTGGCCATATACATTCCGTCCTTTACCGGCACTTCCTCCGCCACGGGAAAACCCAGCTCCAAATCAAACTCGCTGAAATCCTCGCTGCCGTTCGTATAACAGCAATACGGCGCTCCGGCCGGTTGTTTACCCAGTGCCATTAAATGGTTGATGGTCATATTAAGACCTTTGTCTATCACCGCCACGATGTTTTCCATCGTCGCATGTTCTTTGTATGCGAGTGCAAGCTCTGATTTCTGTTCCGTTACCTTGATATCCATTACAAACCTCCCAGGATAGGATAAAGCTGATTGTTTTCTCTCACAATAGCACAAATGAACCGGCGTAACACAAGCCCGGCACGTTTGGTTGCTTTTGCGGCACGTTTAGTAATACTGCCAGCCTGACTTTATTATACCATTTCCATGAAAAACACAAGTGGTTTTTATTGAAAACGGTATAAACCACCGTCAAGGTTGTTACAAAACAACGCGCGGATAAGCCACCCCTCCTTTTGCCCCAATTCTTGACACCGCTTTTTCCGGGTAGCATAATGGTACCATATACATTATCTACTATATCCGGGAGGCTATTTTATGGAATTGATGGATCTTTTGAAGCAAAGATATTCTCTGCGGCAGTTTTCACCTAAAAAAGTGGAACGGGAAAAAATCGACGCCGTGCTCGCCGCAGCGCGGCTTGCGCCTACCGCAGTCAATTACCAGCCGCAGAAAATCTATGTGCTGCAAAGCGAGGACGCGCGCCGTAAGTTAAAGGGCTGCACGAACTATTCCTTTGACGCGCCGCTTGCTTTTCTGGTTTGCTACGACAAAAACGAAAGCTGGAAACGCAGCTATGACGGCGAAGACGGCGGGCCTGCGGACGCGTGCATCACGACGACGCAAATGATGCTCATGCTGGTGACGCTGGGCCTCGGGAGTACATGGGTGGGCAGCTTTGACCCGGCCGCCGTAAGCGAGGCATACGGCCTTGCGGAAAATATCGTCCCCTACGCCATACTGCCCGCGGGCTACCCCGCAGAAGGCGCGCAGCCTTCACCCAAGCATGACATCCGCAGGCCGGTGGAAGAGATCGCGCGGTTTCTGTGATTTTGCCGAAGATACCAGGGAGTGGCCGTTTACATTGTTATGTATTTGTTTCGGCAGTGGCGGCACACTGCTTGACGTACACCAAAATCGCCGGGCGCATTCCCTATTCCTCTATTTTTCCCGTCTGGCGCACGGGCGGGCGGCGAAGAATGATTAGAAAAAACACGGCTTTCTATACCAGTGTTTTTCACTGCTATGCGGCAGTGTTTTTTCTCATAGCGGAGTGTCCTTCCTGCCTTATCCTTGACGAAGCGTCTGATGAGACGCCCGTGCGTGTGCAAGGCGGCATACCAACACCTTTCCCGCGCGCAGCGCGGGAAAGGCTCTAACCATCAACATAAAAAGTCTGTACCGCCCGGCGCGGCAAAATCTGGCCCACCAATGATATTAAAACTCCTAATACACGCAAAACGGCCACGCCCAGATATTACCCCCGTACCGTCACATAAGGCTGCCATTCCCTGATAGTATCCGCCAGCGCGGCGATTTCCGAAGGCGTGTAAGGCTGCATCGAGCCCGTGTGCCTGATATCGCCCGGTTGCGGGCGATAGAGCTGTAACACATAAGAAGGGAGCGGCGGCAGCGCCCGCGCCATTTCCGCCAAATTGTCCGGGGTGATCTGCGGGATCATCGTAGTGCGCATCTCGAAGCGGATTCCAGAGTGCAAAAGAAGCTCGGCTGTCCGTTGCGCATCGTCGCCCGGTTGCCCGCATAGCGCCTCATATTTTGAAAACGGCGCTTTGTAATCGAGCGCGGCGTAATCGAGCAGGGATTCCTTCAGTAAACGGTCTATCGCTTTAGGACTGCTGCCGTTCGTATCCAGTTTTGTCCGGTATCCGAGCTGTTTCACATACGCAAAAAACTCGGGCAGGTCGTTTTGCAGCGTGGGCTCCCCGCCGGATACCACCACGCCATCCAGCATGGCCGCGCGTTTTTCCAAAAATGCGAAAATCGCGCCGCTATCGAGTAGCGGCGCGCCTTTCAACAAATACCTGTTGTGGCAGTAAAAACAATTATAGTTGCAGCCGACTGTAAAGAGCACGGCGGAAAGCAGGCCGGGAAAATCGACAGTGCTTGTCTTCTGCAACCCGGCAATGTTCAATTCACCTGTTTCTCCTTGATGACATATTTCACGCGGTCGCCGTATTCCGCTTTCTTGCCTTTGTGGTAGTTCTGCACCGGGCGCAGGTAACCGACCACGCGGCTCCACACCTCCGTTTCACCGCCGCATTCCGGGCAGGTGAACTGCTCGCCGTTAAGGTACCCGTGGTCGTTGCACACGGAGAAAGTAGGCGTCAACGAAATATACGGCAGTTTATAATTTTCGAATATTTTGCGGATGAGGCTTTTTGCGACCTCCCTGTCCGGTATGCGCTCGCCGAGGTACAGGTGCAGCACCGTGCCGCCGGTGTACAGGCTTTGCAACTCATCCTGCAAATCCATCGTCTCAAAAATATCGTCCGTGTAACCGACCGGAAGCTGGCTGGAATTCGTGTAATACGGCGTACCGTTGCCCGCGCAGATGATATCGGGATACTGGTCTTTATCCAGCCGCGCCAGGCGGTAGCTCGTGCCTTCGGCGGGCGTGGCCTCTAGGTTGTAAAAATGCCCGGTCTCTTCCTGTATTTCCGCCATAAGCTCACGGAGGTACTGCATCGTCCCGGTGGCAAACTCCTGCCCTTTTTCTGTTGTAAGGTCTGTGCCGTCCCCATAAAAATTCAGCACGGCTTCGTTCATGCCGATAATGCCGATCGTGTTAAAGTGATTGTACCAATATTGCCCGGTGCGCTGCCTGATGTTGCGCAGGTAGTGCGCGGAAAACGGATACAGACCGCGTTCCGTCTGCCGCTCGATCACCTTGCGCTTGATCTCCAGGCTGTTTTTGGCGACTTGCACCATCTGCCACAGCCGCGCGCGGAATTCCTGCATAGACTTGGATTTATACGCGAGACGGGGTAAATTAATGGTCACCACGCCGATCGAACCGGTCATGGGGTTGCTGCCAAACAGGCCGCCGCCGCGTTTTCTCAGTTCCTTCGTATCAAGCCGCAGGCGGCAGCACATGGAAAGCGCGTCCTCGGGCGAAAGGTCGGAATTAATATAATTTGAGAAATACGGGATGCCATATTTGCAGGTGATCTCCATAAAACTGTTCACCACCGGGCTGTCCCAGTCAAAGTCTTTTGTTACGTTGATGGTGGGCACCGGGAACGTAAACACGCGGCCTTTGGAATCACCCTCCAGCATCACTTCGCAAAACGCTTCGTTGAAAAGATCCATTTCTTTTTGGAAATCACCGTATGTGGCCGATTGCACTTCGCCGCCTATGATCACGCTTTCATCCCGCAATGTATGCGGCACGACGATATCGAACGTTAGGTTGGAAAACGGGCACTGGAACCCTACGCGCGTGGGCACGTTGATGTTGAAAATAAATTCTTGCAACGCCTGCTTTACCTGCTTCTTTTTCATGTTGTCGTAACGGATAAACGGGGCGCAATAGGTGTCGATCGACGACCACGCCTGCGCGCCCGCCGTCTCTCCCTGCGTCGTGAACGTAGAGTTCACGATCTGCCCCAAAAAGGAACGCAGGTGTTTTGCGGGCGAAGATTCCACCTTGCCGGGCACGCCGCCAAAGCCGTCCATCAAGAGCTGTTTTAAATCCCATCCCGCGCAGTACGGGCCAAAAAAGCCGAGGTCGTGCAGGTGGAAATCACCGGATATGTGCGCGTTACGTATTTCTTCCGGGTAGACCTCGTGCAGCCAGTATTGCCTGGTGAATGTCTCCCGTACATAATTATTCATGCCGTTAATCGATTTCTGCGTGTTGGCGTTTTCCTGTATCTGCCAGTCCTTATCGTCCAGATAATCGGAAAACATGTCTATCGTGGCGCCAATCAGCGCGTTTGCCTCACGCGCGCCGCGGCGTTTTTCGCGGTATAGGATATACGCTTTCGCCGTACGTGCATAATTATTCTGTATGAGTATCTTTTCTACGATATCCTGCACTTGCTCCACGTCGGCCGTTTCCTGGCCGATCGTCTCGTTCGCCCGCTCCACCACCTGGTCGCACAAACGCTGCGCCAAATCAAAATCATCGCCGCCCACGGCGGTCGCGGCCTTGAAAATGGCCCAGGCAATTTTTTCCTTGCGGAAAGGAACGACTGTGTTATCTCTTTTTCGGATCTTTGTAATCATAAAATATCTCCCTGCCACTCTTTTCTGTATGACCTGACAGCAAAGGACGCCGCACCGCTTTAACGCTCTTTGCGCACGCCTTTTGCGCGATAGCCCCGGGCTTACGCCCATCCCCCT
>QMCD01005822.1_pt1 | contig 16896 bp, 12 predicted proteins | sample 1821841 | NCBI WGS metagenome assembly QMCD01 (sample SAMN01991225, study PRJNA193472) | Termite gut metagenome, whole genome shotgun sequencing project. | isolation source: worker | host: Macrotermes natalensis | reverse complement strand
GATCATCATATCTACCGAGAGCCTCGAAATTATGCCGGATGGCGGCACTAAGTTTATCAATATCACAGGCGCCAATTGGAAGGCTGCCACCAACGACGAATGGCTCAAGATAGCGGAGGCCGAAGAGAGGGTAACCGTAATCATAGATGCCAACACATCGGAGGAGGATAGGGTAGGCTCTATAACGATCAGCAATGCCGATGATAGCCGCACCGTGACCGTAACACAGTACGCCGCAGGGACAATCATAGATACCTCGTTGAATGTCGATCCCGTAAAGTTGGGCTTCGAGGCAGAAAGCGCCACAAAGCTCGTAACGGTGGCAAGTAAACTCTCGTGGGAGGCAACTCCGAGTGCCGATTGGATAAGTATCACGGAGGCGAAAAGCAGTTTTACCGTTACCGTGACCGCCAACGACTCTGAAAGAGAGCGAAGCGGTTCGATAACAGTCGCCAATGGCAAAGACACCAAAACCGTTGCTGTTACGCAGGCCGGCGTCGCAACTGTCGATCCCTCTTTGGGCGTCAACCCCGCAAGTTTGGAGTTCGTGGCTGCAGGTGCAACCAAAACAGTGTCGGTTACAAGCGAACTTTCGTGGGAGGCAACTCCGAGCGACGGTTGGATAGCCGTCAATAAGTCGGAAGGCAGCTTCAGCGTTACCGTCGGGGCCAACAGTGCCAACACCAAGAGGACGGGGTCGGTGGTTGTAGATAACGGCCGCAACACCAAGACCGTCGCCATAGAGCAAATGGCGGCAGGCGGAACGATCGTCTATGTAACGAATATAGAGTTGAATAAGGCCGCCGTGACTATAAAGGTAGGCAGCAGTGCGCAGCTTTCGGCTACCGTATCGCCCGCGCATGCCACCGACAAGGATGTGGTCTGGAGTAGTAATAATACCGCCGTGGCTACAGTAAGCGAGTCGGGGCTTGTAGTAGCTCTCTCGGCAGGCAATGCGACTATCAGCGCCACTGCCGCCGACGGCAGCAACATAAGGGCTACATGCGCGGTGACGGTCGAACTGGAAGATGGTCGCGAGCTTTTGACAAATCTTACAGGTAATGTTTACAAGCGCGACGGGCAGTTCGACTTGTTCTTTGCCACATGGGACAGCAATGCTAACCCCAATGGTCCAGGGACAAGCGGCTATAAGGTCGCTATGTACCTCTATTCGACGAAGCCCGCACTAAAAGAACCTGCTATCGGCGACTATCCGTTCAACTCGTCTGAGGCGCAGATGACCGTATCCACATCGAGAACGTCGATCACGCAATATGATGCAAACGGTACAGCGCGACAGTTGGCAACGGTTACCGAACAGAGTACCCTGCGAATTACCCGCAATGAATCTACCTTCACATTCACAATGGATTTCGTACTCAGCGACAACTCCGTACTCAAGGCCGTCTATACCGGCCCCATAGACCAGTTGGACAACAACTACTACTGACAATGGTTGGCTATCAGAAGATTGTAAAACAAATTGCCCTGAAATTCAATGAATTTCAGGGCAATTACTGTTTGAGGTGGTGCCACCAGGAATCGAACCGGGGACACAAGGATTTTCAGTCCTTTGCTCTACCAACTGAGCTATGGCACCATGTGAAACAAATGTTTGCTTTCAGAAAGCGGTTGCAAAGATAGATATAATATTTTATTCTCCAAAAGTCCGGACATCAAATTTTCCGAAAAAATGCCAAAGATGTAAATATCATCGATTCCGGCATCTCGTTACATCGAAAAGTAGTATATTTGCCCACTCACTAACCTAATTTCGGACAAGACATGAAAGTTGCTGTCGCACAATTAAATTATACCATCGGCGATTTCGAAGGCAATAAAGTCAAGATAATCAACGCCGTGAACAGGGCTCGGGAAGGGGCGGCAGACCTTGTGGTCTTCGCCGAACAGGCCATAAGCGGTACTCCCGCATACGACCTTCTCAATAATGTAGCCTTTCTGGAAATGTGTGAGGACTCACTCGTGGAGATAGCGGCTTGCTGTGAGAACATATCAGTACTCGTCGGTTTGCCGCTGCAACACGGCACACAGACCGTGAGCGCAGCTGCATTTATACAGAACAGGAAGATAGTACGCTACATAACCAAGAACAATATATCGTCGCACGACGAACGCGGTTTCATATCGCATGGCAAAGGCGTGGAGTACTTTAAGATCAAAAACCACAAGGTGGCCGTGGCGATAGGCGCCGACGTAGCCTCGGAAGAGGAGTATGCAGGCCATGCCGATACCATAATAAATATGGCGGCGCACCCTTATTCGCGCGCAATCGTGGAGAAAAGGTATGAGCGTTTCCGCAACCGTTCGTTTACGATAGGCGCTAATTTCATTTTTGCCAATCAGGTAGGCGGCCAGACAGATATAGTTTACGACGGTTCATCGTTCGTGTTCAACGCCAAGGGTGAGCCGTTGGCATTGTTGAGGAAGTTCGAGGAGGATTTCGTCATCGTCGATTTCGAGGCCGACAACAAGCCCGTCGCAATACCCTACCAGAATAAGACGGAAAATGTCTATCTGGCCATGAGGTTGGGGTTGGGCGATTTCTTCCGCAAGAACGGCTACACCAAGGCGTGCCTGGGACTTTCGGGAGGCATAGATTCGGCCGTCGTGGCGGCCATAGCCATTCAGGAGCTCGGAGCGGAGAACCTCAAGGTGCTTATGCTGCCGTCGCTGTTCTCGAGCGACCATTCGGTGGACGATGCACTCGAAATGGCCCATAAATTAGGTTTGGAGTACTCCATAGTACCCATTACCGATATATATAGCGGTGTGCTTACCGCAATGGAGCCCGTTTTCGGCAAAGATTCGGAGTTCGGGGTTGCGGAGGAGAACATACAGGCGCGCATACGTTGCGTGATACTTATGGCATTGTCAAACAAGTACGACTGCAAGTTGCTGAACACATCCAACAAGAGCGAGCTTGCGGTCGGTTACGGCACGCTGTATGGTGACAACACAGGAGTACTCAGCATCATGGGTGACGTATATAAGAACGAGGTATTCGACTTGGCGCGCTACATTAACCGCGACGGGGAGATAATCCCGCAGAATATAATTCTCAAGGAGCCTTCGGCGGAGTTGAAACCCGGGCAGAAGGATACCGACGAGTTGCCGTCGTATGACGATACCGACGCCATACTCTACCGTATGATAGAGGAGGGGCAGTCGTGCGACGAGATCATCAATGCAGGTTTCGACGCGCAGGTGGTGATGAAGATAGAGGACATGATATTCCGCAACGAGCAGAAGCGTTACCAATTCTGCCCGACGCTAAGGGTTTCGACACGTCCTTTCGGCACGGGGCGCATCATGCCGATAACAAGCAAATACAGATTTTAATTACGAATTACGAGTTGTGGGTAAGATCATAGAACACAAGGCGACAGTCATCTTCATCGAGGGAAACCGGATAGACGTGGAGATGCAGGTCGATAGCGCATGTGGTTCGTGCAAGGCGAGGAAGGCGTGCGGAATGGGGGAGAGCGACGACAGGGTAGTCTCGCTGCTTACCGAGAGTGCAGGGCAATATACCGAAGGCGAGGAGGTGAATGTTTACATCGAGCAGCGCATGGGTATGAAGGCGGCGGCATATGCCTACATATTCCCGTTCTTTATTATCCTTGCCGTGCTTCTCATAATGTTGGAATCTGGTTTTTCGGAGGATGTGTCGGGGCTGTCTGCCCTCGGCGCAATGGTGTTGTATTATATAGTGATGGCTTTTTTCAGGAACAGGATAGAGAAGGAGTTTGTTTTTAAATTATCAAAGATATAGACGGGAATGAATGTTTTAATCTATACGGTAGTTACCCTTAGTGTGTTGGGTATTCTGTCGGCCACGATACTCTACTTCGTGGCGCAGAAGTTCAAAGTTTACGAAGACCCCAGAATCGACGATGTCGAAAAGATGCTCCCCGGAGCTAACTGCGGCGGATGCGGCTTTGCCGGTTGCCGTGCGTTGGCCGTGGAAATGACGAAGCAGGATGATATATCTGCTCTCTATTGTCCGGGCGGAGGTGCCGAGGCTATGAAAGCCATAGCCGAGATACTCGGCAAGGCTGTGCCGGAGCGTGAACCGCAGATTGCAGTGGTGCGCTGCGGCGGCAGTTGTGAGCGCCGTCCGGCGTTGAACAGGTTCGACGGGGCGAGTTCATGTGCCGTGGAGGCTGCGCTGTATGCCGGAGAGACCGGCTGTTCGTTCGGCTGCTTGGGTAAGGGCGACTGCGCGGTGTCGTGTTCGTTCGACGCCCTGCGCATGAATCCCGAGACGGGTCTTCCGGAGGTCGACAAGGATAAGTGTACGGCTTGCGGCGCATGTGTGAAGGCGTGCCCGAAACTTGTCATCGAACTCAGGCGCAAGGGACCGAAGGATATGCGCGTATATGTGTCGTGCGTCAATAAGGACAAGGGCGGAGTGGCTAAAAAGAGTTGTGAGGCAGCTTGTATTGGTTGCGGCAAGTGCGCCAAAGTGTGTGCATCGGAAGCCATAGTTGTTGAGAACAACCTCGCATACATAGATTTCAATAAGTGTAAACTGTGCCGCAAGTGCGTGCAGGAGTGCCCAACTGGCGCTATCGTTGAGACGGGATTTCCGCCCAAGAAACCTGCCACAACTACTGCCGAGCACACTGATAACTGTTAACTGATCACTGATAACTGATGAAAACTTTTCCTATCGGCGGTATTCATCCGTCGGACAATAAGATAAGCGCCGGAACCGCGACAGTGGATTTTCCGCTGCCGGGGAGCGTTATTATACCCCTTTCTCAGCACATAGGCGCTCCTGCGGTTGCTGTGGTTGCCAAGGGTGACAGGGTAGTTACGGGGCAGCTTATAGGCAAGAGCGCCGGATTCGTGTCGGCCAACGTACACTCGTCGGTAACGGGTACTGTCACAGCCGTCGATACGTTCCTCGATGCTGGCGGCCTGCGCAAGCCGGGCATTACTATCGCAGTCGAACCTGACCAGTGGGCCGACGGCATAGATACGGGTGAGGGCATAGTGCGCGAATGCAAACTTTCGCCTGCGGAGATAGTTGCGAAAATTGCCGACGCAGGTATAGTGGGCTTGGGCGGAGCAACTTTCCCCACTCACGTAAAGCTATCTGTTCCCGACGGGAAAAAGGCCGAATACCTCATAATAAACGGTACCGAATGCGAACCCTACCTTACCGACGACCACCGCATCATGCTGGAGCGCGGCGAGGAGATACTCATAGGTGTGAGGATATTGGCCAAGGCACTCGGCGTAGAGCATATAATAGTAGGTATAGAGAATAACAAGCCCGACGCCATAGGGTCGCTCACCAAGCTGGCCGCCATTGTCGCGCCCGAAGTAGAGATTATGCCGCTCAAGGTGCAGTATCCGCAGGGTGGTGAGAAACAGCTTATTGCGGCCATAACCGGCCGGAGGGTTCCGAGTGGCGGACTGCCTATAGACGTGGGTGTCGTGGTTCAGAATGTTGGTACGGCTTTGGCTGTCTATGAGGCTGTGCAGAAAAACAAACCGCTAATCGAGAGGGTGGTGACCGTGACGGGTAAATCCGTCGAAAAGAACATAAACCTCAAGGTGAGAATAGGCACTTCGATGAGGGAGCTTATCGACTTCTGCGGCGGCCTGCCGGAGGATTCGGGCAAGGTGATAGCCGGAGGGCCTATGATGGGGCGTGCGGTGGCCAACATCGACGCACCTGTGATGAAAGGGCTTTCGGCCATACTCATCATGAGGGAGTGCGAATCGTCGAGGAGCGCCGAACAGCAGTGCATCAGGTGCAGTAAGTGCGTCAATGTATGCCCTATGGGCTTGGAGCCTTACCTGCTTAGCAAGCTGTCGCAGAAAAGCATTTGGGACGAGGCCGAGCGCCACTACATAACCGACTGCATAGAGTGCGGTTGCTGCCTCTACACATGCCCAACTGCTCGACTATGTACGCTTGGGTAAGGCGGAAGTAATGAAAATAATGCGCTCACGTAATAATTGCTAACCGACAATTGGCAATGGAATTTTCCATTTTCAATTTTCCATTTTTTAAATTATGAATAAAACATTAACAGTATCTCCGTCGCCGCATATTCACGGCAAGGAATCGACCTCGCGGTTGATGCTCGACGTGGTGATCGCACTTCTGCCGGCGCTGTTGGTATCGGCCTATGTGTTCGGGTGGAACGTGCTGGCCGTGACGGGAGTTTCGGTGGGTTGCTGCGTCCTGTTCGAATACCTTATACAGAAATACATGCTGCGCGGCCCATTGACGGTCAACAATTGGTCGGCAGTGGTTACAGGCTTGCTTCTGGCATTCAACCTGCCCTCGACGCTCCCGCTGTGGATGGTCGCAATAGGCGCGTTGGTGGCTATCGGAGTGGGTAAGATGACATTCGGCGGCCTCGGCAAGAACCCGTTCAACCCCGCTCTCGTGGGGCGTGTGTTCCTGTTGTTGTCGTTTCCGGTGGCAATGGCTACTTTCCCTGGATTGGCAGACTCAGTGTCGGGGGCTACTCCTCTGGCGGCGGTCAAGGCTGCGTTGCATGAGGGAGGTTCGATCGCCGATTCGTTCTCGCTGCTCACCTATCAGGATTTCGCACTCGGATTAAAGAGCGGCTCGTTCGGCGAGGTTTCGGCCATTGCGCTGTTGCTCGGAGGTATCTATCTTCTCGTAAGACGGGTAATATCGTGGCATATTCCGGTATTTGTACTCGGCTCTATGGCGCTCTTTTCTGGCATACTGTGGGCAGTCGATCCCGCGCACTACCTCAGTCCTGCTTTCCACCTGCTCACCGGCGGTGCTATACTCGGCGCTGTGTTCATGGCTACGGATTACGTTACATCACCCATGACGTGGAAGGGTATGCTTGTATTTGGCATAGGTATCGGCGTAATAACAATACTTGTACGTATCTGGGGCAACTATCCGGAGGGTATGTCGTTCGCCATACTTATAATGAACGCATTCGTGCCGCTTATAGATAAATACATGAAACCGCGCCGTTTCGGTGCAGTAAAAGTGAGGAGGGCCAAAGGATGAAAAGTTCACTTTTAAATATGGTGTTGGTGCTGTTCGGCATCACATTAGTCTCTTCAGCCGCTGTCGCCCTCGTTTACAGGGTTACAGAAGGGCCGATAGCAATTGCGAAGGGCGATAAGAAGCTCTCCGCTTTTGCCAATGTCCTGCCTAAGTTCGATAACCGGCCTGCCGACGAGATGCAGACGGTAGAGATGGGCGGCAAACCGATGAACGTTTATACCGCACGTATGGACGGCGATGTAGTCGGCTACGCCATAGAGTCGGCATCTCCCGGATTTGCGGCCGATATCAAGATAATGATAGGTTTCGATGTCGATGGCAAGATAGTCAACATCGAAGTGTTGGCCGAAACCCCCGGCCTCGGCGCTAAGGTTGCCGATACCGACAATCCGGTAAAAACAAGCATTGTAGGCCGTAATGCGGCCGATATAAAGCTGTCGGTGCGCAAGGACGGCGGCGATGTCGATGCCATAACTGCCTCGACGATATCCTCGCGTGCTTATACTTCTGCGGTTGCCAAAGCTTATGAAGTGTTCAAGGGTATAGGTAGCGGGCAAACTGTTTTCGAGAGCGATACGGTCAGCGGACAGACTGTTACGGAAAGCGAAACGGACGGAGTGTCGGGCGCCACCGTAACGGATATCGACGGAACATCGTCGGCTACACAAAGAACTTTAAACGAAGAGGGAGGTAACGGCAATGAGTAAAATGGGTATCCTTCTTAAAGGTATAGTAAAAGAGAACCCCACGTTCGTGTTGGTTCTCGGCATGTGTCCCACATTGGGCACTACGACGTCGGCGATCAACGCCGCAGGAATGGGCGTTGCTACCATGTTCGTGCTTATTTTGTCGAACATAGTGATATCGCTCGTCAAGAACATCATTCCCGACAAGGTGCGTATTCCGGCATTCATAGTCATCATAGCATCGTTCGTAACTGTCATACAGCTCGTCATGGAGGCTTACGTCCCGGCGCTGTTCGAGACGCTCGGCGTCTTCATACCGCTTATCGTGGTGAACTGCATCATCCTCGGGCGCGCGGAGGCTTTTGCATCGAAGAACAATGTCATAAATTCGGCACTCGACGGCCTCGGGATGGGGCTCGGATTCACTATTGCGCTCACGCTGATAGGTGCTGTGCGCGAAATGTTGGGTGACGGCGCCATATTCGGACAGAAGTTCATCGAGGGTGACGGGATGCTCGCATTCGTCCTTGCCCCGGGAGCGTTCTTAGTGCTCGGGTTCATGATGGCGGTATTCAACAAGGCAATGGCTAAACTGAAACTGAAATAGGAGATAGTATGGAATATTTTGCGATAATAATAGGGGCGATATTCGTCAATAACGTAGTCCTCGCCCAATTTTTGGGAATATGTCCTTTCCTCGGCGTCTCCAACAAGGTGAGTACGTCGGCAGGCATGGGCGCAGCCGTGATATTCGTCATGGCTATAAGTTCGATAGTTGTCTATCTGATTCAATACTATGTGCTTGTGCCTCTACATATAGAGTACATGCAGACGATAGTGTTTATCCTTGTCATTGCGGCGCTCGTGCAGATGGTGGAGATAATTCTCAAGAAGATAAGCCCCGCGCTTTATTCGGCATTGGGTATCTTCCTGCCGCTTATTACGACCAACTGCGCGGTACTCGGCGTAGCTATCCTGCTCGTGCAGAAGGAGTACGGGCTGCTGCAATCTTTTACCTACGCCGTCGCGACCGCCATAGGCTTCGCGCTTGCAATGGTTATATTCGCTGGCCTTCGCGAGAGACTGGAACTCAACGGAGTACCCAAATCCATGCGCGGCGTTCCGATAGCGCTCATCACCGCCGGCATCCTCGCCATGGCATTCATGGGTTTCGCAGGGCTTGTGTAGTTAGTGTGGAGTTAAAAAGAGCCGTAAGACAATGTCTTACGGCTCTTTTTAACTTATTTCCTCATTATTTGTCAATTATCCATTGTCAACTGTCAATTAAACTGCGGAATACCTTTTCTCCTGTGAGGGGGGTGTATTCGGGTGAGTGGTCGAAGATGCCGTAGAGAGCGGATCCGGAACCGGACATTGAGGCATAAATGGCCCCTGCGTCGTAAAGCGACGATTTTATATGTCCGAGTATGGGGTGTGATTTGAATATGGTCTTTTCGAAGTCGTTGGAAATAGTCTCTTTCCATGTTTCGACAGGCATTTTTATCCTTTCGGCAAGCGACTGTGCAGGAACAGACGGTGTCACACCTGAATAGGCTTCGGCAGTGGATATGCCGAATGATGGCTTTACGATAAGGAGATGTTTTCCCGATAGTTGACCAATATCGATGGGTGACATTATCTCGCCGCGCCCTGTGCATAGCATCGGCGTATTGCGGATGAAAAAAGGAGTGTCGCTGCCCAACTGTGACGCTATGGCCTCCATTTTGATAATATCCAACCCCAAGGAAAACAAGTCATTTAATCCCTTTATAGTGAAAGCTGCATCGGCCGAACCGCCTCCCAACCCTGCTCCGAACGGAATAGCTTTGTGCAGGTGTATTTTGACCCCGCCTATTCCAAACTTCTTGCGCATCGCTCCGTAGGCGCGAAGTACGAGGTTGTCGTCAGGCGTGCAATCGACAACCATTCCGGACGATGTGAATACAGCACTGCCGTACTCTGCATTCCCTGCATTGCCGCAATTCGCCACGGCCTCCTCCGCACATACAATCTCCAAACTGTCGCACAGCCCTTTGACCGGTAGCATCACAGTCGCTATGTCGTGGAACCCGTCACTCCGCCTGCGCAGTATGTCGAGCCCGATGTTTATCTTGCAATTTGGGAAAAGGAGCATAACTTTTCGGTGTTGATAACACAAAGGTATATAAATTGTAATAAATATTAATTAATTTTGGGACGATATGGTTATGAAGAGAATTGTTTCGTTGTCTGTCGTAATGGCATTTCCGGTGCTTTGTGCCGCTTACGGAAGCGGCATGATTGCCGACGGCTACCATAATCACGGACGGCAACGCGATTCGCTACCCGATACCGTCAAGTCTTATAATTCCGGTATTGCCGCCGCTTTCAAGGCCGACAGCACGCTCATGGACACCCTCTCGGCGGAGAACCAACGCTTTTACGATAGTCTTGCCGCAAAGTCCAACCGCAAGGGTTTCACACGTTTCATTTACAACCTGCTTGTGCACCCATCGACCAGCGGCCATGTGAACCATACACCGATGGAGGTCACCGACGCAGCTGCACAATACAGGCCTTTCGATGGCAAGACCATACGCGAGATAGATATAGTCACCAACGATGTGTTCGAAAGGCCTGTGAGTTATTTGGAGAAAGCCACCAATGCCGTCCATATTACTACGCACAAGAGTACCATACGCCGCGATATACTATTCCGGACAGGCGACAGGCTCGACGCCGACCGTATGGTGCAGAATAAGCAGTTACTGATGTCGCGCGGATACCTCTATGCGGCCGATATATTGGTTACACCCGTAGAGGGCGACTCTTCGGCGGTAGATGTTAAAGTGGTCACGCACGACAGTTGGACTATAAATGTCGATGGCTCGGTTACAGGCCTTACGGGCAGGGTGTCAGGCGATATTTACGACCAGAATCTTTTGGGGTTGGGCAACAAGTTCAGGTACAGGCTAAGCCTCGATTGGCGCAACAGGCTCTATGAGGGCAGCCTGTTCGAATACTCCATGCCCAATATTTTAGGCTCGTTCTTCAACGGCCGTCTTTTGGTCGGCAGATCATTTACAAACACCGATTACCATGTAGAGTTCAACAAACGGCTTCTGCTCGAAAGCGATTACGAGGCGGGCGCTGTGTATCATAATTTCAATACACAGTATTACATGCTGTACGTCGATCGCGCAAGGTTCGACTTCTCCGAGCCGTTGCGATATTCGAGCCTCGATGTGTGGGTGGGCAAGTCGTTCCGCCTGCCATCCATAGAGAGTAGTATATACGGTATGGCCGCCTATTACGGGTTGCGTTTCACCGACAGGCCAAGCTATACGGCCAAGGGCATGAACCCAGCGTTTCAGAACAGGAGCCTTTGGCTCGGCTCATTGGGGCTGTACAGGGAAAAGTTCCTTGCCGCCAACATGATATACGGCTACGGTATGACTGAGTACATTGCCACGGGGTATAAGGCCGAGATAACCGGCGGCTACCTTTCGGGCGAGTTCGATTCTGGAGCTTACGCCGGAGCATCTTTCAGGCTCGGCAAATTCACCCGTGCGGGATATATTATGGGAAGTGCGTCGTTGGGCGGCTTTTACGATCCTGTGGCAAACAGGGTATTTCAGGCAGCCCTCAATCTGCGGTTCGATTACTTTACGCACATGCTGAGGGCAGGGCGTACCAATGTACGCCAATTCGTGTCGCTTAACTATGTGAAGGGGTGGAACCGCGCCGATGGGGTGGAGGAGTGGATACGCATCACAAAGGAGAGCGGCCCGCGCGGATTGCCCGGCTATACCCGTGGCCGTGAAAGGGCTGTTATCAACACCGAGACGGTGGTGTTCACGCCGTGGCAGCCGCTTGGTTTCCACATATCGCTCTACGGATATGTAGATGCGGGGCTTATCGGCGATAACCGCAACATATTCCGCAATAATTTTTATTCGACAATAGGCATAGGCATACGCCTAAAGAACGAAATGTTCGTTTTCGGCATACTGCAACTCAATCTTAGTGTGGCGCTCAACGGCCGCGGCTTCATGCGCAACGACCAGTGGATAATTCTGAACGAAGGCACCCGCATGCAGTCCAACCGCTACATCCCCGAACAGCCTAAAATTGTGGAATACAAATAACAGCTATCAGTCAACAGTAAAATAGTCTATAAACTGTTAACTGATAACTGTTCACTGTTAACTGATTAAAGCAGTTCCGCTGCTTTGGCCGCATAGACGTCCTTGCCGGCCAAGCCTACCTCTTTGTGTACGAGTTCGCCGCCGGGCTTGAGGAATACTACCGTCGGGATATTGCGGATGCCGAATTGGGCTGCAAGGCCGTTGTTCTGGTCTACGTCGCATGTTCCGATGATGATCTTGCCCTCATACTCTTCGGCGAGTTCTCGATAATGGGGGCTACATGACGGCACGGGCCGCACCATGTGGCGCCGAAATCAACGATTACCGGCTTGCCGGATGCTTTGAGTTCTTCGAAGTTGGCTTCTGTGATGATAAATTCCATAATATTAAGATTTTATAAGTTAATATAATAATTGTGTGTATTGATTTATTCTTTGCACGGCCTATTGTCAGGCTATCCGGTAGTTTATCTGCATGTTTTCGAGGAATTCTACCAGATCCATCGTCAGGTTTACGCGGTACTTTTTAGAGAAGAAGTTTAGTACCACCCCCTCGCGCGAGTCGATGATCTTCACCTTAAGGTTCACGTTACCTCCGGGCAATGATAACCTCTCTTTTAAGCGGGCGATCATCTCCTGCGAAATATCGTCGATGTATATGCTTAACGTTATATCGTTGAGCAGGGTAGAGTATGCGTCGCTAAGTTGCTGTATTGCCGATATTTTCGCTTCATACTCGTCTTTATTGTAGAGTTTGGGCTTCACACTGCCCTTTACCATGATGAAATAGTCCTGAAAGAGGTATTGGCGGAAACGTTCGTAATCCTTATCGAAGAGCGTGAACTCGTGCTGGCCGCTGTAATCTTCCAACTTGAACCTGCCGAACGGCTTTCCGTTCTTGGTGTAGAGGTTCTGAACTCCGACAACCATACCTGCGACAAGGAAGTCCTTGTCGCGCAAGTCGTTCAGATTGGCGAACTGCGTCAACTGCGTATTGCAGAAGTGTTTGATAACCACTGCGTAGTCATCCAACGGGTGCGACGACAGGTACATTCCTATCATCTCCCGCTCGTGGTTGAGCGTCTCCAGCTTGCTCCACTCGTCGCATTGCGGCAAGAGAGGTTTCTGTATATCTATATGGTCTGCGCCGCCGAAAAGGCTCTGCTGCGGGGCATTCTTTTCGGACTGCATACGAGACCCGTAGCGAAGCAGCTGGTCTATGAACAGCGCTCCGGACGCATCCCTTTTATCGGCCGAGAATAGCTTGCTGCGGTGAAAGTCGTTTATGGAGTCGAGTGCGCCTGCAAGCGCCATGTTCTCTATGTTCTTCTTGTTGACAGCCTGCATGTTGGTGCGCTCCACGAAGTCGTACATATTTGTGAACCGCCCGTTTTTCTCCCTCTCCTCCACGATGCTCGTCATTGCTGTCTTGCCCACACCTTTCACTGCTGCAAGCCCGAAACGGACGTTACCTGCCGCGTCGGAGGTGAACGACTCTACGCTCTCATTGATATCGGGGCCGAGTACATTTATACCCATGCGCTTGCATTCGTCCATAAAGAACGACAGCTTATCCATGTTGGATAGGTTGCGGCTCAATATCGCAGCCATGAACTCGGAAGGGTAGTGTGCCTTGAGATAGGCCGTCTGATAGGCAACATAGGCATAGCATGTCGAGTGCGACTTGTTGAAGGCATACGAGGCGAATGCCTCCCACTCCGTCCATATCTTTTCGCACACGGCAGCGTCGTGCCCACGCTCGGTAGCTCCCTTTATAAACTTGGGCTTCATCTTGTCGAGCGCCGCACGTATCTTCTTACCCATCGCCTTGCGTAGCGCATCGGCCTCGCCGCCGCTGAATCCGGCCAACTTCTGCGACAAAAGCATCACCTGCTCCTGATAGACAGTGATGCCATAGGTGTCGGCCAGATACTCCTCCATTTCGGGGAATTCGTACTCCACACGCTCCTGCCCATGCTTACGGGCTATGAAGTTGGGTATCTTGTCCATAGGGCCCGGCCGGTAGAGCGCATTCATCGCTATGAGGTCTTCGAAACGGTTGGGTTTTAGGGCGCGCAGGTATTTCTTCATGCCCGGCGACTCGAACTGGAATATACCCGTCGTCTCTCCGCGGCTGAAAAGCGTGTAGGTCAGCGCATCGTCCAACGGTATGGCGTCGATATCTATGTCGATACCCTTGACCCTCTTTATGTTGGCTACGGCGTCCTTAATTATGGAGAGCGTTTTAAGCCCCAGAAAGTCCATCTTGATAAGGCCTATGCTCTCCACGAGTGTGCCTTCGTACTGAACTATATTTATGTAATTCTCCTCCTTGCTCTCCTTGTCCTGCTCCTTGTCTTTTACTGTGGCGAGCGGAACATAGAGTTCGAGGTCATCTTTGCCGATTATCACACCGCAGGCATGAACACCTGTCTGCCTTACCGAGCCTTCCAGCTTTTCGGCATACTTCAGTGTGTTCTGCACCAATATATTGGGCGAATTTCTCTCTCCGGCGAGTTCCGGAACATCCTTGTAGGCCCTCTCGAACGGCGTTTCGCCCTTGTCGGGTATCAGCTTATCTGGAACGAGTTTAGCGAGGCGGTCGCTTTCGGGGAGTGGCAGTTTCTGTACGCGCGCCACGTCGCGTATAGCCATTTTCGGGGCCATCGTCCCGAACGTAACTATCTGCGCAACACGTGTCTTGCCATATTTCTCCGTCACATATTTGAGAACCTCGCCGCGGCCGTCCTCGTCGAAATCGACATCGACGTCGGGGAGAGATATTCGGTCGGGGTTGAGAAAACGCTCGAAAAGCAGGTCGTATTTGAGTGGGTCTATGTTCGTTATCTTCAAGCAGTAGGCCACAACCGACCCTGCGGCAGAACCTCGCCCCGGGCCTACCGATACACCCATATTGCGCGCCGCCGCGATGAAATCAGATACAATAAGGAAGTAGCCCGGAAAGCCCATCCACTCTATCGTGCGCAGTTCGTACCGAAGCCTCTCCACAACCTTGTCGTCGAGCGTCTCACCATAGCGCGCCTTTGCGCCGCGCAGGGTTAGGTCGGATAGGTATAGGTACTGTTGCGACACAGTGAGCCACTCCTCCAACTGTTCGTCACCTGCGGCGAAACTGTCGAGCGACGGGGCTTCTGCGGCCTGTGCGCGCAGTCCTGTGAGGGTATCTATCTCGCGTTGTAACTTCTCTTGTTTGGTATCGTCGGCTTGACCATACTCAGGTGGGAACCCTACGCCTTGTTCCCGTGCCCAACCGTGTTGAGGACTACGCGCCTGCGACGCCAGAAATGCCTGAGGATCCATTGCGGCCGTGGACACCTTTTTCTTCCATTCAGGCCCGTATGCCACTGCCAACTGTCCCTGAAGCTGTGGGTGCAATTGGATAGCGCGGTTGATCGCGGCTGTGATTGCCGCAGAATGTGCCCTCCTTTGGTCCCATAATTGCATCCCATCGCCGGTCATTGATGCCCGCATGACCTCGACTTCCTCCAAGCTACGACGTGCTAAGACCGGAATGGATCCAAGGTCAATACCAGCCATGGGGCCAGGTGCGCCCATGGCCGCCAGATACCCCTGTAGCCGGGTGTTGAACCCGCCCCAGTCGTCGTAATTCAGATGTGAGATCAAAGCTTCGCTTATCGTGCGAGAGTTCTCGATCGCGTGCTGTTCAGTGTCCATCGGCTCGCGAGGAGAGACTAAAAGCCGGGAGACGCCATCTGAGTCCTGAATACTCCCAGTGACGCCGATTTGGTCTCCCGTCCATAGGTGCCCTTGCTCGAATAAACCAGGGATGCGTCGGATTAGTGCCTGTGGTCGGGCTGCGGCTAATCCAGCGTGGGCGAAACGGGGGAACACCGTACGCAGTGATGGGTCGGCAGTCATCTGCTCAGTGGCAGTAATCCGTAGCCAGTGATCAACGTCGTCCCTGTCCAATCCATCCTCTGTGCAATACCGATAGATACCGGCAATGACCTTGTTGTGCTCGGCTTGAATGGCAACGATGTCAGCGCCTGGGTCGCGCATTCGCTGGTAGGTGTTGACGCTCTGGGCGAAGAGCACCCGTCCTGCTGATTCAGCGGTAAACGGCGCGTGACCACGCTGGCGTGTGATCATAGCGTCGTATCGCGCTCGTTCTTTCTTTGACAACCTGGTCAGGTCTCCATCAACCTTCTCCAAAGCGTTACCGGCGAACAGGTCGTTGAGTGTGTTTGTCACCATTGAAAAACTGCTTCCGAGCATCTGCCGCGCTTGTGGGGAGAATAGGGTCATTGCAGCCATTGAACCGATGGCGCCAATCAGGGTTCGCCCGCCCATGCCATGTGTCAAACATGACATCATGGCCATGAGCATATGGTTCTGATACATGTCATGTTTGGACATGACCGAATCCAGCCGGTTGGCCCCAGATTTGTCTGGCGCCATGATCGACTTTGTCAGCCTCTGGGCAGCCAGAATATCCTCAGAAAGCAGCTTACGGACCATTCGACTATCAGTCGTGCCCCCCCATGGCTGCGATGCCCATAGCCTGGCCCTGCGTATCCATTCCTCATGGGCCCTGGCAGCATTCTCAGAGTTATGGAGCTGTGCGCGGACCTTGCTCTGGCGAGCTTCCCATTCGCTCTCATCATCGATGATCTCGGCGTCGTACACCTCTTTATCGTCAGTCGTCTTCTGTTGGGGCCTCGGGCCTGTTGCCGTTGTTGTCATGTCGTCTCCGTCCTCAATCGCACTACGCAAGCCTGTCTGCTAGTAACTCATTTCATAGTCGTTGTCACCATTAGTAGGAAGCTCCCGCGCAACCGGTTTACCTGTCCATACCGGCGGTTTGACTGCAACCGCTATTGCCGATCGTCGTTGCAAGACCCGGGTTTTCGCCATCGGCTCGTTGGCTGCCAGGGTGTCTCGCTTGACCATCGACTTGTCGTACCCGACGTCCTTCACTGGGTTGCCCGCCTCGAAGTCGCGTAGTTGTCTCGCCACTTCCCGCCGGGCTTGCCGTGTGGGTGCGGAGGCGAATTGGTCCATGC
>QMCD01004173.1_pt1 | contig 16896 bp, 12 predicted proteins | sample 1821841 | NCBI WGS metagenome assembly QMCD01 (sample SAMN01991225, study PRJNA193472) | Termite gut metagenome, whole genome shotgun sequencing project. | isolation source: worker | host: Macrotermes natalensis | reverse complement strand
TGGTATGAACTGCGCGGCATTGGTCATGGCGTGAGTTTTCGCTACAATCCCGAATCGTTTCTTGGAAGCACAAAACTTGTCGAGGGTACCCTTAGTTTCTGGGGCATCAACGATCAAGGAACAGACCGACTGGGTGGACGGCGACGGGATGTCCATTTTCCCCACAAATATCGTTACCATTTATGGTGGCAACACCGGCAAGATATTCCCTCGCTCTGGAAATTCCAAGGGCCGTGGACCGTGACCGCCCAGTTGGGGAAAATGTCGGACAGAAATTTTTCGAGCCTCTATTTCCCCAATGCTTGGACGCTGGAGCCGAACCGCTCCACAGGAATTGAACTGAAAAAGATTGAAGGAAACGCGTCCTTGCAGTTATCAATCGATTGGGCACTGGATGATTTTGTCACGAACGCCAACAAACTCCCGGAGCTAAAACACACGAAAATTGGACAGTCACTTTTGCGCGAGCATCTGACGTGGTATGAACAAACGCGAGTGGGTTTGATCGATTTCCAAACCGCCAGTGCCCCCTACGATTGGGCGAACGATGGCCGCTATTTTCATTATTTGCCCTGGGAATTGCGGCCTGGCAGCCCCACGAATGCGCCGCCCAGCACGCCGGGCGGTTTACAGCCACAAACATTGGATGCCACGTTTGAGTATTTTTCCACGCGACACGAACTCGACGCGCCTTTCAATCTGGGCGCGCTGCGAGTCGTGCCTTACGCGCTCGGTGAATTCGCGCACTGGGGCAAAGATCGCACGGATAACGATGTGCAACGTTGGTTTGGACAAGGCGGGGTACGTCTGAATTTGCCGCTTTGGAAAGTGAATCCGAACATCGCCAGTCGCGCTTTGTACGTCAATGGAATCGCGCACAAAATCGACTTGGATGCGGAATTTTCTTACGCGCAGGCCGACAAAAGCATGGAAAACCTGATCTTTACAGAAGGCTTCGACCGCTGGTCTGTGGAAGATTTTCGTCGCAGATATTCCGTCACCACGTATGGGGGGGCGATTCCCTTGATGTACGATCCGCGATATTACGCGCTGCGAGCGGGAATGGCGGGCTTCGTGACCGCAGGAAGCACGGAAATTGCCGACGACTTGACACTCATGCGTGTGGGAATGACGCACCGCTTTCAAACCAAGCGAGGACCGGTCGGTCGCCGCCATATCATCGACTGGATCACGCTCTCAGCACACCTAAACTATTATCCCCAAGCGGAACACAATTTTGGCAAGTCCGTTGGCCTCATCGATTACGATTTTCTGTGGCATGTGGGTGACCGCTTTTCCGTTTACTCGTCTGGCCTGTACGACGAAGGCCAGAACATCACGCGAATGGGAGCGGTTTGGCAGCGACCCAAGCGCGGCAGTGTGAGCATCACGATGGATAAACTGGATGGAATGATTACCCGCACGTACTTGTCACTGGGAACATCGTATACGATGAGTGACAAATACAGGATGAGTTATTCCACGTCGTTTAATATCCGCGACACTTGGGAAATCACCGGACACAATTTCTCGTTTACCCGGACGGGCGAGGCTTTCCGCATCTTGGTGGGCGTGGTGTACAGTCAGCCGCGCGAAGAATGGAGTTTCAATTTTGGTATCGAACCCGTCTTCATGCAAGGAATTGCCGCCAAGTTACAGCGTCAGGCCATGCAGATGGTCAATAATTTTCAGTGATGTCGTATATTGTTTATTTTCGTCGCCATATCGCGTCATCAGGAATGTGAAGATTCTGTTGCGCGGCGGCAATGTCCGCACGAAAACGTTTTGCGTCCACCGGATAGCCCGCGGTGGCTTTGAGATGCGGAACATGATTTTGCCAAAAACGATTGAACCGAAGCATGGAAAGCTCACGCAAATACTTGGAAATCATGGAAGAAAGCGCGATGGGCATCTCGGATTCTCCTTTGGCTTTGAAGCAAAATTCCAAAGGATGTCCTCTATACGATAACCGGTACCGACTTTGCGTCGCGTTTTCTTCGAGAACTTGCACGAAGATGCTAGGAAAGTATTGCACAAGACAATCGAGATACCGATTGCGGCCACCGTGTTTGTCGCATTGCACCAAAATCGTTTCATTCGGGTCTTCGCGCAATATTGTGCAAGAATGGAGAGCTTCTTTTATTAGCTCCAACGTCGTATGCGAAAGCACAGCCGCCTTGGCACCGCTTCTGTTGATCGTTTCGTATCGATCCAATTGCCGATTAAACTCTTCGGCATGGAGAGCACGCGAATGTGCCGAACATAAGACGACGGCATGATCTTCCAAAATACGTGCAAAAATGGCCGCATTCCGCGCGATTTGGGACTGCGTACCGGCAACCGGAAGGTCATTTTCAGCAACATCATCATTCATGGCAGACGGCAGTGCATGAAAATGATCAAAAAGCACGCTGTCCTTGTTCGCATTGATACCCAAGTGGGCAAAAACAGATAGGACGCTTGTTTCCAACTGCTCTAGTGAGCCGCCGCCGTGAAAAATTTTTTTGGAATCCGCGATACGCATTCCTGCGGCATCGAGTGCGTTCATGCAAACGTTCAGACCACGATCGTGTTGTTCAGGCAGACGCCAAACCGTCGCTGTTACGATAAAAGGACCCAGATTCGGGCCATACCCCGCCTCGTCTGTCCCGATCACAATCATCTTTTCAATCTCGCTTGAAAAAGGGTGTAACCAAGGTGTAACAAAAAACTCACGCGGCCTCTCGAACCGAAAATTCGCCGTTTTCGCTAATGTCGGTAAACTGGACGGAAATGGGTTTGGACACGCCTGACTCTTGCATGGTCACACCATAAATCGACGAAGCCGCCGCCATGGTTTGCCGGGAATGGGTAATCATCAAAAATTGCGTTTGCGTGCGAAATTCCTTGATAACACGGACAAAGCGGTCGATATTCCCTTCATCCAGCGCGGCATCGCACTCATCAAGAATGCAAACCGGGTTGGGACGAAAACGAAAAAACGCGAGCAACAGAGCCACACAGGTCATCGTTTTCTCGCCGCCACTGAGCAGCGTCACGCTCTTGAGTTCCTTGCCCGGCGGCTTGGCGACAATATCAATACCGCTTTCCAAAATATCGTTGGGATTTTCTAAAACCAAGTCGGCCACCCCACCGCCGAAGAGCTGTTGAAACAATTCACGGAAGTGCAATTTGACACCTTCAAAGGTTTCTTCAAAGAGCCGCCGACTGTCGGTGTTATTGCGTTCAATAATTTTTTCAATCGCCTTTTTGGATTCCAAAATGTCGTTGTACTGAAAAGAAAGGGTTTCGTAACGCGCTTCCAACTCTTCGAGCGTTTCCATCGCCTCAAGATTGACGCTGCCCAATTTACCAATTTGCAGACGGAGCGATTCCATTTCCGCGCGAACCTCAGACGAAGAAATGGCTCTGTCGGTTTCATTCGCCATCGGCCGTAACCCCGATATGTCCGTAACATCAATGTCAAAATCCTCGCGCATTCGTTCTACGAGCGTTTGTTGCTCATGTACCGAACGTTGAATTTCCATTTCTTGCGCGTGCAGTTTGGCCTGCACTTTTTGCGTTTCTTGCCGCAATTTTTTCCGCGATGCCTCTAGGGTATCTCGCTGGGCCGAAAACACGGCGCGCTGACAATGCGCTTCCATCGCACAAGTGGCAAGCTGTTCTTTGCTTACGTACAGCGAGGCCAAGCCCGCCTCAATCTGCAAAACAGCAAGGCGAAACGCGTCGCGGCGTGCTTTTTGCGAGCGAATGCGTCCCTGCTGGTCTTGTACCGTTTTTTGGCACTCCATAAAATGGGTCTGTAATTGACGAAGTCGTTCTTTCAAGGCTTCCAGACGTTCTTCGCTTTTCGCAAGCTCGATTTTGGAATGGGTCATTCGCTGAAAATGCGCCGATTGCAGCGATTCGGCTTCCTCCAGTTCGCGCGTCGTGGCAATTTGATCCTGTTCAAGTCGTTCTAATTTTGTAGCAAGCTGCGCAATGTTTTTGGTTTCTGCATCACGAAGTTCAATATTCTGAACGATGTTCTTCTCCAGTTTTTCCAGTTCGCTTTGCAGTTTTTTTTCTTGTTCGTGTTCTCGCTGAAGCTGTTCTCCAAGCGTGGATAGTTTCATACGTTTTTGGTCAAATTCGCGAAGCGATTTTTGATACTCGCTTGTTTCGGCTTCGACATCAATCTCATCGAGCGCGACCCGCTCTTGGATTTTCGCGATTTCTGTTTCAAAAATGACGATCTGGGCATCCAAGTCGTTTTGTTGTTCCAAAAGTGTGCGAAGCTCACTACGGCGCGTGATGATCCCGGTGGTCGTGTTGAGCGGGCCCACACTGAGCGACCCGTCGGGCGTGAGCATCTCCCCGGAAAGCGTGATAAATTGTGTTTGGTTATCGCTTTCCTGATAGAGTTTGCGCGCAACAGAAATGTTTTCAACAATCCAGGTTTTTCCCAAAAGTCGATGCACAAGCTCGGTAAACTTAGGATCGGCCTTGACGAAACGGTCCGCGCGCCCCACCACGCCGGAGCGATGGGAAAAGCCATCCCAGGGTTCCTCCCGATGTTCCGGGTCAAGCCAAGTGAGTGTCACACGCCCCGGAAACTCGGCGGCATGTTCTTCGGTATGTTTGAAAAGTTCGCGTTTGGGTGAAACAACGATTTTTTGTGCGTTTTGTCCCAGTGCCAGCTCTATCAGCGAGGCGGCTTCCACATCGACCCGAAATAAATCCGCGACAAGCCCAAAAACGTGACGAAACGGACTAGAAGGGTTTTTGGATTCATGCAAAACGGCTTTCACGCCCGGATTGAGTCCCTCGTTTTTGCGAATCAATTCTTCCAGTACAGAAATGCGCTCGCGCAGAGCACTTTGCCGTTGCTTTTGTTCCGAAAAATCCTGCATCCTCCGTGCCAGCTCTTTCGCCGCCGCACTTTTTCGCTGTTTGGCCTCGTCAATTTGGGCGAGCTTTTGCGACACGACAAGTTGGAGTGCGGAAACTTCTTCTTGAAGGACAGCGGTTTGAAGTTGTAATTGCCGCTGGTTTTCCATGAGAGTGGCCAAGCGGGTCGTACCTTGTTCTTTGGAAATTTGGAGCGTCTGATATTTAGACTGGAGCGCGTCCCGTGCGCTCACCTGCTTCGCTTTCCGCTGCGAAAAAGAGGCCATTTCTTCGTAAATCACGTTTTTGCGCTCTCGCGTTTCGCAGCACGTTTTTTCGTGATTGTTTCCGTCCTCCAATAATTTATTATACGATAATATTTGTGACTGAACAAGCCTGTCCGCATCGTCAAGCTCGTTCGTTGTTTGCTGCATCAAGGTTTCCATGTCGCCACGGCGGTGATTCGACTCGGACAACTGGCGAACCGTCTGAACGATGTCGGCTTCCAGCTCGTCGATTTGCGTTTTATAAACCTCGATGTTTGATTCGTCGCCGACGATTTGCTGACGCGTGGCGGCCATTTCGCTTTCCAAACGGCGAATCCCCAAATCGACCTTTTCCATCTCGGAATGCACCCACGTCCATTCCGTTTCCTGGAGTGTCACATGTTCCGCTAGCGTTTCCGCCACGGTCTGGACTTGAGATGCCGCCTGTTTGAGCTTGTCAATTTTTGCGCTATATTTCAGGTAATCCTCGTGTCCTGACCGCTTCCGCAATTCTTGTAACCGCGAAGAGTATTCGCGATAGAGTTTCGCCTTGCCCGCCTGGGTGCGCGTCGTTTGAAGCTGATGCCCCACTTCGGTGACCATATCCCCGATGCGAACCATCATTTGATCCACACGTTCCATGCGGCGGAGAGCTTCTTGTTTTCGTGCGTTAAAGCGACTGATTCCGGCGGCTTCTTCAAAAATCACGCGTCGCTGGACGGGCGAACTTTGTAACAATCCTTCGACCCGGCCTTGCTCGATAATGCTGTATGCTTGCGTTCCCAAGCCCGTTCCGATCAATAAATCTTTGATGTCTTTGAGTCGGGCAGCCTGACGATTGATCAGATATTCGCCTTCACCACTGCGGTAGATGCGGCGAGTGAGATGCACTTCTGGGGTGTCGAGATCGAAAGTTTTTGTTTGATTATCAAACGTAAGCGTGACTTCCGCCGCCCCCATTGGAGCGCGACCGGCGGCCCCATTGAAAATCACATCCGTGGCTTCACAGCCGCGAAGTTTTTTCATGCTTTGTTCGCCAAGCACCCATTTGATAGCGTCAACGATATTGGATTTTCCAGAGCCGTTGGGGCCGATCAGCGCGGAAATACCGTCCGCAAACTCCAGACGAGTGCGGTCGGCAAAACTTTTGAAGCCTGACAGTTCAATGGCACGAAGCACGATAAAAGATGCTCAAAAAGGACGCGCAAACAAGCAGCACACAGAAAAATGGAAACGCAAAAACGCCCTCTGCCGTCTTTTCGGTGTCGACAAACAGGCGCGGAATAGTAGCGACTTCCAATCCTTGTCAAGAGCGGCCTTGTGCCGTATCTAGCGCGAATCGCGCTTGGATTTCTCTTTCTGAGCGGCCAGATAAATCATGCGCAGCTCGTGCAACATCGTCGTCAAGGTTTGCTTTTCCTCTTCCGTTTGACTCCCGCGCGTTTTTTCATCCAAAAGAGCAATCGTGTCAATCAGATGTTGACCTTGATGCAGCAAGAGGGTCGTGGAGCCATCGATGGGATTCGGAAAAACGCCCAAGGAAATCATCACTTGATGCGCCAAGCCACTCGCCAAACTGATGAGGGTGGGTGGGGGAAGCGGAACATCCTGCGGAGTGTGGTCGTTTTCCGGGGTAACCGGGAGGTCTGCCGAAGCATTTTGTGAGTCTGTCATGGTCAAGTCAAGGTTACGCACTGCGTTTGAGTTTTGATGGGACACGCAAATTGAAAAGCCCAAAAATTTCGTCCGGGTTCCACATCGAAGAGGTGTCCCAGCCACGCGCGCCGGACAGAATCAATTCCGATAATTCCCGCTTCTCTTGCAAAACCCGGTCAATACGTTCTTCAATCGTATCGGTCGAAATAAATTTTTTCACGTAGACGGTTCCGGCTGCCCCGATGCGATGTGCCCGATTGATCGCCTGATCTTCCACCGCGGGATTCCACCAGCGATCAAAAAGAAACACATACTCCGCAAATTGCATGTTCAGTCCGACACTGCCGGTCGCATAACTGATGAGAATGGCGTGAATATCTCTATCTTCTCGAAACTGTTTGATGACCTCTTCCCGCTGACGGTGCGGAATTTTGCCGTGATACTCGACAATGCCAAAGGGTTCCAGTGGGGTACGCAATTTTTGTAATGTTTCCACCCACTGGCTAAAAATAATCGCCTTTCGTCCACTCTGGGCGATTTCTTCCATGTTGGCAGTGAGCCGCTCCAGTTTCGCACTTTCACCTGTTGCTGGATCAAAATTGCAAATCTGTTTGAGTCGCATGACCAGCTCAAAAACCTGCGGAATCGACACGCTGTCGCCAGCTTCGGAAAGCCGCAGCACGCCATCATCTTCGGCGATTTTGTACGGTTCCATCTGTTCCGGCGTGAGTTCAAGATATTCATTTTTTTCCAGTTTGGGCGGCATGTCCTTGAGCACTTTGTCTTTGGTACGGCGCAAAATATGCTCGCCCACCACGTTTCGCACTTCTGAAGGACGCAGACCGGACTGCAAAAAGCCGGGTGAGAGAAATTCAAAAATGCCGACCAAATCTTCCTGTGAATTTTCGACGGGCGTGCCGGTCAGTGCCCAGTTTCGTTTGCGGGGCAAGGCTCTCGCTGCCTGCGAAGTCGCGTTATTTTTGTTTTTGATGCGTTGCGATTCATCCAGCACCACGAGGTCAAATTGCGGGCCACCTTCTTCGCGCGGACAATCAAAATATTCGCGGTCACGATTGAGAAGCTCGTAATTGGCCAAACGGACGGGGATGCCCGGCAGCTGCCAGAGCCATTTTCGTTTGGCGGGTGAACCTTCAATTTGTTGTACGTTAATTTCTGGTGCCCACATTTCGAATTCACGTTTCCAGTTGGAAAGCAGCGGTTTAGGGCACACCATGAGCACGCTGCGCAGCTCGCCTGTCCGCAATAACAGCCGAATCGTGGTGATGGCCTGCATGGTTTTGCCCAGCCCCATCTCATCCGCCAGCACGGCAAAATGGGCACTGTATAGAAAGGCGATTCCTTCACGTTGATACGCGAACGGGTCGAACGGCATTTCGAGGGTGGGCTGATTCAAAATCGATTCGATGGGCGGCTGCAAAATATAACTGAGCCGATCTTCGATTTTGATCGCATCGCGGGGCACACGAATTCGGGTCAGGCTTTCGGGATCAGGCTTTTCCCAAAGTGCGTCATTTGCCAAAGAGGGATGGCACATTTCGGGCAACAACTCCGCGATACCGAGTTTTTGCTCCAAAAAATCTTGTGCTCCCTCTGACAGATTTTCCGCGTAAAGAGGCTCATCCACAATGACTTCAGCAGGCGGGCCGATTGCCGGATCGTAAAAAAACCAGCTGCGTGAACCCACCCGCATCGAATGGGGGATGGGCACGGACACCACGCGAAATTTGGGCACGATGTGGGCTTTTGGGGTCAACCTGTCCGGCAGCACAGAAAGGCTCATCGTTTGTGCTAATTCGTGATTCCAATCAAGATACATAAAAATCGTTTTTTTTTTGGGCAGAGCTGCGGTCATTAGAACGCAGCTCGTATGAGCGAAAGCCTTATCGTACCGGCAAGAGAATTTCCATGCCGACCGGCAACGGTTCGTAGGCATTCTGAACAATTTCGGTGTTCAGCTTCAGAATTTCTTGCCAGCGACTGGAATCACGAAGACGATTCATCGCAATTTTGAAAACAGTGTCGCCTTGTTGCGTGATATAGCGGCCTTGCGACATCCGCACCACGGGCGGGCGAGTTGTTGTTGCCGTGGCACTTCGTTCCGCCGGACGAGGCCTACCAGAATTCCGCGAGCGTGCGAGATAGTCTTCATACGTTTTGGACAAATAATCGGCGGACGGGATTTCAATGACCGTGCCCGGCATCGGCTTCCATGTCGCACCGTTGCGGCGATTATGCAGTGCCAGCGCAGTATAAAGCAAGGTTGTGCCGTATTTCTGTTCGCAAATGGTTAAGTACGTGTCGCCTTCCCGAACCGTATATTGTTCCATTTCGGCGCGAGAATTCTGATTGTCGTCGCCACCGTCGCTGAAAATCTGGCGAAAAGGCCGCGCTCCTCGCTCGGCCAAACTGTTGGACGGTTCCGCGCTGCCGCGAATTTCAGCACGAATTTCGGAGGGCTTGGAACGGCGACTCGCCCCGGTTTGATACCGGCCCATCCCTGTCGCAAAAGATGGCAAAGGCGCATTGGCGTCAAGGACGGCTTCTTCCGGCACAATTTCCCCAAGCGTCCCGGAAAGGACCGATGGAACATCCGCATCTTCATTCGGCAAAAATCCGAACAATTGATTTGAAGACGGATCATTCGGATTGAGTGGAACAGAAAGCGGCTGAAAATCGGATTCAACGGTCGGATCAAAAAGCTGCGCCGTTTAATGCCGGAATCGGCTCATCGTTCGTGGGTTGCGACGACTGCAATCGCAGACGATGCGGTGTGGATGGCGGAGGAGTTTGGCGAAGAGAGGCGACCTCCTGTTGCAGATTCTGGGCAAAAGTCTGCTCGCTTAACTGAGCTGTTTGCGGCGAAGGATTGGTGACCACTTCCGTCGCTGCGCGGTGGGAGATTTCTTGTGTCGTCCTCGCGAAGTCGGGCAATTCCATCGCCTGCCTGTTCGATAAAGTTGCCACCGCCGGAGTTTCCGTTGGTACTGTGACCGCAGACAACCCGGCCTCGGACAACACGACTTCGGGTGGCGCAACCGGTGTGGGCATGGTCGTGTCCATCGCCATCACGGGGACTTCAATTCGTGGGGCAACCTCAGATTGTTGATCAATCGCATCCGTACCGGGTGGGCCAGTCAGTTTTTCGATGTCATTGGAAACGGGAATACTTGGCGTAACTTCGGATTGTGTTAAAAGCGGCAGTGCGGCAGGCTCCGGGCCAAGCGGTGTCACGACCGGAAAACCGCTCTCGGTAATTTGGGTCAAGGAATCTTTGCTCGGTATCCCAGCGTGATTAGTCTGCGAGGCGGCGGCAATCGGGGAAGCAGGTGCTTCCAGAGGCAAAACGGGAGCTTGCGGTTCTGCTGGTGTTACGGGCACAATTTGCTCCTGCGTGGCTTGCATGGGAAAGCCATCATCGATAGCCAACTCAGTTGCCTTGTCGGATACAGGGGTTGTTTCTGCAATCGAATCCAAAGCGACACCAAATGGGTCCGCAACATCTTCCGCTGCCAGTTTCTCTGCTGCCAGTTTCTCCGCCGCCAATTTTTCTGCGGCCAATTTTTCTGCGGCCAGTTTCTCCGCCGCCAATTTTTCTGCTGCCAGTTTCTCTGCTGCCAGTTTCTCTGCTGCCAGTTTCTCCGCCGCCAATTTTTCTGCGGCCAGTTTCTCTGCTGCCAGTTTCTCCGCCGCCAATTTTTCTGCGGCCAATTTCTCTGCTGCCGCCTTCTCGTCTGCCAGCCGGGCCACTTCCGTCACTTCCGCACGGGAATCGGGCTTTCGCGGTGCCAGAAAAGTCTTCGCGGCAACATATCCGCCCACCAGAATCAGCACCATGGCGGCCAAGGCCGTTGCTTTGATTCCCAAGGCCACCCAGCGAAACCGCCCTTCGTCTTCTAAATCATAGTCTATATCGGCACTGTCAATTTGCGGCGTTTGCGTGTTTTGGGCAGTCACAGAGGACGATGCACTCTCTCGCACCGTTTCCGGTTCGTCTTTTTCCCGTTTTGCCAAGAAAAGATTCAGGCATGAAAACAAGATTTGTCCCGTTGCCCTGACGAGAGCCACAATGCTTGTTCCAACGGTTTTGAGAAAGGGTAGGCCTTTTTTGGGCAGCGTGAAGACACTCGCTCCGGCAACGCGCAGTTTCGCCCAGCACTGTCCCAGACTCGCCCAGACACGCTCCGCCAAGGTTGGCTCCTCGTCTTCTTCGGTAAAATCGGGCCTTTCCCGTTCCATTTTGCTGCTCATCGCTCTATTTTCCTTGTTGACGGATACGGCTTTGTCACGCGGCAGGGTGGGCTTCGGCGACATGGCCGCCCGGGACACCGACTTCACCGCAGGCACGACACCATCTGCTTCCGCATCGGCATTCGGTTGGTAGGATGCCAACCCATCGACAAGCTCATCGAGTTCCTCCAAGGTTTGTTCCATCCCGCTGGGCAGCTCTGTCCCGGACATTTCACCATAAAAGGAATTGTAACGATCCTGATTCTTTTTTTTCGACATGCTTCACTTCCTTGCACTGACTGCATTCACTGTACGGCCTTGCATCGAGGCTTGCGTGCCCTAGCGACACTTGGCCGCCCGCAATTTCGCGCTCCGTGCCCGCGGATTGCGTTCGACTTCTTCTTTCGATGCCACGATGGGCTTTTTTGTCAAAATTTCCCACCGCGGATCATCGCGGAAAGCATTCTTGACAATACGATCTTCCAGCGAATGAAAACTCATCACGACCAAGACCCCTTCCGGTTTTAATCGTTCCGGCAGCGTTTTCAACACCGCTTCCAGCGACCCGAGCTCGTCGTTGACAGCGATGCGAAGGGCTTGGAAAGTGCGGGTGGCCGGGTCAATCGACCGACCGTGCTGCTGACGGGGCACACAGCTTCGCACTAATTCCGCCAAATCCGCCGCGGTTTGAATCGCTTTGCCTTCTTGGCATCGCTTGACAATGCGCCGCGCAATCTGGCGACTATACCGCTCTCCTCCAAAGCGAAAAATCACGTTGGCAATGTCTTCTTCCTTGAGCCTTTGGAGCATTTCTACCCCGGTTTCGCCTTCTGTGACATCGAAACGCAAATCAAGTGGCCCAACAGCCTCAAAACTAAAACCCCGCTCCCGATCCGCAAGCTGGTCGCTGGACAACCCCAAATCGAGCAGCATCCCGTCAATTTGGTCAATCTTCAGCAAATCGAGAGCCTCGTCAAAATAGCGAAAATTGGCATGGACAAAACGCACTGGCAGGTTTTCTGGGCGATTATTCTGATTTGCCCGCCGTGCCTCCCAAAACGCGAGCAATCGCTGTTTTGTCCGATCTAAAGCCGCCTCATCGCGGTCCATACCAATCACGGTGGCACCCCACTGGGAATGCTGAATGATGGCTTGTGTGTGTCCGCCGCCGCCCAGCGTGCCATCGATGTAACATCCGCCCGGCCGGGGAGCCAGTAGCTCGATGACCTCATCAAGGAGCACAGGAATGTGGACGGTGTTTTGGAGACTCGATTGTGTCACGGCGATGCCAAACGCAATGGGAGTGAAAGGAACCCAAAGGCAGTGGCCTCAAGAATAACCAATAATGGATTTTAAGAAAAGAGCAATTTTTTGCCCAAGTTTGATGGCTCTCCAGACCTTTTGGCTCCCGCCAGCATGTGGCGGAACAGTTTTTTCGGAGTACCTGTTAAATAGAAGGCTTTCGTCCATATCGTCACAGGATCATTATTTTCTGGCGAAAGCCTTTCGCTGGTGTGGCAACAGCGGCATTCAAGAATTCAGATAATCGCACAAAGACCGCAATAATTTTCGCGCTTGTTCGTTTTTCAGCAAGGTCGTGTCGTACTGCATCGAGATTCGTAGTTGATCCGCGTACGAATGCAAGCAAATGCCGAGTGCCGTTTGCGGGCGGACCGGGGGAACAATGTCCAGTTCCGTCAGCTCCAAGTTGCTATCTAGCTGAAGTCGACCATCACGTTTCGGAAAAGGCGACTCTTTCCAGCAAATTCCCAAATTGGTCACCGTGGCCGTGGCCCAGCAGCGATTTTGGTTGACCATTCTTTGGATGCCACCGAGAAAGCGGCGAAACAATGCCAAGCCGTGAATCATAGCCCAGCCCAGATTGTAACGCTTGACATGGTGCATTTCGCGGTGCAGGCCAAACGCAAATTTTTTGCCTTCGCCAATCTCCTTGATTTTTCTGTCGATAAAAACCATGCTGACGATGTTGGCCGCTGGCATCATTTTGTCCGCCTCGGTGCGAAGATTCGTCGGAACAGCCAGCCGCAAATAACCTTTGCCGGGCGGGATGTTTTCGTTTTTTTGCCAATCACGAATGGCCAAATACGTGGCCCGGAGTACCCAATCGTTTAGCGTCAATCCCTGCTGTTTCGTTCGCTCAATCATTTTCTGTGTTTCCGCATGACTCCAATGATGCGAAAGCAAGGCGGGAAAGTCGGCGGGCGGCGTTGTGCGTGCCAAGTCCGGTTTTTGGGGAACGAGTGGGTCAACGCGATGCCACAAAAAATGTTTTGCACGATGGAATTCCCGAAAATACTTGAGGGGCTTTTTCAAAATCGGGCTCAAAAAACGGCGAAATCCACGCCGCCCAGAATGGCTTTCCCCGGTGCCACGCAAAGTGCAGCGTGTTTTCAAAAGTTCGAGCGACACTTCAGGAGCAGCGTTAGGAAGGGGAAAACCTCGCAGCGCGGCGTATTCAACGAAGGCATCTTCAAAAAAACGGAGCATTCCGATTCCGTCTGACACACTGTGATGAAATTCAAAACGCAACAAGCACTGCCCGGCGCTTTCGTCAAGTAAGACGGAAATGATCAAGCCTGGCGATTGAAAAAGATCAATGCCTTTCGCCGGGGGATGCACGCTTTTTTTTGTGAAAAAAACCGCCACCTCGGGTTCTTCATCGCTGCTCACCCAATTGAGCTGCCCGGACGGAGTTTGTTTCCCAAAAGAACAGAGTACGAGAGAACGGAGCAAAGGATGCCGTTTGAGCGCGGCTTGCAGTGCGTGACGAAAAACGTCCTGATCCAACACTCCTTTCAGACGGAAAAACATAAAGCAACTCATTGGATAGGCGGGATGACTATCAACGAGCATATACTCTTCAAAGGGCGTGAGTGGCTCCATGATTTTTGCTTCACTGATTATGGTACAACTGCGAGTTCTTGTGGCTGCTTTTGTTTTCCAAATCGGCTCATAATCGCATATCGGGCAAGAAACAGCATCAGTTCCTTGTCCATGACAGGACAGGGCCAATGCGGTGCGGCCGCTTGAATTTGGGTGGAATCAAACTGAGGATCATCCTGCAAATAGGCGCGATAAACTTGGACTTGCTCGTGATAATTTTTGAAAAACCAATCTTCGCTGGCCAATTGAGGGTCAGTCTCTTTCGCTAAATCCGAATATGTTTCGACCGCATCCTGAAGCACATCGACGAAATCGGCCAAAGTTGGCGGCTGGGGTGAGGTCATGTGATACGTTTGACCATGAAGCTCGGGGTGTTGAAAAATGTGGTCAAACACATCCGCAACCCAATCAACGGGCACAAAATTTTTGCGTTCCTGACCAGTCAGTCCCAAAAAGTTTAACAGCTGCCGCCCACTGGTCGACCCTAGCGGCAGACGCTGGACCATCGTGTGCGCCAGTTTGAGGACGGCGTAAAAACCGTGAAAGGTGGACGTGTAGCCCGTTTTGGAATCGCCGACAACAATGGAGGGTCGATAAACGGTCAGGCAGTCAATTTTTCGTGCTTCCTTCGCAGCCCTGACCATTTTTTCCGCGTTAAATTTGCTTTGCTCGTAATCATTTCGCAGTGTTTGCCCCACATCCAAGTCGTTTTCCGAAAAATTTCGTGCCGAACCGGCCACGTAGGCAGTCGAAAAATAATGCAGATCACGGATGTTCGTTTCGTGGCAAAAATCCAGAATATTTTGCGTTCCTTGAATGTTGGAAACCCAAGGTTCACTGCCCTGCGCACCATAAAACGTTAAGCTAGCGGCACAATGAATGAGCGTTTGGCAAGAATCGGCACACCACTGCCGATGCGGATGAAACCAATCGGGTCGCTGAAGGGAGCCGGAAAAAACGATGGGACGCGGCAGATTTTCCCGCAATATTTTTTCCCATTCCTTCACCATTTTCTCGATGCGCTGCTCCGCCGACGCTTTTCCGCTTGGGCGGGCCAGAACCGCCACATTTTGTTTTCGACGCAACAAATCGCGCAGAAGGTACGAGCCAAGGAGCCCTGTGGCCCCGGTGAGGAAAACAAATTTTTGCGTCATCATTTTTTCGCGTTTTTTGGCCACAATGGTTACATCCACTTCTGTTCGCCCCGCCTTCGCTGGGATGACGAGTCATAGGATAGCTTTAATATAGGCCAATATGCCCACTCTCGCAAGCAGAATACGTGGTTTTTGTTCGTTTCTATTTTGCCCGGGACCCTGTTTCTTTCGTACAAATCGATTATCTCCTACAATCCGAAGCCCTCTGTCAAAGTCTCAACAGGCGAAAGTCTCAAGGTGGGTCAAACCCGCCCGGATGCCACGGGTGACAACGTAAAACGCGGCAAATTCCTTTCCATGTTCCACGAAAAGGGCCGTATTTTTTGATGGCCAAGAGCATATACGTGCTGCATGACGGTTCAAAGCGGCAAGTATGCGGCAAAAACGGACTGACGCACTTTTTGTAAAAAAGCACGAGACCAATCAATGGCCAAACGATGAGGACGGCGAAAAACGAGGATAAAAAGGACAACCAGCGGGCCATCACAAACGCACTTTTACCCCTTTTGAGGCCAAAAATTCTTTCATTTCACGAATGGAAAACGTTCCGAAATGGGCAAGGGAGGCAACAAGTACGGCAGCGGCGTGACCTTGATCAACGGCCTCAAAAAGATGTTCCAGTTGGCCCGCCCCACCCGAAGCGATGACCGGCAATGTCACCGCATCCGCGACCGCACGCGTCATTTCAATGTCGTAACCCGTCTGTTTGCCGTCTGTGTCCATGCTGGTTGGCAAAATCGCGCCTGCTCCGAGCTGCTCGGCCCGCTTTGCCCAGTCAACGGCATCAAGAGCCGTTCCCTCTGTGCCGCCTCGGACAACGACTTCAAAGCCGCTGGGCATGGCGGCGGACTTTTTGGTGTCAATGGCGATGATAACCGTTTCACGGCCAAAATTTTTGACCATCTGCTCCACGAGCGCGGGATTCTTGACAGCGGCACTATTGACGGAGATTTTGGCCACACCGACATCCATCAGCCGCTTCACATCGTCAAGTTCGCGAATTCCGCCGCCAACTGTCAGGGGAATGGTGATGGCTTTGACGGTTCGGGCTACAGCGTCAAGCATGGTTTTGCGATTTTCCAGTGTGGCCGAGATGTCCAAGAAGACCAATTCGTCCGCGCCCGCCTCGGAATAGGCCGCGGCGTTTTCCGCCGGATCGCCCAGCTCTTTGAGGTCAACAAATTGGACACCTTTGACAAGGCGGCCATCTTTTACGTCCAAACAGGGAATGATTTTGCAGTATGTCACGACCGTATGTCACAAAAAAGGAAGGAAAAGGAATGAGCTCCTGCCATTATACCCTGAGAAAACCGAGTGCCTAGAGCAGGGCAGGTTTCCAGCGTTCCGCGCATCATTCGGATACCATTCGGAACTTGGATCGATTTCCTCGACCTTGCCAAACAGTCACGCTTTTTGCATAGCGTAACCTTTTTGTACAACGTAAGACAGTCGCGTTTTTTCTGTCGTACCGGCAGATGCTTTTTTTTTGCAGAGTTGTTTGACCGGGGACGATTACCAAGTTGCTCCATTTTTTGACGCTTCGTCTTTCACCCCTGGGAGAACAACCATGAAAAAACTATGGCCTCGCGCATCTTGCGTCTTGATGGCTTTTTTTGCCAGCTCTTTTGCCAACGCGGACAGCATGGACCGTTCCGAATCGATGAACCGCCCCGTTGCGGTGCATGATGTGAAAATCCAGGTGAACCATCACGAAAATGTACTGGAGATCTCCCATCGGGGTCCACATACTTCACAGGATTATTCCCCGCGTAATGGTAAAGGTGCATATTCACATAGTT
>QMCD01002345.1_pt1 | contig 16902 bp, 19 predicted proteins | sample 1821841 | NCBI WGS metagenome assembly QMCD01 (sample SAMN01991225, study PRJNA193472) | Termite gut metagenome, whole genome shotgun sequencing project. | isolation source: worker | host: Macrotermes natalensis | reverse complement strand
ACAAGCCGTGTGCAGCACTTCAATTTCTTTTTTTCCTAAATCTCCAATCATTTTTTTATTTGTTTTAAGTTAAATGTAACTATATACAAAAATACTTTATATGAATATAAGAGACCAGAGTAATATAAGGAGAACGGAATATGAGAATCAACTCAATTAGTCAAGCACAAGGTACCAGCGCAGCAAGCGGTGTCACCGGAACACAGGCAATCAACAAGGATGTTCCTGTCGGCAAACCGACGGTAAGCAGCGGCGGTTATCAAAGTGTTTCAGATAAGCAGCTTGTCAGTGGCTTTATAGCAGCGTTTATAGAAAATGACATGTTGGACGGCTTGAAAACTAATTTGTCAACAAAAACAGTTTTGGAGCTGGCAGCAGGTGAAAAAGCAACATTTGAGGTAATAAGTTAATCAAATAAAGACATTTTTAAAAGACCTCCCGCGGGAGGTCTTTTTTATGCAAAGGATAAAATGTCATCGCGCACTTGATGCGCGATCTTTGTTAAGAATCTGCAACATTTGGAGGATATTTTTCTAAAAATATTAAAGTTTTGGCAAAATATGCCGTTATACCTCATGTAAAGAAAAAGGAAAAAAGCAATGGAACCGAAAATTAATTTAAACTTAACAGGTGTAGGATTTAAAAAGCAGGAATCTGCTGCCGAAAAAGCTGAAAAAGCGCCGGAAACCAAAGAAGCGCTGCCGGTTGTTGAGGCAAAAACAGCCGAGGCAAACTCGCTTGAAGCGCTTGCGGTACAAGGGATTTCGCAGGTTGCAAGACGGCAGTATGCAGAAGATATTCAGCAATGTCAAGAGCTTGCACAGCTGCTGCCGCCTGATATCGCACAAGGCGTGATGAAATATTTCACACCGATAAATTTTGCATCAGCATCGCGCGAGGCGGTTGCCGCGTTCAAATCTATTGATGAAACAGGCGTAAAAACTAACGCAAAAGACCTGTTTGAATCAGCAGACTTTGCGCAGCTTGATCAGTTTTTTGCATAAAAACCAGGCGCGCCGATGGTGCGCGAGTACTTATAAATATACATTTACAAAAAACCCGCTCAGAGAGCGGGTTTTCTTTCGTGTTTATTTAACCGGTTCGCTTATCTACTCCCGGGCTTTTTTGTATTTACGATTCCACGTATTCGCGCAGGCGTTTGCTGCGGTTCGGGTGGCGCAGTTTGCGCAGCGCTTTTGCCTCAATCTGGCGGATACGCTCGCGTGTTACACCAAATAATTGGCCGACTTCTTCTAATGTGCGCTGACGACCGTCGTCCATGCCAAAACGCAATCTTAAAACGTCGCGTTCACGCGGGCTTAATGAGCTTAAAACCTCTGCCAAATCTTCGCGCAAAAGTTCGGATGCGACTGTTTTAACAGGCGCGTCAGCCTCGCGGTCCTCAATAAAATCACCAAGGCGTGAGTCTTCTTCTTTGCCGATAGGTGTTTCAAGCGACAGCGGCTCTTGTGCGATTTTGATGATTTCGCGCAGTTTCGGGATAGAAACGCTCATCTCTAACGCAAGTTCGTCCTCGGTTGGTTTACGTGAAAGTTCTTGTGCCAAACGGCGGGTTACTTTTTTAAGTTTGTTGATTGTTTCAACCATGTGCACCGGAATCCGGATTGTGCGCGCCTGGTCTGCGATTGCGCGGGTGATTGCCTGGCGAATCCACCATGTTGCATAAGTTGAGAACTTGAAACCGCGTTCATGGTCAAATTTTTCAGCCGCGCGGATTAGGCCGAGGTTGCCTTCTTGAATCAGGTCAAGGAACAGCATGCCGCGTCCGACGTATTTTTTCGCGATACTGACGACAAGCCGCAGGTTCGCCTGAACGAGTTTACGTTTTGCGATTGAGCCGGGGTCGCCGCCTTCAAGGATTTTGCGCGCCAAATCAATTTCTTCGTTCGCAGACAAAAGTTTAATCCGGCCGATTTCACGAAGGTACAAACGGACAGGATCGTCAACAGCGATACCTTTCGGTGCCTCAAAATCAACCTCTTCCTCTTCGGTGTTCATCATATAAAAGTCTTCAAGACCGGCTTTTGCGCCGATTTTTTCCGTGACGATATCCTCAATATTGTCGGTGCTGATGTCCATGTTTATGAAGTTTGCACTGTCGTCTTCAATATTGTTTTCGTCTTCAATGAGGTCAATGTCTTTTTCAATGATACTTGTGATTGATGAGTCTGATTGTCGTTTTCTAGTCATTTAGTTGTCTCCGATTCATTATATTATCTCTTAATTTTAGCTGTTCTTGCCGGGCTTTTTCATCGTCGTTGTTTACACTTTTGTAGAGTTCGCGGTTCTTCGCGTATTCTTTTTCTTCGCGGCAGCGGTTAAGCCTTTTTATATTTTCTTCTACTACTGTCGTGAAATCCTGTCGGGTAAGATTTTGAAACGCTTCTGAAACACTTATGAGCTCGGTAATAATTTTGCGGGTATCTTCATCTTGGGCAAATTGACTGTAAAGTTGTTCAATTGCTTCCCTTGTATTCTTTACGGTATTTGCTAATTTGTCAAGTGTACTTTTAACATTTATTAACGTTTCCCCGGAAAACCCGACACGGTCTGTCATTTCCTTGATTTCCCCGTAACTGATTGGAGGGTTGGTAACCAGAAAAAGGCTCAATAAATTTTTTTGCGCTTTTTCTTCTTCCCCGGACGATTTTGTTACAATCGTTACAATTCTATCCTCATTATTTACGGTTTGAACAATATGCGCATCGTTCATTTTGCGTATTTCCAAAAGCAGTGAGTTTTCGTCTATATCCAGCGCTGCTGCTGCCATACGGACGTATTCGCCGCGGATGATTTCGTTGCGGATTTCGTGCAAAACGGGGATAAGTTTTTTGACGAGCTTAACTTTATCTTGCGGCGTTTTAAGTGTATTTTTTTCATTTAATAAATTGTTGAACTGAAAATCAATCAGCAGCGGTGCGTGCTCCATGTACTTTTTGTAGCTGGCGGCACCTGTGCTGCGGATAAACTCGTCCGGGTCCTTGCCCTCGGGCGGCGATATGACGCGGATTTCGCAAGCGTATTTGTCCTCGGTTGACGAGATGTAGCTTTCGTCAAACTGTTTTATGTTGCCGAGCCCCTCAAACGCCTCTTTGATAAGCTCTGCGTTCCTGTTGGTTGCTTTTTGGCCGGCAGAATCGGTGTCAAATGACAGGTAGATTTTGCGCGATTGCGTGTAGCGCGACAAAAGCTTGATATGATCGGGTGTCAAAGATGTTCCGCAGGATGCAACGCAGTTTTCAATCCCGTGTGATTGCGCCGCGATAACGTCAAAATAGCCTTCCATAAGGATTACGCAGTCCTCGGATTTTATCGCATCCTTTGCCGTGAAAAGCCCGTAGAGCAGCTTGCTTTTGTTGTAAATCAAGCTGTCAGGGGAGTTCAGGTACTTGGGTGTCTGGTCTTTTTCTATCGCACGAGCACCGAACGCAACAGTTTCGCCGTTTTCGTTTTGGATCGGGATAATGATTCTGTTGCGGAAACGGTCAATATATCGGCCGTCGCGCTCTATGACCAGCCCGGCTTTTTCAAGCACATCAGCGGTAAAAGTATTTTTAAGTTTTTCATAAAGCCCGGAATTGCCTGCCAGCCCGAGTCCGAATTTGTCAATAATTTCATCTGTCATGCCGCGTTCGTGCAGGTATTTTAAAGGCTCGCCGCTCAAATTCCTTTTATAAAACTCCGCGGCCGCAGAGCATGCCTTCATCAATTCATCTTTGAGGCTCTTATCGGTTTTTTTGAAGTTGTCAGGCATTTGCAGGTTGAACCGCTCGGCGTATTCTTTGATAACGTCCATAAAATCCTTGTTTTCGGTTTTCATGATGAACGAGAGCGAGTCGCCGCCTTCGCCGCAGCCAAAGCATTTGTAGATACCAAGCGACGGGTTGACCGAGAACGACGGGGTTTTTTCTTTGTGGAACGGGCACAGCCCCCAAAAATGCGAGCCGGACTTTTTCAGGATAACCTGCCTTGACACAACATCTACGATATCAAGCCGGTCTTTTATCTGCGAGGTTAATTCTTCCAATGTAGTTGCCATGACAATATTTTAGCATGAATATGTTATAATCGAATTATGAAGAAGGTTTACATAGAAACCATGGGCTGCCAGATGAACAAGTCTGATACCGAGCGGATGCTGGGGATTTTGGAGCATTTTGGCTACACGGCAACAGAGGACGAAAAATCTGCGGATTTGCTCATCATAAACACATGCTCAATCCGGCAGCTAAGCGAGGACAAAGCGTTCAGCAAAATCGGGCTGTGGGGCAAGCGCAAACGCAAAGGCGCAGATATAAAAATCGGGTTTTGCGGGTGCGTTGCCAAACAAAAGGGTGCCGAAATTTTTAAGCGCGCGCCGTACGTGGATTTTGTCATGGCGCCCGATGAGATTGCACAGCTGCCCGAAATACTTGGCTGCGGCAGTGCACCTGATACGGCGCCAAAACGCTCAAAAAGCGTCAACGCGTGGATACCGATTATGAACGGGTGCAACAACTTTTGCACCTATTGCATCGTGCCGTACACTCGCGGCAGAGAGCGCTCGCGCGAGCCGGAAGTGATTTTGAAAGAAGCACGCGAGGCCATTGCGCAAGGGTTTAAAGAGATTACTTTGCTTGGCCAAAACGTGGATAGTTTTATTGGCGGCGAAAATTACAAATTACCCCGGCTTCTGCGCGATTTGAACGCGATTGAGGGCAAGTTCAGAATCCGGTTTGTAACCTCGTATCCGACAGATATAACGGACGAACTCATTGCCGCGGCCGCAGAGCTTGACAAGGTTTGCGAGTATTTCCACATCCCGATGCAATCGGGCAGCACGGAAATTTTAAAGGCAATGAATCGCCGGTACACGCGTGAGGAATATGTGCAGATTTGTGCAAAAGTCCGCACGGCGATTCCGGACGTCACCATCACAAGCGATTTTATCGCGGGGTTTCCGGGTGAAACCGAGGAGCAGTTTCTTGAAACGCTGTCTGTGATGGACGAGTTGGAGCTGGATTATTGCAACACGGCGGCGTACTCACCGCGCGAAAAAACCGTTGCCGCAGCCTGGACGGATAAGTTTTTGTCAAAAGAGGTTAAGAACGAGCGGCTTGCGCGGCTCAACGAGCACACACGCAAAAATTGCCTCAAATCCAATAAAAAATTCGTCGGCCGCACGCTTGAAATTTTGGCCGAGGGTTTTGAAGAGGGCGTTTTGACCGGCCGCACACGTAACAACAAAATCGTGCATATCCCGTGCGAGCGCGATTTGACCGGTGAGTTTTTGGATGTCAAAATCACGGGCGCAACGACGTGGTACTTGCGCGGCGCGCTACAAGCCTAATTTAAACGCCAGCGTTTCGCGCACATTTTGCTCGTTCATATTTAATTGCAGCTGTTTTTTAGCGTCCTCAACATCGCGCATGGCGCTGACCAACCGTGCGGGTTCGGTGCGCAGAGCGGCCAGCAGATAGTTTTGCAGCTTATCCAGCGGAATTTCTTTTATATCAATTTCTTGCGGAAAATCGCGCGGCTGGTCAACACATGAGGGGACATAAAACGACTGCGCGCGCGAAACAATTGTGCCGAGGATATCGTCTTTGTTTTTTGTCAAAAAGAAAAACGTCACGCGCTCGGGCGGCTCTTCAAAAATTTTCAGCAGCGAGTTTACGGCCGCGTCGGTCGGGTTTTTTTGGTTCAAACCGGCCTCATCGTAAAAAATAAAAACCCTGTGAAAGTCTGATGTCAGCGCAAGCGAGTTTTTTATCTGATGCGCCTGTTCAATTGAGATGGCGGTTTTGCCATCGGCCTTTGAGATTGTCACAACGGCGGGGTGGTTATTTTCGTCTATCCATTTTTGGCTTAGGGTTCAGTTTTTTTGCGATGTTGAGCGCAAGCTCGTACTGCGCGCCGATATCCGCGCCGTAGAACAAGATGCAGTGCGCCGCATTTTCTGCCTGTGCAAAATATTTATCTAAAAATGATTGCGTTTTCAACTTCCCCCTCAATATCAAGCACTTGGCCTGATTTTATTTTGAACTCCACCTCGGTCAGGTTTTTTTTCAGCGCGATTAGCCGCGGCAGCGGTGTGTTTTTCAGCCGTTCACGCGTAAGTTTTGCGCGGTACTCGTGCATACTGCCGTCACCGCCTTGTTTCAGGTCAATCCAGCCGCGCACCTGCGTGTGCAAAGCCGCGATGATGCCTATCGGGTGGCGGCTGTCCAAAAGTTTGCGGTACTCAACAAGCGCCGCGCCGCGCTTGTCCTCCATCAGCAAATCCGTGAACGCGAACAAATCCTCGTTATTAACGCAAATCTCGCGCACCATCGCATCGGTCACGGGCTCTTTACCGCACAGTTCAAGCTTTTTAAGCTCGTTTGCCAGCTGGCGAAGATTGCTGCCGACCTGCGAAATCAACGCTTTTATCGCGCCGTCCGTGAGTTTTACATCCTTGCATTGACCCTTTATCCAAGCGGAAAGCTCGGCGGTTTTGTAGGTCGGGATGCGCGCAAACTCTTTTGCGTTGTGTTTGGACAACACTTTGAAAAGTTTTTTGCGTCCGTCCGGTTTGCCTTGGGCGGTCAAAATAATGTCAACGTTTTCGCTGCAATCGTTAAGCGCCGCTTCAATCTGTTCAATTTGCCCTGTTTGCCCCTCATCAAGCGAAAAATTCACCTCAACAACGATGAGCATCTTGCCAAACATCATCGGCTGCGAGCGCAATATCGCAATGAATTCTGCGAACGATGGCTTGTTATATTTTTTGTAACTCATCTCAAAAAAATTCGGGTCAAGCTTTTTTTTAAACTTGCCGATTTCCTGTTCAATGCTAAAATCTTCTTCGCCGTAGAAAAAATATACTGCCACGTCACCCTCTAAAATTTAATCGTTAACCCGATTTCTTTACCCCTAGTTTTCAATTAGTAAACTTGCGCCTATAACGCCTGCGCTGTTGCCCAAGCTTGCGGGAACGATTTGGACAGCGTCAGCGGAGATTTTCATCGCGCGTTTTTTAAGCGTTTCTTTAATCGGTGCGAGCAAAAGGTCGCCGGCGTCTGCCACACCGCCGCCTATGATGATTTTTTCCGGGTTCAAAAGGTTCACAACGCTGGAAAGCCCTATACCGATGTACTCGCCCATCTTGTTGAAAATCCGCACCGCGACCAGGTCGCCTGCTTTTGCGGCCTCGCAAAGTATGAACGGAGTGATTTCCGTGGAGTTTGCCATCTCGCGGAATTTTGTGGATTTGCCGCCTGCGATGTAGTTTTGCGCCATCGCGACCATTGAAGGTCCTGATGCGAACGCCTCCATGCAGCCGGTATCACCGCACCCGCAGATTGGGCCCTCGTGCATTTGAAGTTTTATGTGGCCGATTTCGCCTGCGGCGTTTGCCGCGCCGCGCACAAGCTTGCCGTTAACAACAAGCCCTGAGCCGATTCCCGTGCCAACAGTTATGCAGATAAGGTTTTCGCATCCCATACCGGCGCCAAAGTTCAACTCGCCAAGCGCAGCGCAGCGCACATCGTTGTCCGCGCGCACCGGCACCTTAAACTCGGCCTCAATCATTTTTGCAATCGGGATATCAACCCAGCCGGGGATGTTCGGCGCGTTTTTTACAACGCCTGTTTTGTAATCAACCTGGCCCGGAAACCCGAACCCAATCCCGCCGATGCTGCCGGATTTGTTCTCTTTCAAAAGCTCGTGGATTGCGGTTTTAATGTTGTTCACCGTGTATTCGTAACCCATCTCCGCGCGCGTCGGCACGGTGTTCTGGTACAAAATTTTGCCCTTTGAGTCCACCAGCGCCAGCTTAACGTTTGTCCCGCCTACATCTATTCCGATATTGTTTTTCATAAAAACATTCTAACACAAACATTTTTAGCAGTCAGAAGTACCTCAGGTACAAAAAAAAGAGCGTTTGAAACGCCCTAAGGTTGGTTATTTTTTGGTTATACTTTTTTAATCCCCGTGAAGATTTTTTATTGCCTTTGCCGGCCAAAAAATTTACAAAACTTCATGGTATTATGGGACAATGAATAGACTAAAAAAATTCTTCCTGACAAAAGTTATGCGAAAGCTGTATCAGCGCACCGGCCAGTGCAACAGGTGCGGGCAGTGCTGCCGCCAGATTTACGTCAAACACTACAAACACGTTGTCTCGGACGAAAAAGAGTTGGAGCGTTTGCGGTTTATGCACAGGTTCTACGGGTATTTGAAACTTGTGGGAAAAGATGAAATCGGGCTGATTTTTGAGTGCGAGAACCTTGACCCCAAGACAAAAAAGTGCAAAATCCATCGCCTGCGCCCCGGAATCTGCCGCCGCTACCCGCAAGAGGAGCTTTTCTCTATGGGCGGAAGCCTTTGCGATGAATGCGGTTACAAAATGGAGCCTATAATACCCTTTTCCGAGGTGCTGGAAAAAACCGAATAAATCATCTTTTTATACCATTGATTTTTCTGCAAAAAACATTAATATGATATTATGGAGGTGCTTTATGAGCAATATATTATCCGGTATTATGTCGGGCCTGAATAGTACGTACAAATATTTTCAATCCGAGATGACGGACAACAAGGTGACCTACGACGGTATAACAGAACTTATGGGCGACGAAGAAAAGGCGCACATGGTAAACCAGGGGTTTGCCGCGTATCTTCAAAAGAATTTTAACTCTGTTGACAAAAACGCGGACGGAATAATTTCTGCCGACGAGATGGACAAAATTACGGCTGTTATGTCCAAAGCCGGCTTGACCAAAGATGAACTGACAGAGTTGTACTCGTCCGGTGCGAGCGGGCTGTCAAATTCAACAATGGATATGATTTTAAAATACTTTGACGAGATGGACACAAACAAAGACGGCCGTTTGACCTCGGCGGAGATTTCGGCGTTCAGCGTAAACTCGGCCAAACAGGAAAAAATAGATGAGTTTGCACACAAGCAGGCGTCTAATATGTCGGTGTTTTACGGCAGCGAGTCCTCGTCTGACCCCGGCGCGTACAGCATGCTAAGCTACAAATACAAAAGCTCAAAACAGCAGTAATTAGAAGATATCGGTAATTTTTTGAATTTCCGGCAAAATGTAGTCCAGGATTGTGCGGTTGCAGTCAATTGTGTGGGTATCGCCTGTGTCTTCGTTCAGGCAAACCAGTGTCCTTACAAGGCATAGGATTTTGTATGCGGCGTCTTCAATCTGGTCAAGTTCGTCTTCGGTTATCATTTTTCCTCCTTATCCTGTAAATTATAATAACATTATACAGAACAAATGTCAATATGCAAGGTGGTATAATAGCAGACATGATAGAAAAGAAAATTATTCAAATTGGCACGAATAGTTGGGGCGTGACATTGCCAAAAGCAATACTTAATGCGCTTGGCATAAATCCCGTGTTGGACAAGTTGGGTCTTGAACTTGAAAACAATCGTATTGTCCTTAAAAAACTTCCGCGCAAAGATTAAAAATAAGGCTTGAAATTTGAAAAATTTAGTTTATAATGAGAATATAAAGGGCGGGACAAGTTACTGCTTGCCCCATTAAAAGCCCCTATGGTTTGATTCGCAGAGCTACTATTATCAACAAAATAATAACTAGCGCTTTTTCAGTTATGCTGAGTATCAATTATTAATAAACCCCCGCGGTCGTTGAGTCGTACGGAGGTTTATTGTATATCACTTTGAGCTGTCAAGGCCCGTTGAACAATCTAGCCGCAGCAGGTCAAAATGCTGTCGCATTTTTGGCCGTTGAACGCGGAAAGTCCCGGGTATCTCGCCGCAGAACCAAGCTGCTGCTCAATACGAATCAACTGGTTGTATTTCGCGATTCTATCTGATCGTGACGCAGAACCGGTCTTAATCTGGCCGCAGTTTGTCGCAACCGCCAAATCAGCGATAAACGTGTCTTCTGTTTCACCGGAACGGTGCGAAGAAATGCTCGTGTAACCCGCTGATTTCGCCATAGAAATCGCATCAAGCGTCTCAGAAAGCGACCCAATCTGGTTAACTTTGATAAGAATACTGTTTGCCACACCGCGGCGGATGCCTTCTGCCAGCCGGCGTGTGTTGGTAACGAACAAATCATCGCCCACAAGCTGGCATCTGTCGCCAACTTTCTCGGTCAGCATTGACCAGCCTTCCCAGTCTTGCTCTGCCATACCGTCTTCAATAGAGATAATCGGGTATTTGTTAGCCCACTCGGTTAAAAACTCGGCCATCTGCGCGTTGTCAAGCACCTTGTTTTCGCCTGAAAGCGTGTATTTGCCGTCTTTGTAGAACTCGGACGATGCAACATCAAGACAAATCTTGATTTGGTCAGTCGTGTAGCCTGCGCGGTCGATTGCCTCTAAAATGACTTTGCAGCCTTCTTCGTTTGATTCAAGGTTTGGTGCAAACCCGCCTTCGTCACCCACGGAAGTCGCCAAGCCGCGGGAGTGCAGGATAGTTTTCAGGTTGTGAAAAACTTCCGCACCCATTCTGATTGCCTCCTGGAACGAAGTTGCGCCGACCGGTGCAATCATAAACTCTTGAAAATCAATGTTGTTGTCTGCGTGCGCGCCGCCGTTAATAATGTTCATCATAGGAACAGGCAGTGTGCAGGCGTTAATCCCGCCAAGGTAGCGGTAAAGCGGCATTTCGTACGCAAGTGATGCAGCTTTCGCAATAGCAAGCGATACGCCAAGGATTGCGTTTGCGCCGAGTTTTGATTTGTTTTCGGTGCCGTCAAGCTCTATCATCAGCTTGTCAATCGCCTCTTGGTTTGACGCGTTTTCGCCGATAAGCTCGGGTGCGATAACGTTGTTTACGTTTTCAACCGCTTTTAAGACGCCTTTGCCGAGGTATTTTGATTTGTCACCGTCGCGAAGTTCAAGGGCCTCAAAAATCCCTGTTGATGCGCCGGACGGAACCGCTGCACGCCCTACAACGCCGCCGGTGAGTGTCACGTCTACTTCAACCGTCGGGTTGCCGCGTGAGTCCAAAATCTGTCTTGCTACGATGTCCTCGATAAATGCTGTCATGATATTTCTCCTTTGTGTTAAGTAACCTTGAAACTATTGTCACACAAACACAAAAATAATACAAGCATCGCAGAATTGTACCAAACACCCAATATCTAGGACCGGCTCAGCCGGACGACATCAACAAACCCGTAATCGGCAAGGTATGGCATATGCGCCTCTGTGATAAGCTCGCCCGGCAGTAAAATCGCAATCCCCGGCGGGCAATCAGCCAGCACCTCGGCTGCAATACGCCCAACAGCATCCGTTTTCGCAACGGTTTCTTTTGGCGCAAAGAACGCCTCGCGCATTCCCATCTTCACAACCGGTTCCAGCATCGGCATAAACCGCTTTTCCTCGGCAATATCCTTATATTTCGTTTTGTCAATTTTTTTCAGCGCGCTAACCAGATATTCCATATCAGTACGCGAGTTTCCGATGTTTGACAAAAGTAAAAGCCCCTTGTCAAAAGCGCTTTCCACCTCTATGCCAAAATCAATCTCCAAAATACTTTCCAATTGCACGCCCGACAGACCCTCGGCCTTGATAAAGATTTTGGTGATGTCGGTTTGTTCAGAGTGCAGGTGGCGGATGTGTTTCATCTTGTCAATCTCTGCACGCAGGTACTTTGCGCTGTCAATCGCGGCCTGCAAATGTTCACGGCCGCATGGCGATTGCAAATTTGCGCGCGCAGCGTCCAAACTTGCCAGCAATAGCAATGACGGGCTGGTTGTCTGCACAAGTTTCAGGGCTTTTTCAACGGCGCTGACATCAATCTTGGAGTTGTGCGAAATGTGCATCATAGAGCTCTGGCTCATTGAGCCGCCCGTTTTGTGCAGAGAGTGCAAAACCGCGTCCGCACCGAGTTCAAGCGCGCCCGCAGGCAGCTCGTCACTGAAATACCACAGGCACGCGTGTGCCTCGTCCACAACAAGCGGTACGTTATATTTTTTGCAAACCTTTGAAATCGCGCCGATATCAGACATCACGCCCTCGTAGGTCGGGTTGGTTATCCATACCAAACCCACATCATCGTTGGCTTTGAGCATTTGTTCAACCTGCTGCGCGTCAACGCTGCCCCACAGACCCCATTCTTCAAGCCGGTTCGGTGTAAGCCACAGAGGCTGCGCGCCGGAAATTATTAAGCCGGTTACAATTGAGCGGTGGCAGTTTCGGTTGACAATAATCTTTTGTCCGCGGTGCGTCAAACCCATCCCGAACGCGAGGTTGCCGGCGGTTGAGCCGTTGAGCAAAAAGAAAGTCCGTTTCGCCCCGAATGCCGCGGCCGCGAGTTCCTGCGCCTCTTTAATAGGGCCTGTTGCCGGGTGCAGCGTGCCAAGGTTGTCAAATTCGTCCGTTGTATCAACGCACAAAACCTTATCACCCACAAGCGAGCGGAATTCTTCCAGTACGCAGCCGCCTCTTGCGTGACCCGGTATGTGAAAGTGGTAGGTCGGGTTGTCGCAGGCGTTTTGCAGGGCTTCAACTATCGGCGCTTTAATCATGTCTAAAAGTATAGCATAAAAATCTCGTGCGCCGCCGGCGCGTGCACGAAAAAAACGCACCGATCTTCACGATGCGTTTTATAACCGGCGGGGTTTTCCAAACGTACACAACCCTGCCGTTGCGGGCAGCACTTGCTGCCGTTGTGAAAAAGCGCTCTTTTGTTTTGTACGCCCGAAGAAATCACGGATGATTGAGCCTGCTTTTTCGTGTATTCTTTTTCTTAATTCCGGGAGGCTTGACCTTACATAACCATAATAATTCTTTTTCTATCCTCTTTCATTGCCCGAAAGTATAGATTTTTTTTTGAACCTTTGTGTGATAATATCTGGGATATGGCTATAAAAACGATAGTGTTTGATTTTCGCGACTCGGAGACCGAGTATTTTCAGCATCACGATATGAAAAGCTTTGATATAACTTTTATCAAGGGAAGCTTGAACGACAAGACGGTCAAAAATATTCCTCAAGACATCGCAGACAGCGTGCAGGCGATAAGCGTTTTTATTGATTCGGCAATCACGTTCGAGGTTTTGGAGCATTTTAAGAACCTGCGGATTGTGTCAACGCGCTCAACGGGGGTTGACCACATTAATCTGCGTGCGTGCCAAAAACGTAATATTGCGGTCTTGAATGTGGAAAACTACGGTTCAACGAGCGTTTCGCAGTATACAATCGGGTTGATGATAGCGCTTGTGCGGCAGATTCCGGCCGCTGCCGCGTATAACAGGACCGAACCTGAGGACAGGGTCTGCCGCGAGTTTGTCGGCCGTGATTTGAGCAAGATGTCCGTCGGGATTGTCGGGACAGGCGCCACCGGCGCTGTGGTCGCAAAGGTCGCCAAATCTTTCGGGATGGAGGTTTTCGCCTTTGATATCAATCCCAAAAAAGAGTTGAAAATAAAGTACACCGATTTGACAAGCCTGATTAAAAAGTCCGATATTATCACGCTGCACCTGCCATACACCGGCGATAACCTGCACATGTTCTCCAAACGCGAGTTTGATATGATGCACGGATATTTGATTAACACATCGCGCGGGGAGCTGGTGAATACAATGGATTTGTACGATGCGCTGAAAAATGGTCACGTAAAAGGCGCCGCGCTTGATGTTTTGCCCTGCGAGCATTACAACTTTGCCTGCCGTCAGCTGGCAAAAAACGGAAACAAAGAGATTGAGACCATTTCACCGTCGCACAGCTGCGTCAAGGAGGTTGAAACCGCGCGCAAACTCGTCAAGCTTGAAAACGTTATCATAACCCCGCACATCGCCTACGAAACGCAGGATTCAATTGATTTTATCCTGAAAGAAACATTTGCCGGGATAATGGATTACATAACAGGCGGCAACAAACACCGCGTCGTGTGATATAATAGCAAAATGAAGATAGTTTTCATACCGATAGATGACAGACCGGTTTGTTATACGCTGCCGGAGCAAATTTGCCGGGTTGACGATTCGATTGAGCTGCTGATGCCGCCGCGGCAATGGCTGGGTAACCTGAACCGTGCAGCCGATACCGAAAAGATTTTGGACTGGTTAAGTGCGCTGCCGCAAGCCGATGCATGCGTTATTGCGTTAGATACGATTGCGTACGGCGGGTTGATTTCGTCCCGGCGCAGCAAGGAGAGCTTTGAGCAAATCAGCGCGCGATTGCAGCGGCTGCGCCGCGTGCTGCCGGAAAATACCCACGCTTTTTCAAGCATAATGCGTATCTCCAACAACAATATCAACGAGGAGGAAAAAGAATACTGGGACATCTGGGGCAAAAAGATTTTTGATTATTCTTACAACCGCGGGCAGCACGACATTCCGGCGGAAATTTTGGATGATTACCTTGCAACGCGAAAACGCAACTTTGAGATAAATAAACTTTATCTGGATTGGGATTTCAAAACGCTTGTTTTTGCAAAAGATGATTGTGCACCCAAAGGGTTCAATGTTGACGAGGCGCGGCAATTGGAGGAAATGGGCGCGACAGTCAAAACAGGCGCCGACGAGATGCCGCTTGCGCTGCTGGCGCGCGCGTTGAACACGGGCATGAAAATTAAACCCGTGTTTTCGGAGCCGCGATGGACGCATCTTATCTCAAACTATGAGGACATTTCAATTGAAACATCGGTGCGCGCTCAGATAGAGCTGGCCGGCTGTCAGGTCAGCGATGACGAGGCAGATTTAATATTGTATGTGAATAATTTTGTCCACCACCAGGGTGAAATCGTTATGGGGGTGGACACGCAGCCGTTCTCGGGTGTGTGGCAAAAGCCCGGCAGCCCCTACGCGATAGCGGACGTGCGGTTTGCAAACGGCGCGGACAACGCGTTTGTGGAACAGTTGCTGGCGGCGGGATTTGATAGCAACTTTTACGGTTACACGGGCTGGAATACATCTGCAAACACGCTTGGCAGCGTGATTTGCGCTGCGGCGGTCAAGTTCAGGGCGGCAGCAAATTATAATGACAAGGCGTTCAAGCGCTTGCAGACCGTGCGGCTTTTGGACGATTGGGCTTATCAGGCAAACGTGCGGCAAGGGCACGGTACGATGGAAGATTTTATGCAGCGTTTGGGTGTGCAGGCACAATACAGTTTCCCCTGGAACAGGTCATTCGAAATAGAAATCCACCTGTAAAAAGCATGCTCCATGCTTGTTTCGTTACAAAACTTAATGCTTTGGGGCGATACCGAAATCATGTCAAAAGCATGCACCGAGCATGATTTCATGTGCCGGTTGGCTGTTTGGCATGATATAGCATGTTATACGGCGGCACCGTTTTTTTAAACCCGTACTGCGAGCTGGTTTTGAGGGTATGTTACAAATTTTAATAAATGCATGTCGGGCTATTGCAAAATTTTTCGGATTTGTCATAATAGAGTAAGCGGCGCTAACGCGCTACAAATGGGGGCAATATGCTGATGTGTGTCTTGTGATGCGCGTCAAATGTGTGTTGCGGACAATAATCGGAGAAAATGTAATTGTTTAGAAGCAGGGATATGGGACGCGCAATAGCTGTCAGACGTTGGACACCAACGGCGCTTGAATGTTACAAACGCGGATGCAATTGTGAGGGATGCTTTTATAAAGATTTTTTCAGCGGCTCATCGCAAAAATGCCAGATGAAGGCGTCAGTGCTTGAGCTTGTCCGGGTGATTGGCGCACCGGATGTTGAGTTGCAGCAATTAGTCACCGAGGACTAGCGCGCAGACATTATTTATGGTACAATGCCCGTAAATAGGAGGTTATTTTTATGCACTTACACGTAAACGGCCGTAATTTAGAGATTACAGATGCGATAAAGGCTTATGTCAAAGAAAAAATTGGCAAGGTGACAACCCACTACGACCAAATCACCGCGATTGACGTGGTTTTGTCGGTTATAAAAAACCCTGCGGCATCGGGCAAATTTATCGCGGAGGTTTCGTGCAAGACTAATGCAGGGCTTATCCACTGCAAAGAGCAAGGCGATACAATGTACGAAAGTATTGATCTGCTTGCAGATAAGCTCAGCCGTCAGGTGAAAAAATTCAAGGACAAGGCGCTCGGTTCCGTGCGGGATTCAATCAGAACAGAGGATTATTCCCTGCCCGATGAGGAAGAACCTGACGAAGACTCATTGTAACGATATGTAAATATTGAGTGTTGTGCAAAAAGCAATGTTTGAAAGGCTGTGTATGGAAAACAACTGGATTACCAGAATATTCACACGGAAGGCATCACGAAGGTGGCGGCGAGTGATTTTCATTATGCGAAAAAAATGGATATGGCCATCAAACTGATCGGGTTCAGCAAAAGATTGGAAGACGGAATCTATGCCATGGTCGCACCCGTAATGTTGAATAAAAAACACCCGTTATATGGCGTACGAGGGGTCTTTAACGCCATTAGCATGAAGGGGAACCTGTTGGGTGACGTCATGTTTTACGGCAAGGGTGCGGGTAAACTTCCAACGGCCAGCGCCGTCGCGTCCGACGTGGTGGATGCGGTTTAGGCACCAACATCATGACGATTTGGAGCAGCGATAAATTGCAGCTTTTGGATTTTGCCCAGATAAAGCATCGTTTCTTCGTGAGGATGGAAGGATGGGAAGAAGAAAATATAGATAAGATAAGAGACGTATTTGAAGACGTTGAAATTGTTGAGGCTAACGTAGAGAATGAGACGGCGTTTATAACCAATGAGATTCCGGAGAATGATTTTGAGGAGAAAATCAAGAAATTCCCCAACATCCTCTCCAGAATTCGCGTCATGTTCTAGGGCGGGAGGTATATGGTGAAATATATCATTGTATTGGGTGATGGAATTTCCGATGAGCCCATTGAGGAAATTGACGGGCAAACCCCGTTGGAATACGCCAACACCCCTAAAATGGATGCTTTGTCGTCCGCCTCTGAGATCGGACTGG
>QMCD01001129.1_pt1 | contig 16917 bp, 9 predicted proteins | sample 1821841 | NCBI WGS metagenome assembly QMCD01 (sample SAMN01991225, study PRJNA193472) | Termite gut metagenome, whole genome shotgun sequencing project. | isolation source: worker | host: Macrotermes natalensis | reverse complement strand
TTTTGTTGTATCTACATAATCTTTTACGGCTTTACTGTCCGGTATTCTTCCTGAGGTTCCCGATACCGAACTTTCGATAGCCGCTTTTGCTATCGTATTGGGTTGCACACAGCCGTTTATATATGCCCTGCTTACGTATATCTGACCAAGAACATAATAGTCGCTGGTAGAATAATACGAGTTATTTAAAGCTGAATATTCGATTATGGATATATCTGTAGATCCTTTTTTCATTATCACCGTAAAGTTTCCTCCCGTTGCGGGGGCTGAAATAACGGTATCCGATTCATATGTAAGAGATGAAGCATATCCGGATTGGACAATCACTGTTCCGGCCTTTACGGTTAATTGCCTGCCTGTAAAATCCCATATTATTTTCGGGTCGAGTTCAATGTCGTTTGCAACTATGGCGTTTCCTGATTGTGTAAGGTAATCCCAGTTAGCATCTCCCGACCACTCCGAACCATCATACACAGCCTTTCTTCTTTGCGTTGCCCAAACGCCGTTTGAAAGTTGCCCTACTATAACAAGCCCTGTTTTTCGTGTAGCGTTAGGGACGGCATTTCGCATTTCGCCCAACGTATTAAAGGGAGTAAAGGGTATTTGACCGGTATGGCAATTATACACCGCGTTAGTCGAATCAACATACCTAACTATATAATTACTTACGGCAGCGCTATCCGGTATTCTTCCGGCAGTTCCCGATAATGAGCTTTCAATAGCTGCCTTTGCCACTACATTGGGTTGCACGCAGCCGTTTATGTATACGCGGGTTGAATATATTTGACCTAAATAACAATAATTGCTGCTTGATAACTGTATTCTCTTAGGTTTTTAGGAACTGAAGGGTTGTGAGCCTGTCGGTCAAGGAAGTCCATTTCCTTATGGTGCTCGAGCCCAAAGGTTAAAAGGTTAATGATGATATTTTTAAACTGCTGAAAAAACGGCAAGCTGACATCGTGGTTTTTGCTTACGGCATCAAGACAAAGAGCGGCGCAATGTTCATAAGCAGCACCCACTAGTTCAGCTTTATTGGCAAAATAATTATATACAGTACCCGAGCCAACATTTGCCATTTTAAAAAGCTTAGAAAACGTTAATGCATCAAGACCGCTTTCATAAGCAATTGTTATTGTTGCATTAATGATATCGTCGCGCTTGCTCACTAATCCTCATTCTCTAATTCCTACATTATGTACAAAATTATAGCGCATGACACATTAACAATGTTTCACTTGCGTTCAGCCAGAAAACAAACGCTAAAGCTTAACTTTGCCTAAGGAAGTGCCGATTTAATCAATCAAATCAGTTCTCGGGAGCCTATTTACTTGATTAAAGCGTGCATTTGCACCCTTTGGCACAACTCTTTGGCTGCTTGGTTTACATCTTTCTAAATTGCAGGTTGGTATTGTCGTCTATACCAACTATTTGTGCATTATCTAACTGTCACCGTGCATTTAACTGTCTTACCATTCCAGGTAGTTGCAGTAATGGTTACTTTGCCTTTCTTTATGCCTTTTACAACACCTTTAGATGAAACTGTAGCTACACGCTTGTTGCTTGTTGTCCACTTAACAGTCTTAGGGTTTACGTTAGTTGGGTTCCACTTAACTGTAAGTTTTGTCGTAGCTTTGGCTTTTATGGATACAGAATGCTTGTTAAGTGTGATTTTTTTAGGCAGTATTGTACCTACTGTTACCGTAAACTTTTGAGTCTTAGATCCTGCCTTAACTGTGATTGTGGTTGTTCCCTTTTTATGTGCTGTGATAACACCGGCTTTATCTATAGAGGCTACCGTCTTTTTACTTGACTTATAGATATATACAATTCCTGTAGCTTTAGCTGGCGTAACCTTTGGCTTTATCTGCATGGTTTTACCCACCAACAAACCAACAGTCTTAAAGGCTGCTAAAGACTTTATCTTGGTTGCTTTAGCCGCAACTACAACCTTACACCTAGCTGTCTTTTTACCATCTGTAGACGTAACAGTTATGGTAGCCTTACCAACCTTTTTGGCTTTAATCTTTCCGGTTGTTTTATTTACCGAGACAACCTTGGTATCAGAGCTTTTGTAGGTAAGTTTTTTGTTTGTGGCGTTATAGGGCTGCACCGCAGCTGCAACAGTTGCACTTCTGCCTTTAACAATATATAAATTGGTCTGCGCTTTGACACTTTTTACGCTAACAGTGACCTTAATGCTAAAGTCTTTAGTGAAGTCTGTAGTTTCAGTTTTTCCATTTTTAACTGTGGCGGTCACTACAACAGTGCCGGCCTTTTTTGCTGTAAGAGTATTGGCACTGAGTTCTGCTTGAGTACTACCTGCGTGCTTGATGCTCCAAGTGATTAGTTTGTTGGTAGCATTTGACGGCACTACTGCACCTGTAAGGTTTAGCCGGGCTCCGGCAATAAGTGTAGTATCCACACTATTAATGTCGCTTATCGGCACAAAGGTGTTTGGTGTAACTACCTCTTTCCATACTGCGTAGACAGTTGTGTTAGCGCTGAACGTGTAGGACGCGCCTACTGCATATTCTTTAGAGCCAATCTTCCAAGCTTTGAACTCTTTGCCTGTAGGCGCGGTAAATGTGCATTTTGGCAAAGTAAAGGCTTTACCTGCTGTAGCTGTACCCTTTGCCATCGTGCCTGTGCCTCCGCCACTTGCATAGGTTATCGTGTAAGTAGCAGGAGCCGGTGGCATAATAATCGGCGTTATGGACACATACCGTTTGCTGACCTTGTCATCAGTGTAATAGAAGTGGTCTGAGATTGTAAGGGATTCTACCGTTTGTGCGCTTGCTGCGTCATCGCCTTCTTTTAAGGTTGCGTCGCCTGTAATGGTAATAGCCTTCCCGCCTATTGCGTATGCGCCGCTTGCAGTTACGTTCGCCGCACTCGCATTGATGGTGACTGTACCATTGTCGCTGAATATTCCACGTCCTTCTCCGGTTTCTTCTGTTGACAAAATCAGCGTACCGCTCTGTATGTTTATGTCGCTGTTGACAAAAATTGCACTGGCCCAATCCTTGCGCCAATCTGTTTGAGCAGCAGTCAGCAACCCGCTGCCGTTTATTGTCAGTTTGCCGTCAATAAAAATGCAGTGGTCATTCTCAAGCGAAATGCTGCTTGTGCCGGCAAGTACGATGTTTAAGTCCATTTTCTCGGTTTTAATCTGTCCGCCGGTATAATCGTTCAGCGTCAGCGTGTTGGTGAGCATATCATAGCTTGCGCCATCTACCGGTGCATGCTCGCCTATATTGCCATAACGCACGTAATCCTCGCCGTCTACTATCAGCCTGGCATCGCTGTCCAGACCAACGGTTGCGGCGGTGCTTTCGTAGATTGTGTAGGCAACGTGGGTTACGCCGGTTGCAACGCCTTTTACAGGTTGACCATCAACTACGTCATAAGAATCTCTCGCCGAGATATTGTATGGAACCGATTGTATGCGACCACTGTCTGTGCTCTCATTTTGGGAATCCGCGTCCAAGATGTAGTAGGTGATAGCCCATATACTGCTCCAATTGTCCATTTCTGCTGCGGCGGCTTCATTCACCGCCACGATGCCGGTGGTGCTGTAATTGGCATACCAGCCAGTAAAAGATAATGTCGCATCAACAGACGGGTTCAGCAGGGTAGCGTATTGGTTGGAAAGGGCATCTTGAAGATCCGCCAATATATAGTCGTTAGCATACAAACCGAGGGTGTACACATAACTGAATGTGCCGACAGAAACGCCATTGTCTCTCACGTCGATGGTGCCGGTATATATATTCCCTGTTGATAGAGTATGTCTTATTTCTTCTCCGAAGCCTGTGATGATACCGCTGGTGTTCACCCTGTACACCTGCACATAATTGGGTGTGCCAACGATTGTATCGGTACTGTATTCGGTCGCCCCTGCAATGGTGCTGATATTCACGTCATCACCCGGCGCGGCTTGGTTGTATACACTGGTGGTGTAGTAGAACCTGCTGTCCTCATCCGGCGTTTGAGCCTTTAGTATAATCCCCTCCGACAACTCTACCGTCAAGGGTGCCGGAGCCGCAAACGCTACCGTAGGCGCTAGCGCAAACGTCATCATCACCAGAACTACTAACAACACTAAGACTCTTTTTGATTTTTTCATACCTGCAAATCCTTTCTACTACATTTGTGCGATTCAAGAAGAAGATATCTATAGTGCAATTGAGCTTGGTTTTGATGACTTGGAAGATGCATGTGCAGTAATATGTGCTGAAAAGATTAACGCCGATTTTATAATTACGAGAGATGCCGACGGCTTCAAATCATCAAGAATACAAGCACTGAGTGCCTCTGACTATTTTACGTACTTAGTAAACGAGCATGAGCTTACTTATAAAGAATTGTTTTTTTCGATTAGCAATGACGATGACATTACCCTTCATGAGCCAACACAAAAACGCGTTAATTGTAGAGTGGAGGATTGGCGTGATTAGTTGTCGAAATACAATGGTATTCGAAGTAATGGATTCCCGCCTTCGCGGAATGACAGGGGGTTTGTAGGGATGACGAGGGTTGTGGGAATGAATTAAAAGGCGCGACCTTAGCCGCGCCTTTTAATTTGTATCGAGAGCAAGTACTACTCTTCGTCTTTATCCTGCTGCCCCTCATCATCTAGGCTCCAGCCTATCTGACCAAGCATAACATCCAGTTCATCGGCATCGTCTTGATTTAGGCGCATTGCCGGGCTTCCACCCATTATTCCCATGCTGCCGTCGTCATCCGGAGCGGCGCTATATGTTAGCGGCACATCGCCTTCCATGAACAGGTCTTGATCGTCCGGCGAAAATACCATGTCAAACATCTTGGAGACATCGTTTTCATCATCGTCTTTTGGCATATCCAAAATGTAGAGCAAGTCGCGCTCTTCCAGACCGGCTTTTAGCTCTTCGATAGCTTTGCCACCGATACCTTCAATATGCAGCAACTCTTCTTCGGTCTTGCCGATAAGGTCGCCTACCATCTCGATACCAACTTCAGAGAACTTGTTGGCCCAACGCTGGGATACTCCCAGATCGTCAAAGATGTAGAGCCTGGCAACTTCTAAAGGAATTGCCGACGAACGTTTGTCGGAGCTCAGAGAACCAAGATAGCTTGCGTATCCGTTAGGTACGTTGAGATAGTCCTCACCATCAATTGCCCACTCTGCCGGTTTTGGCAGCAAGCTCTCAAGCTCTTGTAACTCGATCGGTGCCCAGTCCGGCAAGTTCTCGCCTTTGGTCTTACGCGACTCCAGCGGCTCACCCTTGTAGGTGAGGTTAACGTTGCGATAGCGCTTAAGACCCGTACCTGCAGGGATAGGTTTACCGATAATAACATTTTCTTTAAGTCCAAGCAGATCGTCAGACTTGCCCTCGATAGCTGCGTCCGTGAGCACCTTCGTGGTTTCTTGGAACGAAGCTGCCGAGAGGAACGAGTCAGTTGCCAGCGATGCCTTGGTGATACCAAGTAATAGTGGCGAGCCAACCGGCACTTCTCCGCCTTCCAAAGCGATGCGCTCTGCCTCGCGAGAGAACTCAAAGGCATCAACTTGCTTGCCTGGTAGGTAATCACTGTCGCCGGCATCAACAACGGCGATCTTGCGCAGCATCTGACGAGCAATTACTTCGATGTGCTTATCGTTGATGTCTACACCCTGACTGATATATACGTCTTGCACCTGGGCTACGATGTAGCGCAGTGTGGTGTTTGAATCTGTTAAGCGCAGCAGGTCATGCGGGTTAATCGAACCTTTTGTGAGCTGCTGACCAACCTCAACTTTAACACCATCGACGATATCGGGCATCATCGTAGCGCGAGCTGAGATCTGATACTCCTTGAAGTTGCCCTTGTTATCGCTGATAGTAAGCACACGCTGGTTGCGGTCGCCACTTATCTGCAAGTTACCGGACATCTCGGCCAGAATCGCCTGACCTTTAGGACGACGTGCCTCAAACAGCTCGGTTACACGAGGCAGACCGTGAGTGATGTCCTCACCGGCTACACCACCGGTGTGGAAGGTACGCATTGTCAGCTGAGTACCGGGCTCACCAATGGATTGCGCTGCGATGATTCCTACAGCAGTACCGATGTTTACCGGACGCGATGCCGCCAAATCCCAACCGTAGCACTTCTGGCAAACGCCGCGATGTGCATGGCAGGTCATGATGGTGCGTACAAGAACTTGGGTTAGACCGGCATCGATGAGACGCTGAATATCTGCCATGGTCTTGATGTACTCGCCCTTATCGATGATGATCTCACCGGTCTTGGAATCTACACTTGGCTCAAGCAAGCAACGACCGATAAGGTTACGATCGGCATCACCTTTGTCGTTCATCAGGTCATACAAGATACCGTCATCGGTGCCGCAGTCAACTTCGCGAACGATAACGTCTTGAGCAACGTCCACCAGACGACGAGTAAGATACCCGGAGTCAGCGGTTCTAAGCGCGGTATCGGCCAGACCCTTACGAGCACCGTGAGTAGAGATAAAGTATTCAAGAACCGAAAGTCCTTCGCGGAAGTTTGCCTTAATCGGGCGGTCGATGATCTCACCTTTCGGGTCAGACATAAGACCACGCATACCGGCCAACTGACGGATCTGCTTGATATCACCACGAGCACCGGACAAGGCCATCATGTAGATGGGGTTAAACTTGTCAAAGTTTGCCGCCATCGCCTCGCCCACCTCTTCATTGGTGGCGTTCCAAATGTCTACTACCTGGCGATGGCGCTCGTCGGAGCTCATCAGACCCAGCTCGTAGTCAGCATCAATGTCAGCAACCTTTTTATCGGCGCGAGCAATGATTTCTACTTTCTCCGGCGGCACGGTGGCATCATAAATACTAACGGTTACACCGGCGCGAGTTGCATAATGGAATCCGATAGCCTTAAGACCGTCAAGAATATCCGGCATCTGCGCAATGGTGTAGCGATTAGAGCAGTCTTCAACCAAACGCACGATCTCTTTTTTGTTCATCTCATAGTTAACAAATGGATGATCTGCGGGAAGCACGTTATTAAAGGTGATGCGTCCGATGGTGGTCTCGATACGAGTACCGGCCTTGGCTTCTTCGAAAACGCCATAAGCGGTCTCGATCGTGGTGTCTTCTTCAAGGCGCACCATGATTTTGGCCTGCAAGTCTACGTCAGCGCGTGAGTCATAAGCGTTCATGGCATCTTCAAAGTTGATGAATGCTCTGCCCTCACCCGGAAATCCATCGCGGGCTGCAGTAAGGTAGTAAAGACCGATGATCATGTCCTGCGTTGGTACGGCCAGTGGTCTACCATGCGCCGGAGACTTGATGTTGTTTGCACTGAGCATCAAAACGCGAGCCTCAGCTTGAGCTTCGCTGGAAAGCGGCACGTGAACAGCCATCTGGTCACCGTCAAAGTCGGCGTTAAACGCCGTACACACCAGCGGGTGCAGGCGGATAGCTTTACCCTCAACAAGTACCGGCTCAAAGGCCTGGATACCTAAGCGGTGAAGCGTAGGTGCGCGGTTAAGCAATACCGGATGCTCGGCGATGACCTCTTCGAGCACGTCCCAAACCGTTGTGGAAACAGCGCGATCAACCGCCTTCTTAGCGGCTTTGACGTTGGGCGAATGCTCCAACTCTACCAAACGTTTTACAACAAATGGCTTAAACAGCTCCAGCACCATGATCTTTGGCAGACCACACTGATATATCTTCAGCTGCGGACCTACAACGATTACACTACGACCGGAGTAGTCAACACGCTTGCCAAGCAAGTTTTGACGGAAGCGTCCTTGCTTGCCTTTGAGCATGTCGGAGATCGACTTCAAAGGACGGTTACCCGAACCGGTGATCGGTCTACCACGACGACCATTATCAAACAATGAGTCTACAGCCTCTTGCAGCATACGTTTCTCATTGTTAACGATGATCTCAGGTGCACCCAGATCGAGCAGTCTTTTCAGACGGTTATTGCGGTTAATAACACGACGATACAAGTCGTTAAGGTCAGAAGTCGCAAAACGACCACCATCCAGCTGCACCATCGGGCGCAGATCGGGCGGAATGACCGGTATAACATCAAGGATCATGTCCTCAGGTTTGTTCTCACTTTTAATAAACGCGTCAACGACTTTAAGGCGCTTGATAGCCTTGGCACGCTTCTGGCCTTTGCCCTCAGCAATGACAACACGTAATTCCTCGGCAGTCTCCTTAAGCTTGATAGCAGCCAAAAGATCGCGAACAGCCTCAGCACCTACTCCACCACGGAAGTACTCGCTGTAGTTAAGGCGCATTTCGCGATACAGCGCCTCATCGCTTACAAGTTGCTTGATATTGAGCTTCATGAACGCATCAAATGCCTCAACACGAAGCTCTTTGCGCTCGGCAAACTCTTCGCGCAGATCAAGTATCTCTTGCTCTACCTCTTCGGGAGTAAGGCGCTCTTCGTCTTCAACGTCGCCGGCAAACTCATCGTCTGCAGCAAACTCGGTTGAAAGACGACGGGTAGACTCAATGGCGCGATCTAACTCGGCATCGATCTCTTCGAGATCGGCTGTCAGCTCGTCTTTTAACTCGGCAGCGTCATCTTGGCGCGCGTCCTCGTCCACCCATGTGATGATGGAGGAGGCAAAGTACAGCACCTTCTCCAACTCCTTTGGCGGAATATCTAAAAGATAGCCAAGGCGTGATGGCGAGCCTTTAAAATACCAAATATGGCTGACGGGAGCGGCCAGCTCGATGTGACCCATGCGCTCACGGCGTACTTTGGAGCGAGTTACCTCAACACCGCAGCGTTCGCAAACGATGCCCTTAAAGCGTATGCGCTTGTACTTACCGCAGTTACACTCCCAGTCTTTGGTAGGACCAAAGATCTTTTCGCAGAACAAGCCGTCTTTTTCCGGTTTAAGTGTACGGTAGTTAATGGTCTCCGGTTTTTTGACCTCACCGCGCGACCATGAGCGAATTCGCTCAGCGGAGGCAAGTCCAATGCGCAGTTGATCAAAGCTAGCTACGTCAAATTCTGCAGTCATGTTTACTCCCCTCCCTTGTCATCAGTTGGTGTCTCAGTGTCGCCGATGAGCAGATCGATATCTGTGTCAATTGTTGTATCTCCATCGGTAGTATCGTTTGCTAAATTGCCTGCGCCGATCAGACCATCCACGTCGCTGGCAAGGCTGTCGCCCTCAGGCTCGAGACCCAGATCATCAAGACCACTGGCGATAAAGTCCAAAGCATCTTCGTCTGAGTCAAAGTCCTCCATCATCATCGCAGAACTAAGTGAGCTGGTCTCTTCGACTTCCATATCCTCGAGATTCTCTTCACGAGCCTCGCCGATCAGCTCCACGTCTAAGCAAAGCGACTTCATCTCTTTTACAAGAACCTTAAAGGACTCCGGAACCTCGGGAGCCGGAATGTTTTCGCCCTTGATGATGTGTTCGTAAGCCTTAACGCGTCCGGCAGTATCGTCGGACTTTACGGTCATGATCTCTTCGAGAACAGAACTGGCACCGTAAGCGTACAGAGCCCAAACTTCCATTTCTCCAAAACGCTGACCACCAAATTGTGCCTTACCACCAAGAGGTTGCTGAGTAATAAGACTGTATGGACCGGTAGAGCGTGCGTGAATCTTGTCGTCTACCAAGTGCGATAGTTTAAGGATATAGTTCCAACCAACCGTTACCGGCTCACGGAACTTCTCGCCGGTACGCCCATCGTAGAGCCAAGTCTTACCTTGAAGCGACAGCTGCGGGATAAACTCTTCGCGAGTTAACTCGCCCAGCTGAGCGGTTGTTCTGTTGATGAGGTTCTTGTTGGCCTTATCAATTGCGTTAGAGATCTCCTCCTCGCTTGCACCGTCAAATACCGGCGAAGCGATGTGGATAGGCCCTTGCACCCAATCGGTCGAGTCATCGTCTGACCAGCCAAAGTGTGCCGCCCAGCCGAGATGTGTCTCAAGTAGTTGCCCGACATTCATACGAGAAGGTACACCCAGCGGATTTAAGATGATGTCTACCGGGCGTCCGTCTGCCAGGTAAGGCATATCCTCAACCGGTAAGATGGTGGAGATAACACCCTTGTTACCGTGACGACCGGCTAACTTATCGCCCTCTTGGATCTTACGTTTTTGAGCAACGTAAACGCGTACCAGCTCGTTAACACCGGGAGATAACTCGTCGCCGTTGTCGCGCGAGAATTGCGAGATACCGATGATGCGTCCACCGCTACCATGCGGAACTCTAAGTGAGGTATCGCGCACTTCGCGAGCTTTCTCACCAAAGATAGCGCGCAACAAGCGTTCTTCTGCGGTAAGCTCAGTCTCGCCTTTTGGCGTGACCTTACCCACCAAAACGTCGCCCGGAAATACCTCGGCACCGATGCGAACAATACCATCGGCATCCAGGTTTGCCACCATGTCGTCAGAGATATTTGGGATCTCGCGAGTGATCTCCTCAGGGCCTAACTTGGTGTCACGAGCGTCAACCTCGTATTGCGAGATATGTATTGAGGTGAGCAGGTCATCAGAGACAACGCGCTCGGACAAGATGATCGCGTCCTCGTAGTTAAAGCCTTCCCAAGGCATGTAAGCCACGAGCAGATTTTGACCAAGCGACAGCTCACCTTTCTCGGTAGCAGGACCATCTGCCAGGATGTCTCCGGCCTTAACTTTTTGACCAACACGAACCAACGGCTTGTGGTTCAAGCAACCACTCTGGTTAGAACGCTGAAACTTAGGCAGCGAATACTCGTCAATCACGCCGTCTTCATTTTTGATTTTTACTCTATTGGTTTGTACGTGCTCCACAACACCATCTTTTTTCGCCAGCACGATCTCGCCGGAGTCAACAGCGCAACGATACTCCATGCCGGTTCCGACCAGCGGGGCAGTTGGCTTGAGCAGCGGCACGGCTTGGCGTTGCATGTTGGAGCCCATGAGAGCGCGGTTAGCGTCGTCATGCTCAAGAAACGGTATCAACGCTGTAGCTACAGACACCATCTGACGTGGAGATACGTCCATGTATTGCACGAGCTTGGGATCGACCTCGTCCGGCTCGCCAAATACACCATGCGCATCTTTGACACGACAAAGCACCTTCTTGGCGGCAACAAACTTACCGCTCTCGTCTGCGCGACCAAAAATGCGTGATTCCTGATCAAACAACTCGTTAGCCTGAGCGATGATGTAGTTCTCTTCTTCGTCAGCAGTCAGATAGTCAATATCATCTGTGACCTTACCGTCTACAACACGGCGATACGGAGCCTCGATGAACCCGTAAGGATTTACGCGAGCATAAGTAGCCAACGATCCGATAAGACCAATGTTTGGACCTTCAGGGGTCTCAATGGGGCACATACGACCGTAGTGAGAGGTGTGAACGTCACGAACCTCCATACCGGCGCGCTCACGCGACAGACCGCCGGGACCTAGTGCCGAAAGGCGCCGCTTGTGCGTAGTGCCGGTGGCCGGGTTAGTCTGATCCATAAACTGCGAAAGCTGCGAGGATCCAAAGAACTCTTTGATCGCAGCAACGATAGGACGAATGTTAATGAGAGATTGCGGAGTGATGTCTTCGATCTCTTGGGTAGACATACGCTCGCGAACCACACGCTCCATACGGGAAAGACCAATACGGAACTGGTTTTGGATCAGCTCGCCAACGGTACGGATGCGACGATTGCCAAAGTGATCGATGTCATCGATCTGTTTAGTATCGTCTTCTGCATGCAGGTCAACTATATAGCGCATCGTTTTAGCGATGTCTTCTTTGGTTAATGTGGACTGATCGTCCGGCGACTCGGTACCCAGCTTCTTGTTGATCTTATAGCGACCAACCTTTGCCAGGTCATAGCGCTGCGGATTAAAGAACAGACCTTCGAGGAGAGTGCGGGCGGAGTCCACTGTTGGCGGCTCGCCCGGGCGCAGACGCTTATAAAGCTCGATAAGTGCATCTTCACGTGAAGTTGCACCGTCTCTGTCCAGCGTGCGCAAAACCAGCTCGGTGTCGCCTAAAAGCTCCATGATCTCTTCGCGGTTGCTGGCGATATCCAATGCTTTGAGCAGCAGAGTAGCCGGCTGTTTACGTTTGCGGTCTACGCGCACCGATAAGATGTCGCGTCTGTCGGTCTCAAACTCCAGCCAAGCACCACGAGACGGGATGACCTTTGCGTTAAAGAGCATCTTGTCGGAGGTCTTGTCCGGTTCAGTAGAAAAATATACACCGGGTGAGCGTACCAACTGGGATACAACAACACGCTCAGTGCCGTTGATGACAAAAGTTCCTCTTGGAGTCATAAGCGGAAAGTCGCCCATGAACACCTCTTGCTCCTTGATCTCGCCGGTCTCGGTATTTGTAAACCTGACCTCTACAAATAAAGCAGCTTGATAAGAGATGTCTTTTGCTTTACATTCTTCTACCGTAAACTTTGGATCACCAAATTCATGGCTACCAAATTCTACAAATAAGCTTTTTGATGAGTTTTCTATGGGTGAGATGTCGCGAAACGCTTCTGCAAGTCCCTCGGTTTTGAACCAATTAAATGAGTCGATCTGAATCGATATTAAGTTTGGTACATCCATAACTTCCGGGATTTTTGCGAAGCTCTTGCGCTCCCTATAAAGGCCAGCTTTAGTGGCAGTTTGTCCTCGTGACAATAGGGATTCCTCCTTCAGGAAAGTTGCAAAGCCGTCAATAGTCGCAACCTTAAATAATATCTTTAAGGTATATATGCGTCAATGCCAAGGCTGAGGTTTTTTCTGCAATTTCTAATGTGTTGCTGAACTGTTATTTTATGGATAATGGTATTCAAGGAAGCTTCGATTAGTTGCTTCCTTAACTCACCACAGCTTATAAATATAGAGTAAAATGTTTGAGCTTAAAAACATTTAGCCAAAATACGGTGGGGTGTCGTTTTTCTAGCTTTTACGCCACAGGGAGAAAATGGAATGTGGAACACTAGTACAAATACTGCACAAAAACCACCGCGCCGCTTTTTTGGGCACCCAATGGGGCTATTTAACATCTTTGGTACAGAGCTGTGCGAACGCTTTAGCTACTACGGCATGCGCGCCATCCTCCTTTATTACATAATTGACAGTGTTGCTTCCGGCGGACTGGGCATCAGTGAGACTGACGGCTTGGTGATTATGAGTCTTTTTGGCTCGCTTGTTTACCTCACAAGCATAGTTGGTGGCTGGCTGGCTGACCGCGTATTTGGTCCCTACAAAGGTGTGCTTTATGGCGGTGTACTAATCACTGCCGGACACATTATTTTAGGCCTGCCATTGCAGCGCCTTGGTCTTTTGGTGTCACTAGTATTGATTATGATTGGTACCGGTCTACTTAAACCCAATGTCTCAGTCATGGTTGGCGAATTATACGGCGCCGATGATCCGCGCAGACAGAGCGGTTTTTCAATCTTCTATATGGCCATCAATATCGGTGGGTTTATCGCACCATTGATAGTTGGTCTAGTCTCTGAGCTCCTCGAATATCACATTGCGTTCATGATACCGGCAATAATGATGGTCGTCGCCCTGGTTATCTATGTGGGAATGGGTAAGACCACACTAATCGGCATTGGTCGCACGCCCTTACAACCACTTACGGTTGCTGAGAAAAAACGCTGGAGTGTCATTATTGTCGTCTCGCTGTTGATACTTGTACTGCTTTCCACAGTGCTCACATTAAGCAACCTACTAAACCTGGCATTGCTCGGCGATCTGATGCCGGTCATCTGCACAGTCGTAGCCGCCATCATATTCATTTTCCTCATCCGCGATAAAAATGTAGATAGCACCGAACGCTCACGTGTATTTGCGTTTATCCCACTCTTCTTAGCCGGAGCCATGTTTTGGGCGATCTCCGAACAACAATCCACCACCATCGCACTTATCGCCGACACCCACGTCGATAACAACGTAGCAGGATTTCACATTCCACCGTCGTGGTATGCCTCAGTAAACCCCCTGATTATTATTATCGGTAGCCCCATCTTGGCTCTCATCTGGACTCGCCTCGGAAATAAACAGATGTCGATGGTCACCAAAATGGCCGTCGGATTACTATTAGCCTTTGCAGGATTTGCCGTATTCGCCCTAGGTTTTTGGCACGCCGGTGCGACCACACTGGTAAACCCACTTTGGATTATCGCCGGACTAACAATAATGACTGTAGGTGAAATCTTCCTCTCACCTACCGGCTTATCTGTAACTACTCTACTGGCACCACGACGTCACATGTCAAAAATGATGAGTTTGTGGATGATTTCGAACGCTTTAGGGCAAGGCATAGTTGCCCTTACTGCGGACTTCTTTAACGAAGCGGCGCCTACAGGATTCTTCTTTGCTTTCGCTATGGTGGCGTTGGTGATCGGCGTTGTATTGCTATTGGCGCAAAGAAAGCTTTTGTCGCTGGCAAAGGGCATAAGATAGCCTAATGCACGCCTTAATCAAGCAAATCACACCCTGAGGGGCTGCAAAGCTTGATTAAGGCGTGCATTAGGCAGAGTTATTCAACTTGACAGGTTATATAGCAAAAGAGCCGCCGAATATCGACAGCTCTTTTGGCTTAACATGTATGTTGGTTGGAACTATTTAAGGGTGACAGCAGCGCCGGCATCCTTGAGTTTCCCGGCAGCTTCCTCAGCTTTAGCCTTGTCAGCACCTTCGATAACTGCTTTAGGAGCAGCCTCGACCAGATCCTTGGCCTCTTTAAGACCCAGACCGGTGAGCTCACGTACTACTTTGATTACAGCGATCTTGTTGTCACCAAAGCCCTCGAGGAATACATCAAAGTTGGTCTTCTCCTCAGCAGCTTCACCAGCGTCGCCACCGGCTGCGGGAGCAGCAGCAAAAGCTACAGGAGCGGCGGCAGATACGCCAAATACTTCTTCAAGCTCTTTAACTAGTTCGGACAGTTCCAGTGCGGGCATTTCCTTTAACGCTTCAATAATCTCTTCTTTTGTGACAGCCATTGTAAGGCTCCTTTCATAAAGTTTGCGCTTTGGTCTTTCTTTAAGCCAAAGCCGGTTTTGTGGTTCGTGACCGGCAGCTAATAAGTGTTACGCTGCCTTGCCACTAAGCCGCCAAGTTATCAAGCAGCTTTCTCGGCAATTGCGCCGATGGTACGCACAAGAGTTGCCGGAACTTCGTTGAGAGTCCGTACAATACCTGTAAGTGGATTTTGGATAGTACCAAGTAGCTTGGCGATGAGTTCTTCGCGCGATGGAAGATCGGCAATCGCTTTGATCTGATCTGCTGTAACAGCCTGTTTGTTGAGCAGACCGCCCTTGATCTCCAGCTTATTGTTTTCCTTTGCAAAAGACTTAATTGCTTTTGCAGAAGCAACAGGGTCTCCGCTTACGAATACGAACGCCGATGGTCCTTCAAGAACTTCGCCCAGATTTGGCATGTCAAGATCAGCAAGGGCACGCTCGGTAAAAGAGTTCTTGTAAACTTTAAGCGACGCGCCTTGCTCACGCACTTTTACGCGCAGAGCCTCAGCTTGCTTTACGGTAAGTCCGCGATAATCGACAACCCAAATAGCGTCTGAATCAGCGATCTCACCCTTGATCTTCTCGACCATTTCTACCTTAGCTTTGTTGGCCATATAGCACCTCCTTTCGATAATCTCTCTTTGTCGCCTGTTTGCTGCAACCAAGAGAGACTGTTGGTGCTCTCAGTTTTTGACCGAACAAACAAAACGACCCTCGCTACAGACAGTGAGGGTCGATTGATTGAACTAAGTGTTCTCATTTAAACGACCACCTCGGCGGGCTGGGATTAATCCCAATTACGTCTTGCGACACCGGCTGTCTTAGGTAGCGATCTTATAATTTTTCAAATGCCCAAAATTAGGCTTAAACATTCTCGCAGTTTACGCTGCTGAGGTCAAGAGCTTTACCGCAATAGGCTACCTTTGGTGGTGCTCCTGAGACACACTGACACTAAGATGTTGCACCACTACTTGTGCTTGCACTTGAACCAACTGCGCTTAGATACTTGGAGTCAACTATCAGACCCTCGATCTTATCCACCGGAAAGTTAGCAGCTTTTAGCGCTTCAAGAAATATCTTGTAGCTATCCGCATCAACAAGTTTTTGTAAAGTGCTGGTTGATTCTGCACTAAACCCTGCATTAAAGTCGCTGATCAGATCGTCTCGATACTCTTTGGCAAGTAAATAGTAACTTGCCTGTGGATTGATCTCAGCCATCTCAAAATCATCTGTCCTAGAATCAGCTGAGACCGGCTCTCTGGTGCCGGTTTCCGGCAGTGTTAATGCAACGGTTATATGAGCCGGTAGCTCGGTCTCGCTAAAGTTGTGCGCACGAAGCTTCCCATCAGCGTCATACATAACAAACTTTATTGCAGGATTTGCCCCATCCACTGCCCTTATCAGATAGCGCTGGTTTGCAAAACCATCAAATGGAGAAGGTTGACTGGTATTTTCTTGTGGAGATGTAGTTGCATCCGCTCCGTCAGTTGTTGTGTCACCGGCAGTATTGGAATCGCCTTGTGTCTGAGTGATTTGCTGATCATCACTTTGCGTTGTCTCCTCCGGGTTACCTCGAGTACACAGCCATAAGCTTGCAGATATAAAGACAATCAGCAAAACCAGACCAATAAGGATCGCAATGCGCTTTATATGCTCTCGATCCAATCCGGCTTTTCTACTGACTATTGTTCCTCGTTTGCCTGATGGTCTTCTGGAAAACTCACTACTGTTATTTCGCAAGTCACGATTTCCACCCATAATCTTCTCCTCCGGTTGTGTTTATCCCTCAGGGCTCCCAATAATTGTATCTTGAGTATGCATCAATCATGTATATAAAGCAGTGAATACACAAGATTTTACTAATCAGGCAACTCTCTACATAAAAAACTGATGCCCTTTTATTATAAGAGCACCAGTTTAGTATTGCTATTATTTTGTGCAG
>QMCD01002440.1_pt1 | contig 16935 bp, 11 predicted proteins | sample 1821841 | NCBI WGS metagenome assembly QMCD01 (sample SAMN01991225, study PRJNA193472) | Termite gut metagenome, whole genome shotgun sequencing project. | isolation source: worker | host: Macrotermes natalensis | reverse complement strand
GGAGCAGGTCGTTGACCATCGAGGGCAGGTTCGCGCCGCCCGATTCCATATTGATCTTCTCGGCCTGAAGCTCCGCCGGGGAGAGCGACTCGTAGAATATCACATAAGTTGCGAATGAGATGAGCGCGGGGATAAGGTGGAGCCACGAGCGGGTGGTGAAACGTGCCGACTTGTCGAACTGTCTCCGCACGAAAAACCACAGCGAGGGCATACACATGATGTTGAGAAACGCCGCCGGATAGTAGTAATACGGGAAACTGTCGGACGCCAACGCCTGAAACAGGTTCGCCAACTCCGCCGGGAGGGTCGTGGTGACGATCACGAGGGCTGCCCAACCCACACCGCCTTTCATCTTCGTCCCCACCGCGAGAACGGCAAGCATCAACACCATAAAGCCCAAACAGGAGCCGTTGATGACAAGTATCGCGGTATCGGAAAACATATCGGGTTGTTTTTTGTTACTGCGAAGATAACGCTTTTTTCTGAATGCGAGGGAGATGAGGGCGGGAAAAAGAGTGTGCTGGCCGTTACTGATTGTTCAATAACCCAATGTGTGTGATTTAGTCGGACAGTTTATCCCGCGAACCAAGAATCGTCCCCGTTAGCAAGCAGAAAAAAATCTCCCGAAATTGTGCGATTCCGGGAGATTTGATTATCTTTGCAGTAGCAATATGGGTTGTTTGAAAAGTATGAAAAACGAAGTGTGTCTGAGGAGCACTTTACATCTTACTTATCCGTTGCCCGTTCTTATTCGAAGGTCTTTTATCCCAAAGACTATCAACAAATTACTTGTTGATTACTCCAAAGATAACTACAAATGGCTATTTTTCCACGGCGCGCGACAGGTTAATTTTGTACTCGGTATGACTGAAGAACAATACTTGGCACATGTTTTAGCACGCTTGCGGGCGGCGATCGGGAGCGCGGACAGCACAGTGAAGGAGCGGGTGCAGACCCTCGACGAGCAGAAACGCTACCTGTGGGAGAACCGCGATATCGACCCGCATGAGATTCGTTCGGTGCGCGAGAATATCCTGAACATCCACGCTATCGGCGAGAGTGCGATCGCCCGCCGCGAGAGGCTCGGGCGGATGCTCGACAACCCCTATTTCGGACGGATCGACTTCCGCTCGGCGGGCTCGGGCGAGCCTGAGCCGGTCTACATAGGCGTCCATACATTCCACGACTTCGACACGCGCACGAGCCTCGTCTATGATTGGCGCGCACCGATCGCGAGTATGTATTACGACTATGAACTCGGCGCGGCGGCATATACATCGCCGGCTGGCAAGGTCGAGGGGAAGATTTCACGCAAGCGGCAGTACCGCATCCGGGGCGGGCGGATGGAGTTTATGCTCGAAAGTTCGGTGACGGTCCACGACGACGTTCTGCAACGCGAGCTGAGCGCGAACGCCGACGACAAGATGCGCAACATCGTCGCCACCATTCAGCGCGAGCAGAACCGCATTATCCGCGACGCAGAGGCGCAGGCGCTTATCATTCAGGGTGTGGCCGGGTCGGGCAAGACATCTATTGCGCTCCATCGCGTGGCTTATCTGCTTTATGCACACAAGGATACGCTTTCATCGAAGGATATCCTCATCATCTCGCCGAATAAGGTTTTCGCCGACTATATTTCGAACGTGCTGCCGGAGTTGGGCGAGGAGACTGTGCCCGAAACGGGGATGGCGGAGCTGCTGTCTGGGGTACTGGGCGGAAAATACCGCTACCAGACATTTTTCGAGCAGGTGGCCGAATTGTTGGAGAAGCCTGCGCCTGGGTTTGCGGAGCGCATCGCCTACAAATCGAGCCTCGAATTCGCCGCCTCGCTCGATGCTTTTATACTGCATGCCGAGAACAACTTATTTCAGCCGAAAGACGTTAAGATACAGTATATTACTATACCGAGCGAGTATATCGGCGAACAGTTCCGCCGCTTCCACAGGCTGGCGGCGAGGGAGCGGTTCGAGCCGATGGCCGATATGATAATCGACGAGTTGAAGATAAAATACGCCGTTTTTGCGACCACCGCCGAGCGCAATTTCCTGAAGCGGGAGATCGGCGCGATGTTCGCAGGCGGGGCGGGCGACCTGCAACTTTACAAGGAGTTTTTCGGGTGGCTCGGCCGCCCCGAGATGTTCCGGATGCGGCGCGGGCACACGCTCGAATACTCCGACATCGCACCGCTGGCCTACCTGCGCATCGTACTCGATGGGGTGAAGCCGCGCAGAGGGATCAAACACCTGCTGATCGACGAGATGCAGGACTACACGCCGGTGCAGTACCGGGTGATACAGAGGCTATTCCCCTGTCGCAAAACGCTTCTGGGCGACGCCGGGCAGTCGGTCAATCCTCATGGATCATCGACTGCGGCGACTATCGGGCAGGTTTTCGCTGACAGCAAAGTGATGCGGCTGTGCAAAAGCTACCGCTCGACTTTCGAGATCACAGATTTTGCTCAGCGCATACGCCGCAACGACGAGCTGGAGCCCGTCGCGCGGCATGGCGAAAAGCCTGCTGTCATGAGATTCGGGAGCACCGACGAGGAAATCGAGGGTATTGTGCGCCTTATTGCCGATTTCCGGCGGTCGGACTACAAATCGCTCGGCATTGTCTGCAAAACCGAGGCACAGGCGGCCGAACTTCATGCGCGGCTGAACGATCCCGGGATATCTCTCCTCACCAGCCGCAGTTCATCTTTTGCGAACGGGATTGTTATTACTTCTGCCCACATGGCCAAGGGGTTGGAGTTCGACGAGGTGATAATTCCACATGCCGACGCGCGGAATTACCGATCGGAGATCGACCGCGGAATGCTCTATGTCGCTGTCACGCGCGCGATGCACAGGCTGATGATCACATTGTCAGGCGACGCCACGGAATACATCAGCCCGGCATAACGCCGGGCTGATGCCCTACCCCATTTCAATAGCGGAATATCGCCTCTTCGAGGCCGTCGGATTTCGCGGAGGAGGATTCGCCCGACAACACGTCGACACACCTGTCCAAGTCTGTCGGGCGGATGATCACATTGGCGCAGTCGCCCTCCGAAAACGCATACATATATTCGATGAACACGTTATGGTCGGCGAGTTTTTCGAGCACCGAGGCCAGTGCGCCCGGCTCATTGGGGGTTCGGACGTGTGCCACCGGGGTAACGTTCACGCCGAAGTGCGCCCTTTTTAGCAGGCGTACCGCAAGGGCCACATCCGAGACGATCATGCGCAGGATGCCGAAATCGGAGTTCTCGGCCATGCTGAGCGCCCTCATATTGACACCGTTAGCGCCCAGAATGCGGGCTATTTCACGGATACTGCCCGTTTTGTTCTCGATGAAGACTGAAAGTTGTTTGGTTCTCATGTGTTTTGGTTTTAAAGATTTTATATTCTGTGAAGTCATATTATGGAGATCTCTCGCTTTGCGCTTCGAGATGACGTGGTGTATGCGGTGGACCGCGCGTGGAGCGCGGCCTTCATTTTGCGCCTAACAAAGACGCAGGGCTTTGTGCGTCGGCCTTTGCAGTCCGGAGCCACCCCGGGCGAAGGACTGAGAACTGACGCGCCGGAGTTCGCTATCTCAACACCCGCCTGTCCGTCACCCGCTGCGCTTTGCCCTCGCTGCGCGGGATGGTGCGGGGTTCGACGATCTTTATGTCGGCGTGAAGGCCGAGGATGCTGTGGAGTTGGTCGGCGGCGCGGCGCTTTATGGCCGTCATACGATTGATCTCGTCGGAGTAGCAGCCGTCGCGCACCTCTACGTGGATCTCGAGGCTGTCGAGATTGTCGCGTCGGTCGACTATAATATGGTAATGCGGTTCGAGTTCCTCCACTCCGAGTATCACGCTCTCGATCTGCGAGGGGAAGACGTTCACCCCGCGTATGATCAGCATATCGTCGCTGCGCCCCACGATCCGGGTCATCCTCACGCTCGTGCGCCCGCACCGGCACGGCCCGGCGATCAGCGAGCATAGGTCCTTGGTGCGGTAGCGCAGGAGGGGCAGGCCCTCCTTTGTGAGCGTGGTGAGCACGAGTTCGCCCTGCTCGCCGTATGGAAGCGGTTCGAGCGTCACGGGGTCTATGATCTCGGGGTAGAAATGGTCGTCGATGATGTGCGAACCCTCCTTGCATTCGCATTCGTGGGACACGCCGGGGCCCATGATCTCGCTCAGTCCATAGATATTGAATGCGTCGATCCCGAGTTTATCCTCTATCTCGCGCCTCATGTTCTCCGTCCACGGCTCGGCGCCGAAGATACCTATGCGCAGGTTGATGTCGTGGCGGTCGACGCCCGACGCTTTCATAGCGTCGGCGAGGTAGAGCGCATAGGAGGGGGTGCAGGCCAACGCCGTGGGGCCGAAGTCGTGCATGAGCTGTATTTGCTTGGCCGTGTTGCCGCTTGACATGGGCACGACCGTGGCCCCGATATGCTCCACGCCGTAGTGCAGGCCCAGTCCGCCGGTGAACAACCCGTAGCCATAGGCCACCGAGAAAATATCGTCGTGGTCGGCGCCATAGGCGCTCAGGCAGCGGGCGATCATCTCAGTCCACACCTGAAGGTCGCGGCGCGTGTATCCCACCACGGTAGGCCGGCCGGTAGTCCCCGACGAGGCATGTATGCGCACGATCTGCGACATGGGCACGGCGAACAGCCCGTATGGATAGTTGTCGCGCAGGTCGTCCTTAGTGGTGAACGGCAGGCGACTGATGTCGTCGATCGACCGGATATCGCCCGGCGCAACGTCCATCTCCTGCAAGCGGCGGCGGTAGAACGGTGTGTCGTGGTAGACGCGCTCGACGAGTTTCTTCAGGCGGGCGCCCTGAAGCGATCGCTTCTCCTCGGCGCCCATACATTCTTTGTTCTTGTTCCAGATCATATTTTAAAAGGTTTGGTTTCTGGGATATCGTTGCTGCTGGGATACAAAAAACCCCGTCGACGCGAAAATGCGAAGACGGGGCTCTTCTGTGGCTCCTTAGCGGCAGCGGTTATCTATATAGTCGATGCTGTTCCTGTGAAGGAGATTTTAACGGACTTGTGGTCGATGAAAGCACGAGACGTCCCCGGAAAGCTGTCGTGCCTTCTCCGGTAAACGCAAAAAAGAAAAAGTTATGTGCTTGTGGCAAATTCATTCTGTTAAATCCGTATTAGTGCAAATGTAAAAAACTTTTTTGGAATATAGCTTTTTTGGAGGATTATTTTGGAGGCTATATTGCCCAACAGGCGGCAAGCGCAGCGAGCCGCACTCTGGTCCCCGGAAAGGAGCGGTGGCCTTGTGCGTTGGCCCTTGCAGTCCGGAGCCACCCAGGCGGAGGACTGCTGTCCAGCGCGCAAAAGCCTTTACACACAGTCCTCCGCTAGCTCCGGTCTGAGAACTAAGCATAAGAACTGCGGCCGCGCTCCACGCGCGGCCGCAACCGATGTCAATTGTTTTTGTCATCAATATCAGTCGCCGAACGATGCCTGATATTCGCTCCAGAGTGATTCGGTCGTGGCGCTTGCGCCGAAGATGCTCTGCATGGCTTTATCCCAACTCCACGGGTTAATGGTCGACGCCGTGGCGTTGAACTTGCGCAGAAAATCGGCATCTTTCGTATTTTTCAGCCACACCAGAAACCATCCTGTGATGCGGTATCCGCTCATATATGTTCCTCCGGGTTCTGCACCCCTCCCATCGGCATAGGGGCCCAGCAGCGGCCTCACGGCATCGGCGACGCCTTCGATAAATGCCCAGTACTGACTGGCGCCGTCATAAACGCCTGCGCCTTTGGGCTGCAACTGATAGATGTGTGTAAGTTCGTGGTTAAGCACGCCTCCGATCTCAGCGAGTTTCTTTGCATCGGTATTCAGAAGCGCCTGCTCGATATTGCCGGGCGAGTAGCGGATGATGAAATTGGTCGCGTCTATATCCTCTTTTTGAGCTACACCGGTATACGCGGGGTCGATTATGAACGTGATGCTGTTCACCGTCGGGATGTTGCGGTCGGAGGCCGAGTTGTAGAGGGTTTTCGCCACGTCGAGGACATGTTGTTTGATAAACGCCTCGGGCTCGGGGACGAGGCGGGCGAATGTTGTGCCGCCAGAGGTTCCCATCGCATCGTTGCGGAAAGTGATCATAGGGTAATCGAACGTGTCGAAGCCGCCCCCTTTGTGGCCGTCGTTGCCCTTGCTGCACGCGATGAGGGGCAGGATCGCAAGTAAAGCTAATAATTTTTTCATTTTGTAAGTGAATAAGGTTTTTCGATTTGTATCCGTTTTTTGTTGGGTTTCGACGACATTTCGAATTCGAGCACCCCGCCGTTCATAATGTCGTCGTGGGTGATGTAGGCTTTATCGTAGGGTTTGCCGTTGAGTTTCACGCCGCTGACGTATACGTTCTTTTCGCTCATGCGGGGCGCGCGGACGGTGAACGTGCGGCCGTTTTCGAGCGAGAGCGCAACTTCGCGTGCAAAGGGCGAACCGAGCACATATTGGTCGCTACCGGGGCACACGGGGTAGAAGCCCATGACGCTGAACACGTACCACGCCGACATCTGCCCGCAGTCGTCGTTGCCGCACAAGCCGTCGGGACGGTCGAGGTACATGCGGCGCATGATCTCGTGCAGGCGCGACTGCCCCTTCCACGGCTGCGATGTCCACGCATAGAGGTAGGCCACGTGGTGGCTCGGTTCGTTGCCGTGGACGTAGTTGCCCATCAGGCCCTCTTCGGTGATATCCTCGGTATGTGCGAAGTATTTTGCCGGAAGCTCCATCGTGAAGAGCGAATCGAGGCGTTCGACGAAACGCCGGTCGCCGCCCATTTCAGCGATCAGTCCGTTCACGTCATGGGGCACGAAGAACGAGTAGTTCCACGAGTTGCCCTCGATGAATCCCATGTCGTGGGTTTCGAGCAGGTCGAAGTCGGGCTTAAAGGCGCCGTTTCTGTCTTTCGGGCGGGCAAAGCCGAGCGAGCGGTCGAATATATTGCGGTAGTTCAGCGCGTTGCGGAAGTATTCGCCCTTTGTATCCTGTCGTCCCATTCGCGCGGCAAGCGCGCCGACTGTCCAGTCGTCATACGAGTATTCGAGGGTCGCCGATGCCGAAACGCCGCTGTCGTCGGATGGGACATAGCCGTATTCGCGGTACTCGGCGGTCTGGTCGTAATAGCTCAGATTGGCGCTGCTCAGGCATGCTTCCAACGCAAGTTCAGGGTCGACCGGAATGCCCTTGACCACCGCGTCGGCCACCACCGAGGCGCTGTGGAAGCCCATCATACACCAGTTCTCGTTGCCCATGTGCGACCAGACGGGCAGCATTCCGTGCGGGCTCTGGCGATAGTGATCGAGCATCGAGCCGACGAACTGTTCGCTGCGGCCGCGCTTGAGGACGTTCATCAGCGGGTGCTCGGCGCGGAATGTGTCCCAGACCGAGAAGACCGTGTAGTTGGTTCGCCCGGGGGCGGCGGTGTGGATATTGTGGTCGATGCCGCGGTAACGGCCGTCCACGTCCTGATAGACCGAGGGGTTCATCATCGTGCGGTAGAGGGCCGTGTAGAAGATGCGCTTCCGCTCCTCGGATGTCTCTATGCGTGCCGCCGAAAGTTCGCGTTCCCATTTATCTTTCGTCTCGGCGACTATCGCGTCAAAACTCTTATCGGCAACCTCGGCCGCGAGGTTCTTCATCGCGCCGAGGCAGTCCACGGGCGAGAGGGCCACGCGCACCTCAAGCGGCTCGCCGTCGCTCACGTCGAACGTGAAATACGCCGTCAGGTGCGTGCCGAACATCTCAGGGAAGTTCTCCTCTATTTTGAATTTACGCCACCAACCGATGTATTTCGGCTTCTCTGTATTTCGGCAGCCATAGTTGAGTATCGGTTTCGAGAATTTCACTGCGAAGTGGGTGTAATTCATGCGCGACCAACCTTGGGTGATACGGTAGCCAGTGAGCGTGTACTCGTCCTCGACGCGCAAGTTGGCCATCAGCACCTTGCCGTCGTAATTGTATATCCCGTAAGCGAGGTCGATGATCACGTTGCCCTCCTGCGCCGCCTCGGGGAATGTGTAGCGGTGTACCCCGCAGCGTTCGGTCGCGGTCAGTTCGGCCTTCACGCCGTAATCGTCGAGCACCACGCTGTAATAGCCCACCTCGGCGCGCTCGCGGTCGTGGCTGAAACGCGAGCGGTAGCCCGTCTCGGGAGCCTCGGCAGTCCCCATATCCAACTGCACATCGCCAACGGTTGGCATTAGGAGTATGTCGCCGAGGTCGGAGTGGCCCGTACCGTTGAAGTGGGTGTGACTGAAGCCGACAATGGTCTTGTCGTTATATTGGTAGCCCGCGCAATAGGCGTAAGCCCCCGGTTGGTACACCCCGTCGATATTGTGCGGTATCATCTCCGTGTCGGGGCTGAGGGCCACCAACCCGAACGGCGCGCAGGGACCCGGATAGGTGTGGCCCATGCTCTGCGTGCCCACCATCGGGTTTACATAGTCGACCAGACGCTGCCCGTGGGCCGCAGTTGCAAGTGTTGCCATGGCGAAAATATATGCGAGTCGTTTCATAGTGCGCTTTTGTATTTAACGGTTTTACCCTTTGCGGATACTGATGGCGGGACGTCGCGGGACGATGTGCCGCGGCGGGTGTTCGGCTTGTCGCTCATCACGAAGCGCAGGTCGGCGCCGTTCTTAATGTCGTCGTAAGTTATATAGTTAGCATCGTGCCGCTTACCGTCGAGGTAGAACTCCTTGACATACACATTCTCCGGCGACCAGTTATCGGCGGTCATGGTAAGCACGCTTCCGCCCGACATATTCATGCGCACGTATGGCATGCCGGGCGACCCGAGGTTGTAGACGTTGCTCGACGGGGCGGTCGGATAGAAGCCCATGCAGTTAAAGATATACCACGCAGACATCTGGCCGCAGTCGTCGTTGCCGCTCAGCGCGTCGGGCAGGTTGCCGTAGAATTTGTCCATCACCTCGCGAATGCGGGCCTGACCTTTCCACGGCTGGCGCAGGTAGTTATAGAGGTAAATTATCTGGTGGCAGGGCTCGTTGCCGTGCCAATAGGCGCCGATACGCCCCCAGATATCGTGTGCGCCTGGTATATCGTCGCTCATGTGGGTAGTAAAAAGGTCGTCCAAGCGTTGCAGGAACAGCTTTTCGCCCATCTCGTTGATATAACCCTGCGCATCGTGGGGCACGTACCATGTGTATTGATATGTGAAACCCTCCGTGATATCGCCCCAGCCGTTCACCGAACCCGGGCCTTGGTATGCCAACGGTTCGAACGGTGTGCGCCACTCGCCCGCATAATCGCGCCCGCGCATAAACCCGCTCTCCGGGTCGACGAGGTTCTGCCACGACTGCGCGCGGTTGAGGAAATATTCGTAATCGACCGTCTTGCCCAGCTTCTTGGCCGCCTGCGAAATGCAATAGTCGTCGAACGCGTATTCGAGGCTTTTCGACACCGACTCCTTCTCGCGGTCGAACGGCACCCAGCCCTTCTCGATATACTCCGGCAGACAATCGTAGTGGGGGTTCATGGCGGTGGCGACCATAGCCTCGTAAGCGCGCTCGCGGTCGAAGCCCGCGACGTCTTTCATAATGGCGTCGGCTATGACCGAAACGGCGTGGTAGCCGATCATGCACCACGTCTCGTTGCCATAGAACGACCAGATCGGCAGCATGTGCTCGACACTCTTGTCGTAATGCGCCAGCATCGAGTTGACGAAATCGCCCTGCCGTTCCCTCTGCACGAGATTCAGCAGCGGATGGTGGGCGCGGTAGGTGTCCCACAGCGAGAAAACGGTGTGGTTGGTGAAACCGTCGGCCGTCTCTATATTCTTGTCCAATCCCCGGAAGCGTTCGTCTGCGTCCTGATAGACGAACGGGTGCAGGAATGCATGGTAGACCGATGTGTAGAACGTTTCGAGTTTATCCTGCGAACCGCGCGCCTCGAATTTCGAGAGTTCGCGCTCCCACTGCTCCGTGCCGGCCTTGCGCAGGCTTGCGAACGTGTGGCCGTCCAGTTCGCGGATATTGAGTTTCGCGCCGTCGGTGCTGACGGAGGATATTGCGACTTTGACAGTCACCTGCTCGCCCTCAGCGGTGGCGAACTTCGTCCAGAAACGCAGCCCCGTGCCCCAAGCTTCGAGGCTGCTGCGGAAACGGTTCGTGTTATAAATAACAGGTACGCTGTCCTGCATGATCCCGCAATCCTCGAACGGGCGCGAGAACGTGGCCGTCATATAGACATGCCGCTCGGGCCCCCACCCTTTCACGATCTTACTCGCCGTGATCGTGCGGTCGTCCTCCACGCGGATATTGCTCCATGCGCATTTCCACAGCAGCGTATGGTCGAGGTCGAGCAGGATGAACGACTCATCGCTCTCTGGGAAAGTGAATTGGAGCATTCCCGCCATTTGGCCCGAGGTCATCTCGGCCTTAGTGCCATAATCCAACAGATCGACAGCGTAATAGTTTGGCGAGCACCACTCCCTTTCGTGTGAATAGCGCGAACGGTAGCCGCTGTCGGGGTCCTCGTGGGTGCCCGGCGTGAAATGTATGTTGCCCGTGCCCGGCATAAAGAGGAAGTCGCCCAGATCGGGGATCCCCGTGCCGCTCAGGTGGGTGAGGCTGAAGCCCAGCAGCGTCGGATGGTCGTATTTGTAGCCCGCCGCCGTGTCGTAATCGTCGCTGTCGGTGTCGGGGCTGATCTGGATCCCGCCGAACGGAACTTGCGCACCCGGATAGGTATTCCCGAAACCGGACGTACCTACCAACGGACGGACATAGGACGTCAACTGCTGAGCTCCCGCACCAGTCGAGACTAAAGCCAGCGCCGCGATCAAAAATTTTCTCATACTCGATATACAATTTAGTTAATGACAACCCTATCCGAAAAATATACCCAAAAATAACTATCTTTGCGTCAGTCAGGCAGTAATTTACTGACTGTAAGATTGGTATAATTTCGACAGAGAATAGGCAACGGATAAGTAAGATGTAAAGTGCTCAAACACACTTTGTTTTTCAGACTTTTCAAATAACTCATGTTGCTTTGGTAAAGATAGTATTTCTTTGGATAATAAGCGCATTCCGAAAAAAATCATCCGCCGATATAAAACGAGTTGTGTTGTGAATTTAACGATGCGGCTCGTTTTTGTTCTTCCTTGGTGGCGGAGAATAACAGTTTGGGGTGTCAGATGATCTTTTCGGCTCTATACGTCAACTGGCGGATTGACAGTAGGTTCAAAGTGAACATCGCGATGATGGACGGTATCGAATCTTGTGCATTTATACTGCAAATAGAAACATGATAGTCGGAAAAATTTGCAGTTCACGTATAATTTCATTAACTTGCTTAGCGAAATTAGGTTCAATTTAACCATTGAACTGTATTTCAAATTCTTATAGTTTCAAACCCCGACTGATTATGAAGAAGTTTTTCGAGAAGAAATTTCCTGCTTTTTCGTTGCCTGAGTTGTTGGTTGTGCTGATCATCATCGGGATTCTGGTGTTGATCGCGCTTCCTAATTTGATGCCTTTGATCACGAAGGCGAAGAGCACCGAGGCGCAGCAGCAGCTCAATTTCCTGCACACCCTTCAGCAGAACAATTATTACATGTATTCGCGCTATTCCGATTCGTTGGAGGAGCTGGGTTTCGAGCAGTCGAAGCTCGTTCCCGACGGCGGGCAGGCTAATTACCGCATCGAGATCACCGAGGCGAGCGAGAAGGGTTACCATCCTCAAATGTTTATGAGTTATTGATAAACCAAAATAACGTCTATTGTGATGAGAATGTTCGATTATTGTTTTTACCAAGCAATCAGAGTGAACTTGGATGATATGGATCCACCGGCATTTGTATATGTCTTTTCGGCGATTGGTTCAGCAATACCTATGTTTTTCATTATTGTCGGGTTATTGGTGTGGCTTCCGATATTTCCTCAAGACATAGATAGTGAATATTTCAAAAATTATTACATTCTTATTTTTATCTGCTTACCTGTTATTTTTATTAGACGATATAATTCTGTGATGTATAGAAAGCTCGTTGAGAAGTGGGGCGATAAAGCAAAGACCGTTAAGGGAAAATTGTTGGCACTTATATACACTTTTTTGCCATGTATCGCAGGGTTTATTTCCATGTGGATTAGGTTCAATTAAGGATAGCAAAAGCGGGGGATGAATTTCATCCCCCGCTTTTGCTTTGCACTCACCGCCACCGACCGCTGGAACGGGAACATCAGCGAGTGGGTGTGGGCGCATGAAGCAACGTCGTATACCTACCGCTTTGCTTACGACGGGGTTAACCGGCTGACGAGCGCCGTGTCAACGGGCAACTACAATGAGAAGGGTATCACGTATGATAGGAACGGCAATATCAAAACCATGCAACGTAACGCGGGCAGCAGCACGACCATGGTCGATAACCTCACGTATACGTACGCCGGCAACAAACTCACAAGCCTGAGTGAGGCCGTGAGCGGCATCCCCACCGGCGACATCTTCGCACGCGGAAGCGCGGCCGCAGGGTCGTATACCTACGATGCTAACGGGAATATGGTGACCGACAGCCGTAAAAGTTTGCAGTTCACGTATAATTTCCTTAACTTGCTGAACGAAGTCAGATCGGGCTCAACCGTCAAGGCCAAATACACATGGCTTGCGGACGGCAGTAAGTTGCGCGTTCGCAACAACAGCACGACCGGCTTCGACTACTTAGGTTCTTTGACTTACACGAGTTCGTCTTCCGGTCTTATGTTGGAGACAGCGCAGTTTGCAGGCGGCGTGATCCGTTCGGGAAACTCACAGGAGATCAACTACTTCATCACCGACCACCTTGGCAGTGTCCGCGCAATCGTCGACGCGTCCGGCAACGTAAAAGAGCGCAACGACTACTACGCCTTCGGCGCCAAACACGTCCGAAGCACATACCCCCAGAACTCCAACCGCTTCGACTTCAACGGCAAGGAAGAACAGACTACCGGCGATCTCGATTACTTGGATTACGGTGCAAGAATGTACGATCCAATGATCGGAAGATGGTTCAACACAGACCCGCTGGCAGAAAAGTTCTATCCCTTAAGCCAGTATAATTACGCCCTGAACAATCCCGTTTTCTTCATCGACCCCGACGGAATGGCGGCAGATGGGTATATACTTAATAATTACGGTGAGATCAAGAGGTTAGATAACACCGGCGGTGACAAGTATGACGTTCTTTACTCAAGCGACAAGCAAAATAGTCTTAGAGTTAATGATACATCTATTTTGCCGGGGCTTGCTTCGACAGGATACTCTTCGAAAGATAAGAATGGCAGGTATACTTTAACTTGGGCATGGGGTAACCCCGATGATTTGAGGTCTTTATTCCTTTTTGCATCACATAACTCATCCGTAGAGAGATTCAGCAGGTTCGATATAGGATTCGGCGATCAGTATGCACTGGGAACGAAACATGACGAGAGCCATTCCCCAAATCCTGAACAAATGGGATTTACATTAGAAAGTGAAATAGCATTTGTACACAACCATCCAACTCCATGGCAAACTCTTAGAGAGGAAATAAGAAGTATGGGATGGTTGGATACCGGGAGAAAAGACCCTGCTACAGGAAGGCCATTAATTGATCGACAGGGTGATACGTGGAATATTTGGGATGATCAGATTAATGGGGGTCCTCGTGCAAATACACATAGTTATGCATATTTTCCTCATAGCGGCAACCTTTGGCATATTGGAGGCATGTATGGAGTGTCTTATATAAGAAATATTAATGGCGATTCCCGGCGATTCTTTTTTGGAACATTAAATCATAAATAACATGAAGAATACATTATTAATTTTTGTGATTCTTTTAATTGTATTTGGGTGCGGCGGCAATAGGAAAAAACAATTAAAAGTAAGCACCGATTTGGTAGAGGAAGTTACTCCCGGTCCAATGCTCGATTCATTGATCCTGCGAGGATTGAATAGGCAGGCCTATCATTTATCATTTTTCCGCAATGAAGGGGTAGAAATAAGGAAAACTTGTTTTCCATTGATAACCAGACTTTCGGGAGATGACAAAATTCTTTTTGGAACTGACACCATAATGTCGCTGACATTATATACATGCCACTTATATGACTATGATTCATTAGGCTATAAGGGGGTAATAATTGTTAATGACAGTATCAATGTTGCCATTTTTGATAAATACAACATGGGGACTGATTTTTATGACGAATCCAAAATCGAAATAAAACCATTGTCTGATTATCAATGCGTTCCATACCCCATTGCAGGAGGATATACTTTCCCAATTAATAATGGAAAACTCCGTACATGGCAAGCGAATTTGGACGATTGAACATTTTAACCTAAGAATATCGGTAGCATTGAGTTAATTGGTAAAAGGGAGATGATAATTTCATCTCCCTTTTGTGTTGTGCAACTTCTGGGGCATATACATACGACGCGAACGGAAATATGACTGCTGATTCGCGCAAGAATTTGCAGTTTAGCTATAATTTCCTTAACTTGCTGAACGAAGTCAGATCGGGCTCAACCGTCAAGGCCAAATACACATGGCTTGCGGACGGCAGTAAGTTGCGCGTTCGCAATAATAGCACGGCCGGCTTCGACTACTTAGGTTCTTTGACTTATACAAGCAGCAGTTCGGGTCTAACTTTGGAGACAGCGCAGTTTGCGGGTGGCGTTATCCGTTCGGGCAACTCGCAGGAGATCAACTACTTCATCACCGACCACCTTGGCAGTGTCCGCGCGATCGTGAACTCCGCAGGCACAACCGTCGAACAAAACGATTACTATGCTTTTGGTGCAAAGCACGTCAGAAGCACCTACGCCAAAAACTCAAACCGCCTCGACTTCAACGGAAAAGAAGAACAAACAACCGGTGATCTGAAGTATCTCGACTACGGTGCAAGAATGTACGATCCTGCAATCGGAAGGTGGTTCAACACAGACCCGTTGGCAGAAAAGTATTACCCATTAAGTCAGTACAATTACGCCCTGAACAACCCGGTATTCTTCATCGACCCCGACGGTAGGGCAGCAGATGGGTATTTAGTTGATCATGAGGGTACTTTTCAGAAAATAAATAATGTCGGAGGAGATCAATATGACGTTATTTATTCTGGCCAAGGATTTTGGGATGCTCTTGTAAATTGGGTTATGGGTAATGGTTTCACCACGTCGTACAGCATAACTATAAGTCCTGAATTTATGGATAATCACGATCAATTCAAAAGAGAGGAATATATTGATTGGACAGGGGAAAATACGCGTACCATTACCTCGGATTATTACATTACAAAAGATTCGAAGGAAAGTAAAAAGATTTTTGAATTCCTTGTGAATAATACTAAAACTAAAGTTGAATGGCTCAATACTTCGTTTAAGATGGAGGATGGATCTATTTTGAATACAATCATGACTTCTCACGAAAGTGGCAGAATATTCAATAGTTCAAAAATGAAGGATGCTATGTTTGATAAAGGGGCTAATCTTATTCTGAGGTCGGATCATAACCATTTTGATGATTTTACTCCTTCGGGCATAGATGGAGATATGGACGTTTTACGAGATATGCGAACTAAATGGAATTCGCCAGATGTGAAAACCAATATCTACTTCAATAAGAAATATTATCCCTACAAATAAATTAAAACCATGAAAAAGATTTTTGTTTTTCTGCTATTCTTACTCTTTCTGGGGGCATGCAGAAATTCCCCTAAAGGATATACTAACAATGTTGCCCCATTTAATAGGGATTCTAACATTGTCAGACGATCTTTCCCTCCATCGCAATATGTTCCAACAACGGTAAAACTTCTGGAGTTGAAAAAAGAATACTATACTATGTTTGACAGTGTTGTATTTAAATCAATAACTGATTCTTTCAATAGGACTAAAAAAATCGGATTCGAGATTGGCATAAGGCCGCTTGTGGATGGCTCACATAATATTTCTATTCATCCTGTGGAATATAGATTCATGAGTATTCATCTTGACGATGCTGTTTTTTATTTCAATGGGTTTCAGTTCAATTATTCCGGTGACCTCATAGAAGAGATGTTTACATACAAAAAAGACACAGTTCTTTGTAGGGTCGACCCTGACTTATGGTATCAATATGATATGGTGAGCGGTGGAGATGAATGGCGTTATATGATAAAAAATGGAGAGGTGTTATTTATAAATAAGTCTTTGTTTGAATAGACAGTAGCAGGGAGGGGGATTCCCCTCCCTTTTTTGTTTTTCCTCGACCGCCCCCTCCCGCTGGAACGGGAATATCAGCGAGTGGCTGTGGTATCACGGGACGGATGCCATACAGGCCTATATGTTCAACTACGACGGGGTTAACCGGCTGACGAGCGCCGTGTCGACGGGTAATTACAGCGAGACAGGCATCACGTATGACAGGAACGGGAATATCCTGTCGTTGCAGCGCACGGCAGGCAGTACGGCCCTTGTCGACGACCTGATCTATGGTTACACAGGCAACCGCCTGACGGCCATCGACGAGGGGGTGCGCACTGCCCCGACTGGTGATATCTTCGCTCCCGGCAGCACAAATACGATGTTTTACGATTACGATGCAAACGGAAATATGACCTCCGATACCCGCAAAAATTTGCAGTTTAGCTATAATTTCCTTAACTTGCTGAACGAAGTCAAGTCCGGCTCGACCGTGAAGGCCAAATATACGTGGCTCGCGGACGGTAGCAAGTTGCGGGTTCGCAATAATAGCACGGCCGGCTTCGACTACTTAGGTTCTTTGACTTACACAAGCAGCAGTTCCGGCCTGGCCCTCGAAACAGCACAGTTCGCAGGCGGCGTGATCCGCTCGGGATACTCACAGGAAATAAACTACTTCATCACCGACCATTTGGGCAGTGTCCGTTCGATCGTGAACGCCTCCGGCGCAGTTGTCGAACAAAACGACTACTACGC
>QMCD01002828.1_pt1 | contig 16936 bp, 19 predicted proteins | sample 1821841 | NCBI WGS metagenome assembly QMCD01 (sample SAMN01991225, study PRJNA193472) | Termite gut metagenome, whole genome shotgun sequencing project. | isolation source: worker | host: Macrotermes natalensis | reverse complement strand
CAAAAGTCTCCCTAAACTAAATCGAAAGAAGGAATTTCATGAATGAAACTCACAGTATATTATGGCAAACTGTAGGTAAAGGACTTATAACTATATTAATAGTTTTAGGTCTAGCGACTCCAACGTTTGCCTTGGAAAAATCTATCGAGGAGATAGTAGAAGAAGTTTCTGCTGAGTATGATGTCGATAAATTCTTAATTTCAGCAATAATAGAACATGAATCAAGAGGCGACCCAACGGTTTCAAATGGTTCTTGTAAAGGTCTCATGCAAGTAGATAACTATTGGCATAAAGATCGTGCAGAACGACTCGATATTTCTGATTGGTATGATCCAGAATCTAATATTATTCTTGGAACAGATTACCTTGCGGAATTATTTGAGGATTATGAAGATTATAGTTTGGTTGTGATGCTATATGCTACAAATCATGATGAAGCTTTTGATTATTATGATAGAGGCATCATTGAACCAACAGCAATGGAAATTATAGATCTTGCTGAACAATTACGATTGGAGGTATAGTAGTGGCTCGGCGTCAAAAACAGCTTAACATTACCCCTGCACCTCCTCCTGCAAAGACTCCAGAAGATCGAGAGAAGCAGATGGTCGGTTATGCCGTCGATGTCGCTGAGAGACAACTTAGAGAAGGGACGGCTAGTGCTCAAGTAATAACTCATTATTTGAAACTAGCTTCTTCAAAAGACAAACAAGAATTAGAGATCTTAAAACTCAAAGGTGAATTGTTAAAAGCTCAGACTGAAAAGGTTAAAGCGGAACAAAGATCTGAAGAAGTTTATAGAGAGGCTCTATCGGCATTTAGGCTATACCAGGGAACCAAATCGGAGGAGGAATATGAGGAATAGAACTTATAGCGAACTCATAAGAATTCCAACATTCGAAGAACGTTTCGAGTATCTTAAACTTAAAGGTGAGGTTGGTCTAGCAACTTTCGGATTCGATCGTTATATTAATCAAATGTTATATCAGTCTGCGGCGTGGAAACGAGTTCGTCGTAATGTAATCGTTCGTGATGAAGGACGCGACATGGCATTAGAAGGTTTTGAGATTGGTGGCCGTATAATTGTTCACCATCTTAATCCAATTGTTCTTGAAGATATCGTTGAGGAACGAGAATGCGTATTTGATTTTGAGAATCTTGTATGTGTTTCTCATGATACGCACAATGCAATAACGTTTGGTGATTTTAACATGCTGCCTAAATTACCAATAACTAGAACCGCTGGCGATACTAAACTATGGTAAATTAAGGAGGATATTTTAATGGGAGAAATTAATATGAGTAAGAGTGAGCGACAGAGGAATCAGCCTCTTGACGTGGATACCGGAAACAATGTCGAAACTGAACAAGTCGAGAAACCGGTAGAAGAGACTAAGGAACCTTCTCTATCTCTTAAAGTAATAAACTGTGAAAAACTCAACATTAGAGCAGAACCCATGCTGACTAGTAAAATTCTAGGAACAGCTAGTGGAGACACGCTTCTTGTTACAGCACAGTCCGCAAGGAATTTAGCAAAGATTAAAGAGAATGAATTTGTACCGGTATCAGTACCAACTTTAAAGTTGAATGGTTTCGTTATGCGCAAATTTGTCCAAGTTAAAACTAAGGAGGAATAGAAGTGGATGAGAGCGTCCTCATAGATAGTATATTGGTTTCTATTAAGCGTCTCCTTGGTATTGAGGACGGATATGATCATTTCGATCCCGAAATAGTAATGTATATTAATGCGATATTTCAAACATTAGATGAGCTTGGTGTAGGGAAACCTAATTTTAAGATAAGTAGTAAAGCAGATGTTTGGAGTGATTTTTTAGGAGAATCATCTAAACAATTAGAAGCCGTTAAGACTTATATTTATCTTAGAACTCGTTTAATGTTTGACCCTCCTCAAAACTCTTTTATTGTTTCGTCATTCGATGATCAGCGAAAAGAGTTGGAATGGCGTCTACTCGTTCAAGCAGAAAGTTAAGGAGGTATGAGTGTGTGAAATTATATGAATTGGGCTATAGTAAATACCATTCTCCGAAAGTAAAAGACGCTTTTGGCGAAGAGATACAGCTAAAAGACGCCGTTCATCATGGAATTCTAGGAATGAAATGGGGCGTTCGAAGATACCAGAATAAAGATGGATCTTTAAAACCGGCTGGCGAAAAGAGATATAGTGAAAATCCGGTTACAGCAAGAAGCGAGAAAAAACCAACTTCTACAGCAGTTACAGCAAGATCAGCCAAACAAGCAAGGTTGATGGATGTTAAAACTAGAAGAACTCTTAGCGATGCAGATATTAAAAAGAAGATCGATCGTCTTAAGCTTGAAAAGGAATTAAGAACTTTAACTAACGAAGAAGTTAGTTCTGGAAGATCTGCTGTTGCCAGAATTTTAAAAGATGTCGGTACCAAAACAGCTACTACAGTTTTAACAGGTGCTTCTTTATATGCTATCAATCATTATATGAAAACCAAAGCAGAAGGAAGTCACGGTATTGATTGGAAAGATTTCGCTCAATATGCTACTCCAAAACCTAAGAATAAATAGAGAGAGGAACGAGTAGTTAAAATGATAAAACAATATAAAATAATTGTTCATGCTACGAAAGAATGGGACGAAAGTAAAGTTAAGCGAGATGCTCGGGGACAGTTCACCAGTAAGTCTTCTTCTGAAGTAGATTATTCCATGGTTCCTCCAGAATTAAGAGACCAAATAGATACTCCTGAGGCGCAGGCGCAACGAGCTGCTAGAGAAATGGAAATAGCTGATTTGTTGGCCGTTATAGAAGCCGAGAACAAATTAATCGAGGAAAAGACGAACGAATTTATCAAAAATAACCCAAATATTTCTCCTAGCGAATTAAGGACTTTTAGATCGAATTTAACGAGCGAAATGAGAGCGGCGCGAACTCAAAGCGCATCGGATACCGCAAACGCAATAGTTGATGAACCAGTTAAAGAAGTTAAAGAATCTGTTTTAGAAACAGGAAAGAAAAAAGTATCCGATCTTTTGGAAAAAATAGGCGATAAATTGTCAGATACTTTTATAACTGTTACTAAAAATACAACAAAACGATATAATAATGAAACTAAAAAATGGGAAGATATTCCCTACGAAGAATCTATTGCTTCTAAGAAGAAAAAATAAGGAAGGATTATAATGTCGTTATCTAATACAGCTACCCCTCGATACTATGCAAAGTTTCGCGACCAAGTTTTAAGAGGGGAGATCCCGGTTTGTCGTGAAATTTCTATGGAGATGAATCGGATTGATTCTCTTGTTCGAAATCGTGGTATGTATTATGACGAAGATGCTGTTGAGGGTTGGATTCTTTTTTGCGAGAACGAATTGACTCTTACAGATGGAAGTGACTTGGTTCTTCTTGATACATTCAAACTTTGGGGAGAGCAAATATTTGGTTGGTATTATTTTATAGAGCGTTCTGTTTATGATCCCGATCAAGAGTGTTTTGTTAGAAAAGTTGTTAAAAAACGTCTAACTACAAAACAATATTTAATAGTTGCTCGTGGTGCTGCGAAGTCTATGTATGCTGCAGCTATTCAAAGTTTTTTTTTAAATGTTGACGTTAGCACAACGCATCAAGTTACTACTGCACCTACGATGAAACTAGCCGAAGAAGTTTTATCGCCTATACGGACTGCTATGGTTAGATCTCGTGGTCCTTTATTTAAATTTCTTACTGAAGGATCTCTTCAGAATACTACCGGTAATCGTCTTAATAGACAGAAACTGGCAGCTACTAAAAAAGGTATTGAGAACTTTCTTACTGGCTCATTACTTGAAATTCGTCCAATGAGCATTAATAAACTTCAGGGTCTTCAGAATAAGATTTCAACTGTTGATGAGTGGTTATCTGGTGATATTCGTGAGGATGTTATAGGAGCTCTTGAACAAGGAGCTTCTAAATTAGACGATTATCTTATTATAGCAACTTCGTCTGAAGGAACTGTTCGTAATGGCGCTGGAGATACTATTAAGATGGAACTTATGAATATTCTTAAAGGTTCTGAAGATGGTGAAGAAGGATATTATGCTCCTCATATTTCTATTTGGTATTACCGTTTAGATTCAGCGGATGAAGTAAATAATCCCGCTATGTGGATTAAAGCTCAGCCGAATCTTGGAAAGACGGTTAGTTACGAAGTCTACCAACAAGATGTAGAAAGAGCCGAAAAGGCTCCTGCGTCAAGAAACGATATTTTAGCAAAGCGATTTGGTATCCCTATGGAGGGTTATACTTACTTCTTTACTTATGAAGAGACTCTTCCTCATCGCTTTAATGTTTTTGATTCTATGAGTTGTGCGTTAGGTGCCGATTTGTCTCAGGGTGATGACTTCTGTGCTTTTACTTTTTTATTCCCATTACCAAGAGAACAATGGGTTACTGTAGAAGACGGAAGTAAAACTCTGATGAGAACTTTTGGTGTTAAAACACGATGTTATATTTCATCAAGAACTTTTAGAAAACTCCCAGGGGCTATGCGGATTAAGTACGAAGAGTTTTTAAACGAGAAAAGCCTTGTTGTTCTTGAATGTACTGTTCTTGATCTTATGGAAGTCTATGACGATCTCGAAGAGCATATCGAACAACACGAGTATGACGTTTGCGCTTTTGGGTTTGACCCTTATAATGCAAAAGAGTTCATGAGTAGATGGGAAAAAGAAAACGGACCTTCTGGTCTTGAAAAAGTAGCTCAGGGGGTTAGGACCGAGACTGTTCCGCTTGGGGAACTTAAAACTTTAGCAGAAGAACGTCTGCTTATATTCGATGAGGATCTTATGTCTTTTACTATGGGTAACTGTATTACTCTTGAAGATACAAACGGCAACAGAAAGCTTTTAAAAAAGAGATATGATCAAAAAATAGACTCTGTATCAGCTTTAATGGATGCGTATGTCGCGTATAAACTAAATAAAGATTTCTTCGAATAGAGGTGATGTTTTGTATAATGAAGATTTCTATTTGTCTCATTACGGAGTTCTAGGTATGAAATGGGGTGTTCGTAGAGATAAGAGTAGAGTGAAAACTTTAGCTAGAATCGCTAGAAAAGATTCTCGTTTGAGTAAAAAAATAGTTAAATCGGAGTCAAGAGGTGATACTACTCGAGCTGAAAAGTTAAAAGCTCAAAGAAGTAAAGGGGAAAAAAGAGCTGCTAAAATTATGAAAAAAATTGGTAGCACAGACATGCGAATGATTCCGAAAGCTACGGAAGATTTTGGAAAAAGAACAGCTAGTAAATATTTAGACAAATACGGATCTACGTTGATGTACTATGATCCTGAGGTATATAATCGTAAAAGGAGGTAATGCGTATTGGCGGATTCTTTTAGGAAGCGCTTAAGTAACGCATGGAATGTATTTCGGAATAGGGACCCGACAAATGTTTATGATTTATATAAAGAGGATCGTAATTATAGTTGGTGGGATTGGAATCATGATCGAGGATACGGTTTAGGATTAGGAAGTGGTACTCGTCCGGATCGACCAAGATTAACAATGGGTAATGAACGCTCTATCATAGCAAGTATTTATAATCGTATTGCTGTAGATGTCGCTGCTATAAGAATTAATCATGTTCGACTAGGAGATAATAATCACTTCAAAGCTATAATCGAATCCTCTTTAAATGAAGTCCTAACCCTCCAAGCAAACATTGATCAAACAGCTAGAGCATTTATGCAGGATGTTGTTTTATCTTTATTTGACGAGGGTTGTATTGCGATTGTGCCAACCATAGTTGATGAGGATCCTGAAAAAACAGAAAGTTACCACATTCTATCAGTAAGAACCGGTAAGATTATAGAGTGGTACCCTTATCATGTTCTAGTTCGTCTTTATAATGAGCTGACTGGGCGACATGAAGATAAGGTTTTGGAAAAATCTTTTGTTGCTATAATAGAAAATCCATTGTATGCTGTAATGAATGAGCGAAATTCAACACTGGCAAGACTTATTAGAACGCTTAATTTATTAGATGTGATGGATGATAAAGTAGCATCAGGAAAACTTGACATAATCATTCAACTTCCATATGAGATTAAAACGCCAAACAAGAAGTCACAGGCAGAGATTCGTCGTAAAGATATAGAAGCTCAACTTACTGGTTCTTCTTATGGTATAGCTTATATGGGAGCTACTGAGCGCATTACTCAACTTAATCGTCCTGCTGAGAACAATCTAATGAATCAGGCTAAAGACCTTCAAGCCATGCTTTATGGTCAATTAGGTCTTACTGAGGCAGTTATGATGGGCGAAGCAGATGAAAAAACAATGCTTAACTATTACACTAGGACTCTTGAGCCTATTTTGAGTGCGATTGTTGTCGAAATGAAACGTAAGTTTTTAACCAGAACGGCAATTACTCAAAAGCAATCTATAGAGTTCTTTAGAGATCCCTTCAGACTTGTACCGGTTGCTGATCTTGCTGAAGCTGCCGATAAACTTACTAGAAATGAAATACTAACGTCTAATGAGTTTAGAGGAATAATGGGTTATGAGCCTGTTGAAGATCCAAGAGCAGATGAACTTAGGAATAAGAATATTACAGCAAAACATGACCAACTACCAGAACAAGTAAATACAAACGGGGAAGGAGAAATTCAAAATGGGATATGATTTCACTGGAATTGCCACGAGATATGGTATAAAGTGTTCTGATGGAAGAACTATTCTTCACGGAGCCTTCAAAGAAAACGATAAACAGACCGTTCCGCTCGTATGGCAACATTTCCACGATACGCCATCTAATATTTTGGGTAAAGCGTATCTTGAGCACACCGAAGACGGTGTGAAAATTTCTGGAATTTTTCATGGTAAAACAGAAGAGTCTAGAACTGCTAAAGCTTTAGTAGAAGATGGTACCATAACTGCTCTTTCTATTTGGGCTAATAAATTGGTAGAACAAGGAAAACGAGTTATCCATGGCGCTATAAGAGAGGTTAGCCTTGTTATTTCAGGTGCTAACCCGGAAGCCAAGATCGAGTCAGTAGTATTAAGTCACTCAGACGATATCGATGACGAAGGCCTTGCAGAAGCTTTGATCTTTTCGGATAGACCGATAGAGATCTTTCATGCTGCAATACCTGCTGTTGAGGAGGTAAAAGAAATTCCTAAAACACCTATGGATATTGTTAAAACAAAAGAAGTCTTAGACGAATCTACCGAAGAAATAAAACATGCTGTCGGACATGATATACAGGATTTGATAAGATATAAAAAAGCGACCTCTCGAAGAGGTCGCTTTTTCTTATTTGCGTATCGCCGCAACACCGGGCAGTTCTTTGCCCTCAATATATTCGAGCAGTGCGCCGCCGCCTGTTGAGACGTACGAGACTTTATCCGCCAGCCCGAATTTATTGATTGCCGCAACCGAGTCGCCACCGCCCACGAGTGAATATGCACCCATAGCTGTTGCATCGGCTACATCGTGCGCAATAGCTTCCGTACCACTTGCAAATTTCTCAATCTCAAACACTCCCACAGGTCCGTTCCAAAGAATAGTCTTCGCACCCAAAATCTCGTCACGGAACAATTTTTTAGTCTTCGAGCCTATATCGACACCCTCCCAACCATCGGGAATTTCGTTAGAGGGAACTTCCTGCACATTGGCGTCCTGTGAAAAGGCGTCGGCAACGAGAGCATCTTGTGCCAATACGATTTTGATATTTTTTGCCTTTGCTTTTGCCAATATATCGAGTGCCGTATCAAACTGGTCGGGTTCGCAAATCGAGGTGCCTATCTTGCCACCTTGCGCCGCCATAAACGTATAGGTCATACCGCCGCCGATAATAAGGCTATCAACCTTATCCATCAAATTTTCGATAATCGTAATTTTAGTTGAAACCTTCGAGCCGCCCAAAATGGCAAGGAACGGGTGTGCAGGGTTCTCCAATACTTTATCGACAGCCTTAATCTCGCCCTCCATAACGTATCCGAACATCTTCTCTTCGGGAAAATAGTCGGCAATCAGTGCCGTAGATGCGTGAGCGCGGTGTGCCGTACCGAATGCGTCGTTGATATAGACATCTGCCAGCGAGGCGAGGCGTTTGGTAAACTCTTTTTGGGAGGCTTTGATTGCTTTCTTTGCCTCTGTTTTCTGCTCATCGGTAGCATCTTCTGCCAATCCGCGAGGCTTGCCCTCCTCTTCGGCGTAGTAGCGAAGGTTTTCGAGCAGTAATACTTCGCCCGCCTTCAACTCCGCTGCCATTCGAACAGCATCTTCGCCGACACAATCGGGAGCAAACTTTATTTTCTGTCCCAACCGAGCCTCGATGGTCGGTATAATGTGGCGCAGGGAGTATTTCTCTTCGGTTGCTTTCGGTTTTCCGAGATGAGACATCAGAATTACCGAGCCACCACCATCTAATACCTTCTTTATCGTTGGGATTGCGGCACGAATGCGGGTATCGTCCGTAACTTCAAAATTATTATTGAGGGGGACATTAAAATCGACACGAATAATGGCACGTTTGCCCTTGAAATCGTAAGTTGAAATGTTTTTCATATTGATTGCTTTTTAAAAATTTTAGTGACAGCAAAGGTAGTAATTTTCAGTGGGTAATAGGCATTTCGAGGCTCGTTTTGCTATAAAAACGTTACCTTTGCAAAAATAATTGTGCTTTATGAAAAGAGTATTTGTAATGGCTGCGGCTGTTGTTGCGATGGTGGGGTGTGATATGGCGACGAGCACCGATACGGCAGGCGGAAGACCTTATGAAATTATTGTACCTATTGCCGAAAATCTTTGGACGGGAGCAGTGGGCGATTCCCTGCGGGTTGCACTTGCCGATGAGGTGCCGATGCTCCCCCAGGTAGAGCCGATGTTCGATCTGGTAAGGGTAAGACCTAATGGTGTGGGCGACCTGCTGTTGAGACATCGCACGATGTTGTATGTCTCGGTGAACGATACTCTTTCGGCGCCGACTTCCATAGCGCGCTATGATGTGTATGCTGCGCCTCAACTTGTTGTGTCGCTATCGGCACCGACGGCTGCCTCGTTGGCAGAGTATATCGGAGCATCGAAAGCAGAGTTACGCACTCTATTTGAGACAACCGAGCGTGAACGGGCGATAAAAAATGGTGATGTTTACGGCGAAGATATGCTTGAACGAGATATTGAGAATCAGTTCGGTGTTAAGTTGAATATTCCGAAAGGGTATCGGCGTGCGGTAACAGCCGAAGATGATTGGATTTGGATATTGAACGATAACCGAACCGCCTCACAGGGGATATTTATTTACAGCTATCCGTATGGCGGAGCGAATGATTTTACCGCCTCGGCAATGATTGCTCGCCGAAATGAGATAAGTCGCCGCATCGAAACTGAGCGTCCGGGAGCCTATATGACTGTCAATACCGAAGCCCCCATTGAAATGGAGTATATCAGAATCAACGGACGTCCTTGGGCTCAGATGCGCTCGTTGTGGGACGTTATAGGCGATGCAATGGGTGGACCTGCGATAACGTATGCCACGTTAGATGATAATGGCGAGAATGTTATCACGATAGATTGTTACCTTTATTCCCCCGAGATGCCCAAGCGCAATATGTATAGGGCGTTAGAACACGTTGTTCATTCTGCAATTATAGACAAAAAAACGGAACAATAGTTTGGAAATTAAAGGGCGTAAGCATTACGCCCCTACACAATAACATTTATTTGATGCCTCGATTTACGATAGACCTTCATAATCATACGCTTCTTTCGCCGTGTGGAGACCTCTCTATGAGTCCCGCCGTGATAGTTGAAACGGCGCAAAGGCAGGGATTGGACGCTATCGCAATTACAGACCACAACTCTACATTACAGGTGGACACCATTCGCTCTATCGGTAAGCGTAATGGATTGATGGTTTATTGGGGAGTTGAGATTACGACAAAGGAGGAGGTTCATTGTGTTGCGCTGTTGCCCGATGGAGATGCTGCTACCGAGTTGCAGAAATATATAGATGCCCATATTATCAAAATTCCGAACGACCCCGAAAAACTGGGAGACCAGATATGGGTCGATGAAGATGAGAATATAGGGGGCGAGGTGGAGTGGTATTTGAATTCGCCTGTCGATAGGTCGGTCGAGGATATTGCCGAAGAGGTGCATCGACTGGAGGGTTTATTTATCCCTGCGCACGTCGATAGAGAGGCGAACTCGCTTATTTGGCAGTTGGGGTTTGCCATACGTTAAGGTTGACGCTATTGAGTATAATTTTGAGGATAAGTTAGAGCGTCTGATTAATGGCGGGCATAAATACTTAACAAAACATACGCGCTATACTGCATCCGATGCTCATTATCCCAATATGATAGGTATGCGCCCGACAACGATAGAGGCTGAAAATCGCTCGTTTGCATCGCTTGCAGAGGCATTGAAAAAGAATAAATAAAGATTTAATATATGTCAAAGAATGTAGTTATAGTGTCGGCGGCGAGAACGGCTATCGGCAATTTTAACGGGGCGCTCGCCTCGTTTTCAGCAGTAGATTTAGGGGTAATAGCTGCGAAGGAGGCTATTCGTCGTGCAGGAATAGAGCCCTCGCAGGTCGATGAGGCAATCATAGGCAATGTTTTGTCGGCGGGGGCGGGGCAAAATACGGCGGGCCAAATTGCCGTCAAGGCAGGAATACCTGTTGAGTCGCCCGCAACGATGATTAATATCTTGTGCGGTTCGGGGTTAAGGTCCATATCGCTGGCGGCACAGATGATTATGTCGGGACAATCGGATATAGTTTTGGCGGGTGGTACGGAGAGTATGACAAATGCGCCATATCTACTCCCTCAGGCGAGAGGAGGATATCGAATGGGCAATGGCTCGATTGTTGATAGTATGATAGTCGATGGATTGACCGATGCATTCAGCGGTGTTCATATGGGTATTACGGCGGAAAATATTGCCGAGCAGTGGGGTATTACTCGCAGCGAGCAGGACGAACTCGCTCTTCGTAGTCAAAACAGAGCCGAAGCAGCTATCGAAGCGGGTAGATTCCGTGATGAGATAGTTGCGGTGCCGATTACTCAGCGCAAAGGCGACCCCATAATGTTCGATACGGACGAATTTCCGCGTCGCGGACTGACTATGGAGGCATTAGAGAGATTGCGTTCGGCATTTAAGAAAGATGGCGGTACGGTTACGGCTGGCAATGCATCGGGCATAAACGACGGTGCGGCGATGGTGGTTTTGATGAGCGAAGAGAAGGCTAAGGAGCTCGGAATTAAACCGATGGCAAAGATTGTTTCGTTTGCAACGGTTGGGCTCGATCCGCAAATTATGGGGTATGGTCCCGTGCCTGCAACACGAAAGGCACTCGAAAAGGCGGGTCTGAAAGTAGAGGATATAGACCTTGTAGAGGCGAATGAAGCTTTTGCGGCGCAGTCGTGTGCCGTAGTCAAAGATTTGGGACTCGATACGGATATTGTAAATGTGAATGGCGGTGCAATCGCTTTGGGACACCCGATTGGTGCTTCGGGGGCACGAATATTGGTTACGCTGTTGTATGAGATGCAAAAACGGGGGGCAAAACGAGGACTCGCAACGCTTTGTATAGGAGGCGGACAAGGAACGGCGATGATAGTCGAAAATATAGAATAAACGGAAAAGTAATTTTCAATTTATCAAAAAAAGCGGTACTTTTGTGATAATCTGTAAGTTAAAAAGAGTATGTACGGCAAAATGAAAGAATTTTTGGCGACCGAATTAAAGGGTATTCGCCAAAGTGGATTGTATAAGAATGAACGATTGATTACCTCGCCTCAGGCTACCGAAGTCGAGGTTGCGGGCAGGCGAGTATTGAATTTCTGTGCCAATAACTATTTGGGATTGTCGGATAATCAAGACTTAATGGTGGCCGCCAGCGAGACGATGATACGGCGCGGTTACGGATTATCGTCGGTGCGCTTTATTTGCGGAACGCANNAAAGAACTTGAGAGGGCGATAGCTACCTATTTCGGTACTGAGGACGCTATTTTATATGCTGCCTGTTTCGATGCAAACGGCGGACTTTTCGAACCTCTTTTTGGTGCAGACGATGCGATTATTTCAGATGCACTCAATCACGCCTCAATAATAGATGGTATCCGTTTGAGCAAGGCGGTAAAATATCGCTATGCTAATTGCGATATGGCTGAATTGGAAGAGTGCCTGAAAAAGGCGCAGGCTCAACGCTTCCGTATAATTGCAACGGATGCTGTATTTTCGATGGACGGCAATGTCGCTCCGTTGGATAAGATTATGGCGTTGGCTGAAAAGTACGATGCGCTGGTTATGGTCGATGAGTGCCATTCGGCAGGTGTTGTAGGCGAGACGGGACGAGGAATTACGGAGTTATTTGATAAAAGGGGCGAAGTAGATGTAATTACGGGTACGCTCGGCAAAGCATTCGGCGGAGCGGTTGGCGGATTTACGACCGGACGAAAAGAGATTATCGACCTTTTGCGTCAGAGGTCGCGTCCCTATCTGTTCTCAAATTCGTTGCCTCCCGCAGTAATTGGGGCATCGTTGAAAATGTTTGAGATGTTGGAGGCGTCAAACGAACTTCACGATAAATTGGCAGAGAATGTAAACCATTTCCGTAGCCGTATGATGGCGGCAGGGTTTGATATTAAGCCGACCCAGAGTGCGATTTGTGCGGTTATGCTGTATGATGCTTCGCTGTCGCAGGTTTTTGCGGCTCGTTTGCAGGAGGAGGAAATTTATGTTACGGGATTCTATTTCCCGGTTGTTCCTCAGGGACAGGCTCGTATCCGCGTTCAGGTATCGGCAGGACATTCGCGTGAACAACTCGACAAGTGCATAGAGGCATTTGTAAAGGTTGGCAAAGAATTGGATATAATTTAGAATTTTTAGGAGTATGAAAGCTGTTATTGATGAAATAGACAGGAGAGTTTTACAGCATCTTATTAGAGATGCAAGGATGCCGTTTTTGGAGATTGCGCGGGAGTGCGGAATTTCGGGTGCGGCAATTCACCAGAGAGTTAAAAAATTGCAAGATGCAGGGATTATTCTCGGTTCGCGATTGGAGGTTAACCCGACAATATTGGGCTTTGATGTCTGTGCATTTGTGAGCATTCGTGTTGCAGACCCGTCGTTACAGGCAGAGATGATAAATGCTCTGAAGCAGGTGCCCGAAATTGTTGAGGCTCACTTTATTACGGGCGAGTATAACATCTTGATTAAGCTCTATTGTTTCAGCAATGAGCATCTGATGCATACCCTCTTTGAGAGAGTTTTGCCGATTAACGGCATCATCAAGACCGAAACGACAATTTCGCTTTCTGAGGCTTTTTCACGTCAAATAGATGTGAAATACCTCGATACCGAAAAATGATGACAACAATCAGCCGTGAGTTTACTTTCGAGGCGGCACACGCTTTGGAAGGGTATGATGGGGCGTGCCGTGAGATTCACGGGCACTCCTATCGCCTTGTGGTCTCTATCGAAGGAGAACCTTGTTCTGACGAGAATAGCCCCAAATATGGTATGGTTATGGATTTCAGATTTCTCAAAAGTCTTGTTGCCGAGAGAATATTGAGCCTCTATGACCACTCGTTTATCGTTCGGAAGACAGAGCGCAACGCACGGCTTCGGGAGGTGTTGAGGAGTGAGTTTTCAAATATCCGCGAAGTGGAGTTTCAGCCGACCTGTGAAAATTTGGTGTACCATTTTGCCGAATTATTGCGAGATGAATTGCCCGATGGAGTACATTTGGCGGGGCTGAAATTGTATGAAACGGCAACTTCTTATGCCCAATGGCATTGCTAATTGCTAACTGCTAATTTCTAATTCAATTGAAACGCCTGTTTCTTATAGATGCTTCGGCTTTGATTTTCAGAGCCTATTATGCCTTTATCAAACGCCCGATGCGCAATCGTGCGGGAATGAATACTTCGGCAGTATGGGGCTTTGTGAAATTTTTGAACGAAATCATCGCCCGTGAAAAGCCCGAATATCTCGGTGTTGCCTTCGACCCACGCGGAGGAAGTTTCAGAAAAGATATAGACCCCAATTATAAAGCTAACCGCGCCGCAACACCTGAGGATATCGTTGTGGCGATACCATATATTAAGCGTATCGTTGCGGCAATGAATATTCCTGTCTTAGAGGTGGCGGGGTATGAGGCTGACGATGTTATCGGGACGCTGGCAAAGCGCGCCGCAAGGGAAGGGTTCGAGGTGATGATGGTATCGCCCGATAAAGATTTCGGACAGCTTATAGAGGAACACGTAAAACAATATAAACTTCGTAGCGGTAGCGATGAGATTGACATTATCGGCTCGGAGCAGCTGTGCGAAAAATATGGCATCTCGGACCCTTGTCTTGTGAGGGATATTTTAGCGATTTGGGGCGACTCGTCCGATAATATACCGGGCGTTGCGGGTATCGGCGAGAAGGGGGCAAAACGCCTTGTGGGAGAATGGGGTACGATTGAGAATATCGTAGCCAATGTCGGCGAATTGCCTGAGCGTCAAAGAAACCTGATTGAGAATTCGGCAGAGCAGATGCGCATATCTAAACTTTTGGCGACCATTAGAACCGATGTTCCGATAGATTGCAAGGCGGAGGAGTTTTTGCGTAAAGAACCCGATACGGAAGCCCTCAAAGAGGTATATACCGAGCTGGATTTCCGCTCGTTGTTAGCCAGATTAGGAGTGGCAAAATCTGCGACTCAATCCTCTGCACAAAATCTTTTTTCTACCCCGAAACCGAAACCGAAGCCACAATCAAAACCTCAAACCGCACAGCAAGACCTCTTTGTGGCGACAACCGAAACCAAAATAGAGGCTTCTCCTATTGAAACGCACACCGACCTTACGGGGTTACGTGCGTTGATGGAGAGCGACCGCCCGAAGGAGGGCTATGACCTTAAAAATACGATTAAGGCTCTTGATGCAGTAGGGATTAAGATGGGCGGCGTAAAGTATGATGTGTTGCTTTTGGACTATCTGCTCAACCCTGAAAATCAGCATTCACTCGGATATTTGGCACGTGTATATCTGAATTGTGCCTCAGATAATGAGGCAGAGATTGCGAATGTCGTTACTAAGTTGAAACCGATGCTTTGGGGGCGGATTGTGGCAGATTCGATGGAACGACTATACCTCGATATTGAGGAGCCGCTTATCGAGGTGCTTGCCGATATGGAGCTAACGGGGTTCAAAATAGATATGGCGCAGTTGGCAGAATCGGCGAAGGAGTTGAATGTAACCCTTGCCGAGATAGAGGCTCGTATTCGCCAAATGGCAGACGATGAGACGTTAAACGTAAATTCATCGGGGCAGCTGGGAGTAGTATTGTTTGAAAAGATGCACCTCGACCCAAAACCGAAAAAGACCAAAACGGGTAAATATTCTACCGATGAGGAGTATCTGCAATCGCTGTCAGACCGCTCGCCCATAATAGGTCTTATTTTAGAGTATCGAGGGATTAAGAAGTTGCTTTCGACATATATAGAGGCTTTGCCTGCGTTGGTAAATCCGACTACGGGAAGGGTGCATACGACATTTAATCAAGCCGTTACGGCAACAGGACGACTATCTTCGACAGGTCCGAATCTACAAAATATCCCTATCCGAACGGAACAGGGGCGTGAAATACGAAGGTCGTTTATTCCATCGGACAGCGACCACGTGCTACTTTCGGCGGACTATTCGCAAGTCGAACTCCGCATAATGGCACACCTGTCGGGCGATGAGGCATTGATTTCGGCATTCGAGGCTAAGGAGGACATACACTCTGCAACGGCTTCACGCCTATTTGGAGTTCCCGTTTTGGAGGTAACTCCCGCCCAGCGGCGCAGAGCAAAGACAGCAAACTTTGGCATAATTTATGGTATATCTGCATTTGGACTGAAACAGCGAATGGGTAGCGAAATATCTCTTTCAGAGGCTCGCTCGATTATCGAAGGCTACTTTGCTGCCTATCCGAAGGTGCATAAATATATGAATAGCGTTGTAGAGGCGGCGCGCGTGAAAGGATATGTGGAGACGATTTTCGGTCGCCGCCGCTATCTGCCCGATATTGGGTCGGGGAATCAGATTGTCCGCTCTTTGGCAGAGCGTAACGCCGTTAATGCTCCGATTCAGGGGTCGGCGGCGGATATCATAAAGCTGGCAATGATTGCGATTCACAGAGAATTCGAAGCTCACGGACTCAGGTCGAAATTGATTTTACAGGTACACGATGAGTTGGTTGTAGATGTGCTTAAATCGGAATTGGAGCAGGTACGAGATATAGTGAAGCGTGCGATGGAAGGTGCGGCTCATCTGCGAGTGCCCCTTGTGGTAGATATCGGAGTGGGCGAAAACTGGTTGGAAGCACATTAATAGTGGTTAGTTATTAGTGGTTAATGGTTAATACGAAATTAATAGATAAGTTGCGGCACGAGCGCCATCTGGAGACGGCAGAATATCGACAGCTTATTGAAAATCCGACAGAGGAGCTTGTGGAGTATGCCGCAGCAAATGCGCGTGAGGTTGCTGTCGGATATTTCGGTACGGGGATATATATCAGAGGACTTATCGAGGTAAGTTCCTATTGCCGAAACGATTGCTACTATTGCGGTATTCGATGTAGTAATACAAATCTTGAACGTTATCGACTATCATTGGAGGAGATATTGGAGTGTTGCCGATTGGGCAATAAACTCGGCATCAGAACGTTTGTATTACAGGGGGGCGAAGACCCCGCTTTAAGAGAGGAGCAAATCGTAGAAATAATATCAGAAATAAGGCGAGAATTTCCCGAGGTGGCAATAACGTTGTCGTTGGGCGAGTTCGACAGAGAGACATACCAACGATTTTACGATGCGGGAGGGAATCGTTATCTGTTGCGCCACGAAACAGCAAATCGAGAACATTACGGCAAACTACACCCCGCTCGAATGTCCTTTGATAGACGAATGGAGGCGCTTGCGGTA
>QMCD01001126.1_pt1 | contig 16956 bp, 4 predicted proteins | sample 1821841 | NCBI WGS metagenome assembly QMCD01 (sample SAMN01991225, study PRJNA193472) | Termite gut metagenome, whole genome shotgun sequencing project. | isolation source: worker | host: Macrotermes natalensis | reverse complement strand
GGCTTCCCGGACAGGGGCTCATAAACTTATTTAGTGCTTTCCGGCTTTCCGGACAGGGGCTCATAAACTTATTTGGTGCTTTCCGGCTTTCCGGACAGGGGCTCATAAACTTATTTAGTGCTTTTCACCTAATGTTGACAAGGACTTATACTATTTTTTTTCGTAAATCTGTCAATCTGTTTTAGGAGGGGTATTTCTCGGTATTGCTATCTTCTATCAACATATTACACCCTCTAATATCAGCATAATCAAAGCGTCCCAAAACTTCAAAGGTTCCGTTATCTCTGTATTTGCCTATATCTTGTGTGGCAATAAAAGAACAAGAATATAAATTAGCCAAATCAATCACATTAATTCCCCCCCCCCGTTCGCCAGAGGCTGCAAAAAGGCGTAATGCTTCAACGCTATAACTTCTTGTAACTTCATAACTTCTTATTTTCTCATTCCCTCATTTACCATTGACCATTTGTGAACCCCCCAAACTCACGTTATTTCTAACTTCTATACTATTTCACCCTTGCAGCATTTTACCTTTCTAACTTCTTATTTAGTTGTTCCTTCAAAAGGTGAATATCATAACACTTTTTTTAGACTGCTTTGAATTTATTTCCTTTTGACCTTACAGCTAAAGTCCTGCTATTTTATCACCAACACCCAAGCGCCTGAAAATCCTCGTTGCCGTTCTTTTTCCGAATAATCCAAAGCCGAATGTATATTATCAAACGTTGCCGTATAGATGTAATAGAATGCACGTTTGGAATCTTTGATAATATATCCCTGTACACCTTGTTTGCTCATGCGATACACAATAGCTTCCGCATCCTCACGAGTTGTGGTGGAATATACTACAACAAAATATCCTTTATCTACTATTTTAGCCTCATTGATTTCTACTTCTTCCCGTTGAATACTCAATACATTTTCTTTTATTTCATTCAAACTGCCTTTGAAGTCATTGAGTAATTCATTATTCAGACTTTGAACCGATTGGTTTATCTTTTCCAATTCCTGAGCCTGCTTGGCATCACTTTCTTTTAATGTAGACAAACTTTCATCAATTTTTGTCAAGGACTGTTGCGTTTTACGATTGATTTCCCTTTGCGAAGTTTGTTTTTTCAGTTTTGCATTCACAAAACGATAACCTAATATCAACTCAAAGTTTCCTTTATTCAAATCACCATAATTGGAAAGATTAAATCCATAAGCAACCCCAAGGCTCACATTTTTATAACTTCCTCCGGCAACAAACAACAACTCTTTCGATGTTCTGTAACCCACCTGTAAGCATGCATATTCTTTATAGGAAGCTTGTAAACGAATATCAACCAAATTCATTTGTGGATTCAATCCATTGTACATAATAATGGGCTTTAAACCCCAATCTTCTACTAAAGAAAAATTATATGATGCGGAAGCAAATAGCGGAACATTCTTTTTGTTAAGCATGTTATAATTAGGGATAGATACATCTATTTCTAACTTTTTCCAAGTATAGTTGAGACCAAACCCACCGCAAAAATCGGTTTGGCTTTTCCCTATTAGCAAGTCACTGTAATCGCCGGTAATAATATCTGTAGTATTTTGACCCTGATAAAATATGCCGGCTGAAAGCCCGAACGTCAACCAATGATTTTCTGTCAAGCGAACCCTGTATGCGTATGACAACTTTACATCGGTATTTTTCAATATACCTGTATTCTCTTGGGAAAATACTAATCCCAATCCCATGTTTTCGTAAAGAAAACCACCTTCAATACCAAATCCTCCCAAATGATTATTGTTAACTATTTCATCAAATCGATTCTGACTGTAATTTGCATGTAGTCCAACACCTTTTCCAATTTTTATGGCAGCAGGATTGACTACATACTTATACTGATCGTACATATATCGCAACGAATATTGTTGTGCATGAATTTGTTGTCCGATTAAAATAATCAGAAGACTTGTTAATGCTGTTATTTTTCTTATCTTCATCTCTATTTCCTCCTTATTTAACGAACGAGTGTCACATTTCCTTTATAAACAGTTTTGCCGTCAGCATCAATAAACAAGTAATAATATACCCCCTGAGGCAAATCATTCCCATTTTTGTTTTTTCCATCCCATGTGTTGTCGTAATCTTTCTGTCGGAAAACCTCCACACCATCAAGGGTCAGCACTTTGAAAGTCATATCCATTACTGCCGTAAGATCATCAACAATAAAATAATCGTTCTTTCCATCCCCATTAGGAGAAAAGAAATTATAAGCACTGATCTTCTTCTCTGCAAGATCGGTATAAAACATAACAGGATCAAGAGGGGTGCCCATAATACTGTCTGTCTTAAATTGGAGAGACTGTTTAAGAGCGTAGATTTCACCAGACGAAGCATCATATATCTTGATTGTTAACTTTTCACTATCGGTATTACCGTAGACGGTAATCAATGAATAGGTTTGTTCCTGGAGAACATAATTATTGTAAGACACTCCACGACATTCTTCCCCATAAAACACTCCTACCATATCCCCGTGATCAGATGAAATCCCACCTTCTATATAAAGCTGGGCGGTAATACTCATATTGTGTTGATATTGATAAGGATTAACTGTCCACGAGGGCTGAGCATTTGCGAAAAACATTGCCGCAAACGCAAATAATCCTGCTAAACTTCTTTTTATGTAGTGCATATTATCCTCCTTTATCATTTTATTTTGTTTTACTAATTTTTATACTCTGGACATCGGTCACAGTAGTCATGCGGACAAAGTAAATACCTGAAGCCAAAGAACTCACATAATTATCCAGGGAAAGTGTATACTTTCCTGCCGGCAGTTGCTTCTGATCAAAGGTTGCACATGTTTTACCCACTGCATCAATGATAGAGAAGTAAACATCACCTGCAGCCTCATCATCAATCCGAAACGAAAGCGTGAGTGTGGATGTGAAAGGAGTTGGATATACAGATAATAAAGATGAAACGTCGCTTGCCGGTTCTCCTATCGTAAATACAACCGGATGTTTGATGCTTCCGTAAATCTGGTTACTTCCAAAATCCAAACGTTCTTTTATTTTGTATGTTTTGCCATCAGCTGCACGATAGAGAAAATCAAGTTTCTCATCACCCTGTTCGCCACTGAGGGTGATAAAATACAAATCATCATCAACATGTTCTATCTGAAAAGCATTACCATAACCACGGCATTCCTCCTGCACAAAGCCCAATATCATACCGTCAAGCTCACATATATCCTCCGCATCCAAACGGGCTATTAAGGTTAAATTGCCGGAATATTTGCCTCTGGAAATACCTAACTGTTCATCCTGGAACGATAAATATTTGTCTTCATTTAGCGATTTGCGTTTACTTGATAAGGATGAAACCTGTGGATAAAAGAATGTTTTTTGTATTTTATCTTGTGAACTATAAAGGTATCCATTACCCGGAGTAAGGTAATTAAGCGTACCTAACCATCCGCCTGCACCATCGTAATAAACCGAAAATGAATTTTGTGACTTTACCAAATCACCATCGTGAGGATTTAATCCCACAAAAGCCTCATTGAGAGAAAGGTTAATTTGTGGAGTGTAGCCTATCCACGTCCATCCGGGAGCAACTTCAATTATAACAGAATCGGGGTTAACCGGCTCACCCGTAATAACCAAATCTTTGGATGTTTTTACTTTCAGCATATACATTAATGCATTGCTGACAGGCGTATTGTTCGTGAAATGCGGGAATACTCCACTGGTATAGGTAGAAAAGATACCGGCCTGCTGTCCCTTGATTTGATCATTAGCATCAAAACTATTACCACTCAAAACATTCTGTGGACTCATGTCACTCTTCCTGACATTAGTTGATATCCAGTTCCAACCTGCCTGAAGTGGGATATGCTGTTCGATACGATTTGACGTGCGGAATACAATCGGATCTCTTGCCGTACCCTGATATGAATTTGCTCTAAATTTAATGGTATCCGGCAAAACATCCGTATAGACAATACCCGTACTTGCATCCCATATTTTGAATTTCAAAGCCGTATTATCCGTATTTCCATAAACATTCAAGAATGCTAAATAACGGTCATACTCAGGAATATAACGCAATTTAGTAACACCTACGCAAGTATTGCCGTCAAAAGCAGTCAGCATATCTTCCAAATCGGTGGATACAATGCCTTTGATATTAAGTTCACCAAAAATATTCATCGAGCCGTCGTAAGCATTGGGATCGACATTCCAATCGGGTTGATCTCCGACAACACGCAAGTCAATTGCTAAAAGTTCATTGAACCCGTCACTGTTGTGTAAATATATGCTTTCATCATACATGCCGATATTTAAGCCCTCGTTTACCGTAAAGGTTATTTCCATCGAAGATGCAGGTGAAATTATTCCCGTACTCGGGCTAACTGTGAGCCATGAAGGCATATTTTCTATTGTAAAAATCTGCTCCAGACCGCTCTTATTGATTATATTTGCCTTAAACGATAGCGGAGCAAAAAGATCTTTCACAAAGCTAAGATTTTCTTCGCTCCATTTGAGATAGTTTTTATCAATATATGCTGTCCATTTTGCAGGACTTACTAAACGATTTCCATGCATATCTTGCACATCCTGTACACCAACTTCCAATATGCAGTTCTCTATTACATCCATCGGCTCTTTCAGCGTCAAATAGATTTGGCGTTCGTTGTATACACGGTCGAATTGTACGTTGCGCATTCTGCGTTCCGGCTTGATATTTGCAGCCATAGTAGAGAAATCTGCACCGCTAAATAATTGGAACGGAATATTCGGTGTTACTTTCTCTTCTACAGTGATTGATTCTTTAACCTGATCGCAGAGTGTATTGTGTACAAGAGTAGCCGTTTCAACGGTATCGAACGGATAATAGGCTCGCAAACCGCTTTCATCGCCTTTGAGGCGGGATGTAGCCGCAAGTTTAATTCCTTCGCGGGTAAGGGCTGCACGCCAAACGCGTAATTCGTCAATATTACCTTTGAAATAACTACCCGTGGTGTAATTACCCAAACCGGACAATACCCAACCCATAGCACCCAGCCATACATTTTCCCCACTGAACATACCGAAATATTCCGATGGGAAAGATCGCTGTAAGTTAAAATCAACAAATACATTGGCATTGCCATGACGATTCACCGATAAGGCAAAATGGTGCCAGTTGTTATCCATTAAATTTTCTGCAATAGTTTCTTCATGACCCGATGTACGCAGTTTAAGTATATTGTCATTGTCAAAATATATGCTGAAATGCTTAGTCACCGAAGAAGTTCCGGTAGGTTTATAATCGCCCGCATCACCTCTTCCTGTAGAGAACACACAGGCATCCGTCTTGCTTGGGTCGGCTTTGAACCAGAACTCTACTGAAAAGTCGGCTTCGCTTTCTATTTCAGGCAATATCTGTGTGTGGGCATATTGGTTTGTACCGTCAAATTCCAATGCACGGCCCGCAGGTAATACAAACCAGGAAGCGTTGGTAGTGCCATGACGACCACGAATGGATTCTTCCACCATAGTTCCTCTCGCTTCATCCATTCTCCAATAACTGGACAGACCCATTTCCATGCCTGACAAGCGTCTGTTCATCAATTCATATATCTGGGATGCCGTACGTGCTTTTGTCCACAAACGCAGTTCGTTCATTTTTCCATTATAAAAGTTGGTACGCTCAAAATCCGTACCCACTGTAAGCACGCCCGTATTATTGTATGCGCCTACTGATGTTTCTACTATCGCGTTTACACCGTTTACATGAGCCGCTATGACATGTTTATCGGCATTATATACGGCAGAAAGATGTGTCCAAGAACGGTTAATATCCGTTACAGGATAGGCCGATTCTAATCGAATGCCATTGATACGCATCCAAAGTTTATCGTTTGCATCCAAGCCCATTTCAAATTGATTGTCTTCCGTACCGTGGCTAAATAGTGTGGACTCCCTGACAGTACCATCGCGAAGTGTCCAAAGTTCTACAGTAAACGACTTTCCTTCCAAATTGACAGGCTGCTTTACTTCCATTAGATCGTTAACACCGTCGAAATTCAAGCCACCGTTATGTAAAAGTTCCTCTCCGTTGAGTTCTCCCTGCACGGAAATACGATAAGTATAATCGGGCTGTATGTCTTCGTTAAACGTAAGCATCAGATCATCGCCCATGGACAAAATACCGTCTGCAGGCTGTGGTGTACCGAATACCACCGGTGGGATCATATCTTTGATAACCATAACCTCATCCGATACCGATTCGTATGTTGTTACCGGTCCGGCAACGCACACCGAACGGGAACGAACCATATAGTTACCGTCCATTACTGGCGCTTTCCACCAACGGCGTATCTCGTAATCATTAGCTCCAATCAAATGCTTGTATTCATCCGGCGTACCAAAATCGGCTTTATAAGCTGCCGAATCCTTATAATAATAGGCAAAAGGAATATAGGCATTTTCCGCTGCCGGCTTGTATTCCAATATCAGGTGGCTGAATCCATTATAGTTTACGTCAAATTCACTTACGACATACTGTGCCGAATCACCCGAATATATATTTAATATCTGATTATTTACAGGACGGTCAAGCGTTAAGTCGGAACAGGACGGCAAGAAATGTACCGAGATAATCACCTCATCGTAAATATCTTCCTGACAGGTGGAAGAAAGCAGCAAGCGTATGTCATCGTATTCAGTAACGTCCATACGGGTACGTTTTACCGATAAGGTCTTGGCAAAAGACTCGGTCGGATCGAAGGATAACAAGCGGCCATTAGCAATAGGCTCGCCATCAATGCTTAAGATCAGTCCGTCGGGATTGCTTTTTTCATCCACTGTGAGCATATACCAGGCAGGCGCTACCAACGAAGCATTTCCTACCGTTAAATAGAAGTTCGCAGCACGGTTGCCTGGAACATTACCTATAAAATTTGTATTGATAGTAAAATAAGGTTCCTGTACTTTAGCTGTAGCCTGCTGTAAAATGTGATTTCTTTCAGGCTGATAGTATTTTGCATGTACTTCACCCTCGTAAGGACAGGAAGTTTGTCCGCCAAGAAGTTTAAATCCGGTAGAGTATACATCATCCCCTTTCAATATATCTATTGTGTGATAGTCGCTGGGATCACCATCTTCGAGATGCCATCCGTAGGTTATTGAGGTACCGTGTTCAATCGTTACATTATCCGACCAGGAAGTATTCACATCCTGATTAAGCGTAAAGAAAACACCTGTCCCACTAATCGTTGCTCCTATATTTTGATACGAAGAAATATCCACCGAACCTTCATATACAATTGAATGTGCCGTTGATTCTTCTGTTGTTTCCGTCTCTTCGTATACAACCCCTGCATCAAAAGATATGTTTTTGAGCTTATTGGCATTCAGCATTTGTTGTTCATCCTGTGCCAACACATTCTCCCATGAAAGGATCTCTGTGTTGTAAAATTGTACCGAATCTGTCTGCATGGAATCGGCAGCCCAGGTTTGCGGATTAAGAACATAATAACTGTTTACCTTTGATGGGTCTTTAATGATGTGATCATCCGAATCATAAGTATTCTTAAAAGTCCTTGCATTGTTGCCAAATGCACTTTCGTCTCTGTTGCTTTTTCCATAATTAGGATCATTCGGCGGAAGAATACTGATATAGACAGGACTGTTGGAATTATTTACAGGTGGATCGCCTTCGTAATATCTCAAATAGGAATTACGTACTTTTTCTATATTAGGAATAAGATTATTCACAATATGGGCTCTCGTATAGTTAAAGTCCGTTTCAAATTCAGGTACCAAAACCAGTCCTACTGCCGAAGCAATGTAGTAGTCATTCTTTTTGCCATGCAAAAGAATAGGAACATTATCGGGTGCATTGTTCGACTCTAAAATATCAATAAACCGGGCCTCTCCAAAAATAATGTTGTATGAGGCTCCAACAAATAAGTCCCCGTCAATTCCTACATAATCCGAAGCGGAGCTGGTAGCAATGTTTTTAGTAGTGGTGGTAGTTTTAGTTACCATATTATCATATCCACCAGTTTGTGTAGTGGAAAGCCCTACCATATAATCGTTTGTCACTGAATTATTTAAAATAATTCCTGCTCCCAATCCTGCAAAAGTTGTTAAATCTACCCCTACCGCAAACTTTGTAGTTACTCCTAGGGTAGCTCCCGCTCTAAAGGAGAACTCATTTGTAGTGGTTTGAGTAGAACCTTCTTCTATCCATGCATAACTGTTGGAACCCGGAGGATCGCGAAGAACGTAATTCAATTCTTTGGGTCCTCTGGTAATAAAGTTGTTCCCATCGCTTTTGGCTCCCAGTACATAGGCTTCCATATTCGTTGGTTTCCATTGTTTGGGAGCGGTTCCATCCGTGAACTCTACTCGGAAGTTGAAGTTTTTAAGGTAACTGTTCTTTGCATCCTGCGAATTGACTGTAACATTGGGGGCATCTATTTTAAATGTTATGGTTACTTTACCGAGGCTATCAAGTTCAACTTCCTTGGGAAGACCTTCCGCATTTATCGCTATATCATCGTCTGTTTTTACGGTACCATCTATTGTCGGTACGCGGTCAATGATGGAAGGTGTTTGGTCTTTGTTTTCATATTCTTCAAACACGCTAATATCAAATATATAGGTTCCCTGATGACGGAATAGAGGGCGTCCCAAAGCATAGGTGCCATTATCCAGTAAATCAATTGTATCTTTTTCATTGCTAACTGGATCGGTAAATACATATTGACGTTCTCCATAGATTGTATCTTTCTTTTTGCCGTCCAATACTTCCATAGCAGGTAACATACGAAATACTAAATCCAGTTTTTGGTTACATTCTATTGTATCGGTAGCTTTTTTATCTATTTCGTCTATAAATACGGAAGAAGTATCCTTGTCGTAGAGAGTAATCGGCTCTCGCAATATTTTCATATTGATAACTTTATCATAAACCACCATGTTCCGAGAATTATTTGCTGCCGAAATTTCGTAATTGATATTATTCACCAAATAATCCTCTGGTAAGAGCCATACAACAAATTCCCCTGTGCTATCGTTGGTTGTCACACTTATAAAATCAGAAGCACCTTGTCTTAGATAGGAAGTGGTTTGAAGTTTGCCGCTGCTGGATGGATTAAGAACAGGTTTGTTATATTGGCTAGAGTCGATTGCCAAAATACCCTGTTTATCTGCTAATTTTAATTGTATTTCTGCTACTCCAACATTGTTTTTACTAACTCCAAATCCAACAGGCTTTTTCCCTTCAATAGGACCTCCAACAAAACGACCAATAAGTTCCACCTTGGTATTATCATCAAAGTTGACTTCTTCTTGTGTTTGGAAATCATAGCGCCCCTCATAGCTAACCGTATCAGTTGGGAACCGGCTATTGGGGAAGCGTGTTCCGACACCACGTTTAACGGTAAATGTATGTCCCTGTTTATTGGCTGTTATAAAATGCCAGCCTATAGGAACTTCGATCTCGTATTTACCCTGATCATCGGTTTCTATCAGTTTTCCATCTTTCATACAGGGTTTTTCGCCATCCACAACAAAATGGACGCCGCTCACAGGCACTGTTGTACCTTCGTATACTATCTGTCCCCAGACTTTAAAGGAAGAAATGTCTTCAAAGTCGATCTTGTTGTGTATGGCATAATTGGCACTGATAAACAATTCCTGCTTTCCTGGCTTGAACGTATGTACATCATAGGTAGGAGTAATACGATAGGATGTACCCGTACCTGCATAGGGGATGCCCTTAATGGTATAATATCCATATTCATCGGCAACGCCTGCATTGCCTAACTGGTCTTTTGAAGGAATTTGATCACTGAAAACAACATTATAAAGATCGGCGTTGTTTTTATTGTAGTTAGCTGTACCGGAATACGACATATCGTAAACTCTGTCGAGTATGGCCTCTTCGAATTTCCAATAGGCACGCAAACCCTGTTCATTTCCTGCCAAATAACGGAACCATGTATTTTCAATCTCCATAGAATCCAGACTTCTTCCCCAAATACGTATTTCATCTACATAGCCTTGATAAGCCTTGCCTATTACGATATTATCGTTGGCTGTAATGCCGAGTGTCTGGGCAGGCGAATAGTGCATGATTGTTGCATAATTCCCTCTTGCCGACCGTAGGTTCATACTCATGGTATTAGCTTGGTAAGTAAGCGTAAGTTGTGTAAAATTCAAGCCGGAAGTAAATGTGTCCTGTACGGTCAAATATTGATCTTTCGCCTTAAATACAAGATTATTGTTTCCATCGTAATAAAGAGAAACTGCTCCCGCCTGAAAAATGACATCACTCTGCCTCCTTTGCGGGCGTACCCACATTTGTATGGAAAATGCCGTATCGTTCAACATCTTTGCGGCATTGGATGCCTGCATATAGCTGGTGTTGGTTCCATCAAAATAGACACTTCTGTAAAGGTTGGCATCATCACTTTCATCAATAGGTTCTGCCAATACTTTTACACCTGATACTGCTGTTCCCGAACCGTAAGCGATTGAGCCTGTAAGCATACCGGTCGGACAACGGAAACCAACATCGGTCATAAAATTAGCGCTTTCCATCGTACTGTCGGCACACTTTAGCAATCCTTTTATACGGTAAAGGTAAACCACACCAGGGTCTCCTTCATCGTCGTAAGCCCGGTACGTATCTGATACTTGGCTTCCAGGTTCTGTTTTTGCCGGTCTGTATTCGCTATCGGATGACCCGTAGGGTTTGCGCTCTATGAAAAATTCATCAAAATAGCCGTCACTTGTCCACTCCAGATACACTTTATTGGGATTATATCCCTTGTCTGCTGAAAAGGACGTTATACTACCCTTTTTTGATGGAATAAAATCGGACGTAAGCATATTGCTTGCCTTATAGGTCGAGGGCGTAACAATTTCCACTCGATATACATATTTATTACACATGGCTATCATATCGTCGATCAATGAATCGTTAAGTACTCTGTCCAAGTCTTTGGTTTCCAATACAACGCTCGAAACATCGCTGAGTTTGTTTATACGGGTGATTTTAAGCGTAGAAACATTTGCTACCCAAAGCGAACCGGTTACTTTCCATTTAACAATAGCCTGTCCTCCGTCATCACTCAATCTCGTGGATACATTATCTAAAAGGACATGTAGCGTATTGACTAACGTATTCGAAGTTCGTACATTGTGAGTCCATCCCCAGGCATTGACAGCTGCCTGATGTGTTCTTCGAATACGGTAATGATAGCGTTCCGACACATCTAATGTCAGGAATGTGCTATCTGAAAAGGAATATTGAGTTTGATCCTTATCATAATTAACCGTTTTGATAGTTTGCCAACCGTTAGGATCTGAGTTTTTTCTCCGCTGTATGGCAAAGCCTGCCGTTAAGTAGTCTGTTCCCGCTGTTCCTGATGCAATTGCCGGCATTGTCCACTTTAACTCCACCAGCCTGTCTTCCTCATTAAATGTTGCCGTAAAGTTTGTTGCCTGCGGATAGGCGGGAATTTTAACGGATGCAGTATTACTGTTATGATATAAATCATTGCGATGATTTGGTGAATTATATCGTTGATATACACTATAATCTGTAGATGTTGTTTTTGCCGAATCAAAATCTACAGTAAAAACATAAGATGACCCGTTAACATTTGTACTTGCTACACTCGTACTGCCTGTTGTTAAATACACTGTGCCGCCAACATGGGTAGATATTCCACCCATCGTTACCTTTATCCTTCCATCACTGTTAAATGAATAACTTGCCGTTGGTGTTACATTTGCAAGGCGATTATTAACAGTATATGTACCACCATCTTCAAACGAGAAATCATTAGACGTATAAACACCATTTCCATCATAACGGGCGTTTCCACTATTAGCAAAATCCCCTATTCTGAATTTCAATGATTCTCCCATTAAACTTTGAGGAATATACCATCGAACAGTTACATAATACCAACCGTTCCCGCTTCGATTAGTAGTTTTGCCACACGTATTATAATCTGTGGGCAACTCTATCAAGTTTCCATTAATATCTATATAACTACACTGTGAGCCAAGCCCTTCTTGCTTTAGTTGAAGTGAATATACATCCCAACTCGGCACCTTCATGCTAAAAACTGCATTTTTTACACTACTGGCATCTGATGTCTTTCTATAAAAGATAGTTGCCCATTCCAGCCTCAAATCTTCATTGGCGGTAAAGTAAACATCGTTATAATATCCTAACCTGATATCTATATATCCCCCCTCATCACTCTTCGATATAGACATGATTGTAGACTGACTAGGATTGCCAAATGCTCCCGCTTCCTTGGGAATTGCCCATAAACATATTGCGGCTATGGCTGTCAACAGCCCTATTGTATACCTGTTTTTCATTGCTCTTTTATTTTTAAATACATTACCGGAACTCGTCATTGTCGGTTTGCTATTCTTTTTCATATTTCCTCCTTATTTATTATGGATAATTATTTTCTTTACTATTGTTCCCATTTTAATAAAATAGGTTCCGTTAACTAAATGAAGTACTTCAATAATTGTTTTCTTTTCTTTTATTGAATACCTCCCTACCATAGTACCCTGTACAGTATATATTTCCGCTTGCAGGTTGGGATGAGTATCCCTATATTCGATAATGAGTTGCCCGTTTTCCACCGGATTGGGATAGATCTTGAGCAATGGATCATCCTCCCGTTCTTTTATACCCGTAGGGTCGCCGGGGGTGACGGGTTTGAGTTCAAATATTGCTTTCAAGGTTTTGTTCTCCGTTACCACAATGCTATACGGATTTTGTTCTTCTCCATCCTCCCAGGCTACAAAGCGGTATCCCGACTGAGGTATGGCTGTCAGCACGGCTACTTCGTCTCTGTCATAAAATCCGCCACCTACTACGGTACCCATAGAGGTATCGTTTGAAATACCCTCTACTTTAAAAAGGTTTATAAAGACAGCCGTAAAGGTAGTATCATCTTTAATAAGTACTTTTCGAGGGTTATCGCTGTTTTCGTCGTTCCATTTCAGAAAGCGGAAACCCTTATTGGGTATGGCTTCCATAACGGCAATGCTGTCCTGGTCGTATTCTCCGCTGCCGAGGGCAGTACCCATAGCAGCATCGTTAACCAAAACAGTCAGGTGTTGTATTTTGGCAAATAAAGCCGTATATAGTTTGCTTTGTTCAACAAGCGCTTTTCTGGGATTGGTGGTATCGCCGTCGTTCCACCGTGCAAACCGATAACCGGTAAAAGCCGAGGCTGCCATAACAGCGGTATCACCCTGATCGTAATTCCCACTGCCGGTAACGGTTCCCCTTGTTGCATCGCCTGTCCTGATGGTTATATAATGAATTGCGGTAAACCTGGCCTTAAAACTCGTATCTTGTGTAATAACAGCAAGGCGCGGGTTGGAGGTCTCGCCATCGGTCCATTGCGTAAAGCGGTAACCATACCGGGGTATGGCTTCGAGGGTAGCAGTGGCATTTTTGTCGTAAATGCTGTCTCCTTCGGCATATTCCACATATCCACAGGAATCATGCACTGCTCTTGCCGATACGCAATAGGTTTCTACAAATTGAGCGGTAAAGGTAATAGATCTTGCTGCTACCTGATAATTCCGCGGGTTGGTGGTATCTCCATCGTTCCATTGTACGAAACGATGTGCCGGTTTAGGTATTGCTTTCAGGATAATGTTGCTGCCCATGTCGAAACTGCCGCCGCCTGATGCTATACCCATAGCTGTGTCGTTTACCTGTAGCGTAACCTGACACGATTCCAGAAAGGTAGCCGTAAACGAAGTATCACTCAACAAGGTGACAATACGCGGATTGGTTGTATTACCATCTGTCCATCGTAAAAATCGATAGCCGATATTGGCATTCGCCGTAATTGTACAGCGATTGCCATGATCGAAAATCCCGTCACCGGATACGCTGCCCATAGCCAAATCTGCCGATGTTAGGCTTAAGCGATGTAATGCGATGAAATTAGCCGTAATAGTTGTATCTTTTGTAATTGTAATTTTACGCGCCGGGCTTGTTATCGTGTCGTCACTCCAGCCAATAAAACGATGGTCAGGGGCGGCGATAGCCGTAAGATTTACCGTATCGCCACCCAGTAACGTATTATTAAAGATGACAGGAGCTGTATTTACAGTTCCCATATTGGGGTCGTTTGTCCCTATGAGCACAACATAGGCCTGTGAAAATATAGCGGTAAGGCTGGAATCCCGAGTTAGGGTAACCGTACGGGGATTATCGGTATTGCCATCATCCCAGCGGGCAAACACAAACCCCTCATTCGGATAAGCACGAAGCGTTACCAAAGCATTTTCCGCATAAACACCTCCACCTACTATAATACCTCTTGTTGAATAATTAGCCGTTGTATTTAATGTATAAACCTTTTCAAATGAAGCCGTAAATACAGTATCACTCACCAGGGTAATGGTACGGGGGTTTTGGGTATTATAATCATTCCATCGCAGGAAGCGGTATCCCGAATTGGCATTGGCAGTCATAGGTATTTGTGTTCCACGCATATAATTGCCGCCACCCGTTACATTTCCCTGTGAAGCACTGACAGATGTCGCAGTCAAGGTGTAGACGGCTGAAAACGTTGCTGTAAAGGTGCTGTCTTTGGTCAGGGTAATTGTACGCAGATTTTGGGTATTGCCATCATTCCACGATGTGAAGACATTCGGCGCGATGGGTGTTGCCGTCAACTGAATATTGCTGCCGAATGCATAACTACCACCACCCGACGCTGTACCCAAAGCCGGATCATTCGTCAAAACTTGAAGGGTAGCCCCAACAGCAAAGGTCGCCGTAAAATTGCTATCTTGGGTAACTGTAACCTGTCGCGGATTGTCGGTATTGCCGTCGTTCCATTGCGTGAAACAATATCCCGGCCAGGCATTGGCTTGCAATGTGGCAACAGTTCCGTCATTATATGTCCCCGTTCCTGTAACTTCGCCCATAATAAGATCGGAAGAAGATACGGTAACGTTGTATTGCATGACAAACTGTGCCTCTATTGTCGTATCGGCGTTAAGTATAATTGTCCGAGGATTTTCGGTATTACCATCATCCCACTTGGAAAAACCATAACCGCTTACTGGTGTGGCTTCTGCTATTGCTGTATTTTGGTTGATGCAGGATGGATGCTGGGTGATATAAACCGTACCCCAAATTGTATTATTGCTACTTACCTCAAAAGTATAATCCTGTATGGGTGTAATAGTAGTAAAATAACTCCAATGCGGATTTTGCCGGTAATCATTCTCCCTTCCACAAGCTACATACACTGGAATATTGTAGGGTACTGAAGTAAAAGTACTATTTGTTATTTGTGGAACGGTGGTTGCATTTACCGTTATTTGAGTAATACCTGTATCAAGGTAAAAGGCTTCTTCTCCGATAGAAGCCATATTGTTGCCGATGACAAGCGTTTTTAGATTTTTGCAAAAAGCAAAGGCAGCATTTTCCACCCTTGTTACTGCAGCAGGAATACTGTAATTTGTTACCGTTTTCCCCGCAGGATAAAGAAATAATGTATCCGTATTCTTTGAGAAAAGAACACCGTTATTGGAAGCATAACGCGGATTTTGTGCGTCCACAATTATATCTTTCAATGCGGTACATTCATATAATGCATATTCTCCTATCAAACCTACTCCATCGCCCAGTTTGAGTGTATCCAAAGAAATACATTGATTAAAAGCATGGTCTCCAATGGATTTAACAGCACTCGGAAGTCCAGTATAACCCAGTGTTTGCAACATGGTGCATTCACGAAAGGCTCCCGTATCAATAGTTTCCAATAAATCACCTCCAAAATAAACTTTCTCTATATTATGGCATCTCCGGAAAGCGTCGTGGGTAATGGTAACCACCTGAGGCGGGATGGTATAGCTTGCATCTGCCTTACCAACAGGATACTGTAATAAACTAACCGTATCAACCGTAAAAAGAACTCCGTCTATTGATACATAATGAGCATTATCCTCGTCTACCATGATGCTTTCCAAAGAGACACAACCGGCAAAAACATATTCTCCTATCGTTGCGACTGCTGCACCGATGGCGATCGTGTTCAACGCCAGACATCCCCCAAAAGCGCCCGATCCGATAAGGGTATCCTTATCGGGAATATCTATATATGCCAAAACAGTACATTCTAAAAAGGCGTTTTCTTCAATAGCTAAAAGACTGTCAGGCATTCTAATCGTTGCCAAAACGGTGTTAAAGGCAAAAGCGCCCTTGCCTATTACTTTCGCCGAATTGTGAATAGTATAACTTGTTGCTGTTTTCCCATTAGGATACTGTATTAAATAGGTAGTATCCTTATTATAAAGCACTCCGTTAAACGACAAATAGTACAAGTTTGTATCCGCTACAAGAATATTCTCAAGGCTGTCGCACCCAATAAAGGCAAATTCTTTAATATCCGTTACTGAAGCCGGAATGCTTACCGAAGTCAAGCTTTTATTAGCAAAAAAGGCATTTTCTCCAATAGCGGTTACAGCGTATTTTATCCCCACATTTTCTACCGTATCGGGAATAATAATGTTTCCGCTATATCCCGAATCATGGGCAATTACTGTTGCATGATCGCCGTTAGCCTCATAGGTAATACCTCCAACCATAAAAGCTGTTTGCGCCTGAAGGTTAACCCCATATACTGCGATAGCAAAGCATAAGGCTGCTATTTTCCTGTTAAATTTAATAAAAATCATCATTATACTTTATTTATTTAGTGTTATTCTTTTGTTTAAAATTCATTGTTAATCTGATGTAGTTTTGTCTTTTTTTGGGGATTAGTTTCAAATTAACCCTCTGTTAAATTTGCAAAAACTTTTCAATTTTATAATATATTTTATATAATTTAAATAATTTTACAAATGTAAGAAAAAAAATATTACAATATGATAAATCACACACTTTTTTTTATATTTTTTTTA
>QMCD01001155.1_pt1 | contig 16958 bp, 10 predicted proteins | sample 1821841 | NCBI WGS metagenome assembly QMCD01 (sample SAMN01991225, study PRJNA193472) | Termite gut metagenome, whole genome shotgun sequencing project. | isolation source: worker | host: Macrotermes natalensis | reverse complement strand
CCCCCGGGCACGATCGAATGGGAATGATCGAATAGGCACGACCGCCGGAACGGGGGCGTTGTCGGCAGGCGGTGTCCGACGAGCACCGCGCATCCGGCGACGGGGTTTCCGTGCCCACGGGTCACAGCCCGCACGTTCCCGATTGATCGTTCCCGATCATTCCAACACGCTCTCCATGACCCGGAAAATGTCGGTGTTGTCGACATATTTCCCGCTGTAATTCCAGAATTCCGCGGCCCTCGGGTCGTCGCCCCGGATACGTGCCATGAACCGCCCGCAACCCGCTCCTTTGGCCCAAAGCGGGACAAGAGCGTTCGAGTGGTTTCCGTTCCCGTATTGAACGCCGGGGAATTTGCCTTGCCCGTTGTTTTTCACAGGCTGGAAACCGTTGAACTGTTCCCCCTCGTCGTAGATTCCATTCTTGTTCGAATCGGCGTAGGTGTCCGGTCCCCAGATCGTTCCCGTCTCGTGGTCGGCGGTCACGATCAGCAGCGTTTCCTCCCAGCCGCCGTTTTCTTCGATCCAGGCATGGACCGCTTCGACCGCCTTCATAAACGCGGTGTGCTCCCAAACGCAACGTTCGATATCGCGGCTATGGTTGGCCCAGTCGATCGCCCCGCCCTCGATCATCAGGACGAAACCGTTGCCGCCCTCCGATTCGCTTCGTTTTTTCAGTTCGTTCAACGCCAAGAGGGCATTCATGGAAAGCACGGGGCCGCGATCGAGATTTGCCTTGCGTGATTCGGCCTCCCGTTCGGATATCTTGTACTTGTCGTTGAACAGCTTTTCAATAGTTCGACTTGTTTCGATCACGCCGTCGAAAGGCGGAAGCTGCTCCGGGAACGGAAAAATCTTGACGAATTTCGACGCCGTATTCTTCGACGTTGTGTTCCCCGCATCCCGGCCCTTCGCGTCCCGGCCCTTCGCGTCCTGGCCCCCCGCATCCCGGCCGGCGAGGATTTTTTCCCATATCTCTTGGGAACCCACGTACTTATAATCCAGGGACTCGGTTTGTTGCCCGTCCGTTTTTTTCTTCACCGCGACGGGCTGACCCGCCCCCATGATGACGCATACCGGGGAACGCTCGTACATTTCCGTGAAAATATCGGCATAATTCGACCGGGAAACATTATGGGCCGCGAATCCTGCCGGGGTCGCATGGGAAACGGGAACGGTCGTCAGCGTCCCGGCCTTTCTTCCCGTCTTTTCCGCGACTTGCGAGATCAGTTCGAGCGGCTTCGGTTCCTCGTCGCCGTTCATCCCGATCCGGCCGCCGAGCGTTTTCACGCCGCTGTGAATCGCCGTCGACGCGGCCGCCGAATCGGTCGTCCGGGTTTCCCCCAAAGAGTTCCCGCCGTTGGCGATGGTTTGCCAGAATTCCCCGGCCGGATATCCGTCCTGCCCTTCCGGGATCGGGACGCCTTTTTTCCGCTGCATGTACGTGGTCGAACTGATGCGAACCGGAAACGAATCGACCGGTTGCCGACCGAGTTCGCCGTGTCGGTAATACGATCCGGCGACATGGGCGTTGAATCCCATGCCGTCGCCGATCATCAGGATGACGTTTTTCGCCTTTTGGGGTGAGGACTCGATCGGGGCGGCATCCGCGCAACAGTGGGCGGCAAGGGCGAACAGGCCGATCAACCAAAGCAATGTGTGTTTCATGATTTTTACCAATTGAATAACGTTGTGCTTTCCGGAAGGACGGGAAAGACTTGACAGTCCTCATTCTAGTTCCTAGACTGAAGATATTCAATCGATCGGGAAGGCGGACAGAGGTACATTCGCGAGTTTTCCCGCCTGTTTCTTTATTCGCGCAAAATCCCTCGACCCGGATGTTTTTTTTCGCTCAAGTTACCACCGAGGCTGCCGCCCGGGCAGCCGGGACGGTCTTTCGACTCGGCCGCATTCAGGATAACGCCGATTGGTTCTGGCCGATCGTCGTCACCGGCCTGTTGCTTTGGTACGTCGTACGCCGATATCGAAAAGACACCACCGATCTACGGTTGTGGGTGCGGATTTTTCTCGCGTTGCTGCGAATCGCGGTGGTCGTCACCTTGCTGGTCGTCTACCTCCATCCGCAATGGGAACGCCTGGTCGGCGCCAGCCGGGTCGTCCTGCTGATCGATACAAGCGCCAGCATGTCCAACCGCGACGTCACTCCCGGGTCGCAGTCCGATACGCCCTCCGACGTTCCGGCCGACGTTCCAACCGAATCCCCAGCCGGTGCTCCGGGACAACCGAATCGTGGGCCGACACGCCTCGAAGCGGTCACCGATTGGATGAATCGTACCGAATTGATCGAACGGCTCCGTGAAAAGCACGATGTCGTCCTCTACCGTTTCGACAGGACGCTGGAACGTCTTTCCCTGGAATCGAAAGCCGCGGAATCGAAAGCCGGAGGGGGGGCGCCGTCCGCGCGTCGTCCTTCGACCGTTTCTTCGACCTCCTCGCATTCCCTGATCGATTCCTTTGCGGAAAATGACCGTCCGGACGCACCGGTGCCGGAAAAAACGGTCGAAACAACAACGGGGAAACCAACGGGGAAACCAACCGATGCGAACGACACGGGGCAGACCTCGGTGGGGGGGACGGAAGAAACCACGGAAACGTCGGTCGACGCACTCCTCGCCGAAGGGGATCAGACACGCCTCGGCGAAGCGTTGTTGAACGTGATCCAGCGGGAACGGGGCGAACCGGTCAGCGGAATCATCCTCTTGAGCGACGGTGGCCAAAATGCCGGGGCCGGAATCGACGCGGTTATTGAAACCGCCGGACGGACACTCCTTCCGATTCATGCGGTCGGAATCGGGGCGACACGACAACCGCTCAATTTCAAAGCACTTGCAATCGACACCGCCGAACGGGCCTTTCCCGGCGACCCCTTTACGGTTCGCGCCCGGATCGAACTGCTCGGCGGAGAAACCGCCGATTCCGCTTCCCTGCTCCCGTCCCCGGCAGCCGCACCGGGCGCCGCCTCGAAATGGAATGTTCCCGTCGAGTTGTTTCTCCAAAGCGGCCCGAATGACGGCCGCAACGATGCCAGCCCGAACGGCGGCAACAATCAACAAGCCGCTCCCGCAAATGTTGGCACGGAAATCCAAGTCGGCCGAAAAGAGGTCGAGATCACCCCGGGAAGCATCGCAAACGTCGATTTTGAGGTCCGGGACGACCGGATCGGCAAACACCGGCTCATCCTGCGCATCCAGCCGCCGCCGCAGGATAAAATCGACGTCGACGATCGCGTTGAAACGGAAATCGAAATCGTCGATCGCAAAGACCGGGTGCTTCTCTACGCCGGCGGGCCGCTGCGCGATTATCAATTCCTGCTCGCCCAGATTTTCCGTGACAAATCGATGCAGGTCGATGCGTATATCCCCTGGACATCCGGCGGCGTCTCGCAAAGTGCCGACACGATCCTCGATTTTTTCCCGAAAAACCTTGCCGAAATGGCGAAATACGACTGCGTGGTCGCTTTCGATCCCAACTGGTCCGAGCTCGGCATCGAAGAAATCAATACGCTTGAACACTGGGTCGCCCGGCAGGGCGGCGGTCTCATCGTCGTCGCCGGCGCCGTGAACATGTCAAACACGATCACCGGCTGGACGACCGACCCCCAGATGTCGAAAATCAGGGCTCTTTATCCCGTCGAACTGCAAGCACGCGGTTCCCTGAACGATCAGCGCTATCATGGGCAGGCGACGCCGATGGCCCTTCGATTCACCCGGGCGGGCGAAGAGGCCGATTTTCTCCGGCCGAGCGACGACGAAGCCGATTCCCGTGCCGTATGGACCGAGTTCCCCGGATTTTACGGCTTTTACACTCTCAAAGGAATCAAACCGACGGCGACGCTTCTCGCAAGCCTGGCCACCGAACAAGCCGGAACCGGGGGAATGGAACAATCGGCCCTGTTCGTCGAACAGTACTACGGCGCGGGCCATGTCCTCTACATCGGCAGCCCGGAAATCTGGAGAATGCGGCAACTCGATCCCGTCTACTTCGAAAAATTGTACACGAAGATGATCCGGCACGTCTCGCAGGGACGGCTCCAGCGCCAATCGGACCGGGGAACGCTTACAAGCGATAAACGCCGCTATGCGCTCGGTTCCGTCGCGACGCTCCGGGCGACGATCAACGACGAACAGCTTCAACCGCTTACCGAACCGACGTTTACAATCGACGCGATTTCTCCGGGCGGCAAACCGAGGGCCATTCGATTGACCCTCGATCCGAACGTCCCGGGCACCTACCAGGGGCATTTGCCTCTTACCGAAGAGGGCGACTGGAGCGTTTCACTGCTCCTCCCGGACACCCGCGAACGGCTGGTGCGTTCGATGCGGGTTCACATGAGCGATCTGGAGCGGGAAAACCTCAACCGCAACGAGCCGCTGCTCAGAACGCTTGCGGAAAAAAGCGGCGGCCGGTATTATGCCTCTCCGGGAATCGCGCAGACGCCGCTTCGCGAGTCGGCGCTTTACGGCGACCTTTTCACGGGCGACCGCACGCGACACGGCAAAAGCGGGGTCGGCAACGGGGGAGTCGACGAAAACGGGATGGAAAGCACGACACCGGAAACGGAAGAATTGCCGCCCCCATTGCTCGATCTGCTCAAGGTCCGTTCCCAACGGGCCGTCCTGGACACGGCCGCGGAACAATCGACGGCGTCCGCGTTCCTGTGCATTCTCGCCGGTCTCCTGCTCGCCGAGTGGTTGTTCCGGCGACTCGCCCAGTTGGCTTAACCAAGCGAACGGCTCTTCACGAGCCGGGAATTGTATACCGTAAACGGCATGGCAATCCTCCCGCGAACAATCGCCTGCCGCTCGAACAATCCGCGTAAACACATACATTCACTACAGTTGGGAGCGAGTGAGTGCGGCAGGCAGGCTTGACCAAATGTCCGTTTTCATCGCGTTTCCAGTATGTTCCCGGATAGCTAATTCGACCACCACCATTGACCTTCGGGAAGGTCGATCGAGGCCGTTCCCCGGGCATTCGTGACACGGTCATTCTCTTCGAATTTGGCGTTTTTCGACGAAAGCGCTTCGCCCGCTTCGATTGTCACACCGCCCGTGGGCGCGAGGAAGCTGCTTCCTTTTCGGACACCGTTGACGATCGGCGCGACCGTGGTCGGCGCGGAATGGACTTCGACGGCGTACTTTGATTCGTCCCCGAAGAAATCCATCGACCAACCGGCCTTGGAATAGTATTCTTCCTTTTGGATATGAGCCGCCGCGATCAGCATATCGATGAAATTGCGCAACTCGGCGTAGACCGGGGCACGGCGCGCGATGGCCGCGTAGTTTTTCGTGAAACTTTCGGTATATTTACGGCTTGCCGGATCCGTCTTCGAACGACTCGCTTGCCGTTCGCCCGTCGCATGGACGACTTCCGCTTCGTCGACCAACTTGACGCCGTTGCCGACCAATTCCATGCCGAGCCGGTCTTCCGTCAGGAGAACGCATTGATAATCGGGAACGAAATACCAACGAACGAGCGCGTTTTTCATTCCGCGCGACCCGACCGAATTGATGAAGGTACTGATCGAGACCGGGGGCGGATCAAGGCCGATACCGATCAATTTCATTCTAAAGTCCGCCACGACCATGGTTCGAGCCGCCCGGGCGTTCGGTGAAATGCCGTCGACGCGAATCACTTGATCGCCGAGACTCTCCCGGATTCCCTTGACCAGCGCCTGGGCGCGGCCGGGACCGTCATGACCGCCGAAATTGTCGAGAAATTGCTGCATCCGGGCCAAACCTTCCTGCGTCGGGTCGATGGAACACCCGATGACCGGCGTCTCTTTGCCATCGGGCCCGTAAGCCCGAAGCGCGACGACGAGGTCCTCCAGTTGGCAGGTCGGCGCAAAAGTCGAAGCGCCGACATTCGTCCCGTCCGGTCCGGGAACCCAGCCTTCGGCAGGCCCCGCGATAACGATATCCTGGGAATCGGGGAAATAGAACACATAACGGACCCGAAGCAGACCGGCAAGGTTCCTCATTTCGTCATTGACGACACCGGCATTGGCGACGACCGCCTTTTCCAAACGATTGAGCGAAATATAAATACATTCCCGTTGTTTCTGCAACTCGGGCTTCAACTGGCCGAAGGCGTTTCTCCGGGCTGCACGCGACCACTGGTCGGCAAGACGACCGGTCGCATCAATCGCATGACTTCGGGAAAGCACCCCGTCGGCTCCGATGCGAACCCCCGAAGCCAGATTGTTATTATTATTGTTATTATTATTATTGTTGTTATTGTTATTGTTATTATTATTGTTGTTATTATTGTTATTGTTGTTCTGCCCGAGCGCGACGGCCTGACAAGAGAGAACGAACGTAAGGATCGACAGTCCCAAAACCAGCGTCAACGACAATTTTTGCATACGCATCGAAATACTCCCTCTCCGTACCTGGTACGAACAGAACAGACGAAAAAACAACAACTCTTTACGGGACTATCGACAATCCCCGTGGTCATTATACCACAAAACATTGTCGGCGGATCAAGTTTTTTTGGCAATTATCCGAATGGGCAACCGTTTTTTCCGAACAATCGGGGGTTTTTATACCGAAGCCGGTTGAGTCGTTGGTCAACACAGCTCGTTTGGTCCGCCCGCATACCCTCTGTGCGGTGTTGTTTTTCGAGGGCGGGCTTCCCGAAAGTCGGCTTCGGGAAGTTTCAACAGCTCTCAGTATACCTCGCTGGTTACTCTAATGGGATATGCCGGCCGGAAATCGAGACCCGTTTTTCAATTTTTCCGCCCTTTCTTTCCCGATATACCGTCAACGGCCTGACAATCCTCCCACGCACAATCGCCCGCCGCTCGAATGATCCGTTTATATCATTATGCAAACACAAGTTAGGGTCAATCGCGTGCGGCAGTCAGACGTGACCCAACGTTCGTTTTCATCGCGTTTCCTGTACATTTGCCGGTACACTTGATTGTCGCGCCCGATAAACAGGTATCGGCAGGGCTTGGAGAAGCAACCGCGACAAGGTATGATGTATGGTCGAGGTAGGGGACCGTTGTGCCGGTCCCCGAACAATCATCCCTTCCATTTCCCATTTCATGCAACGCACGATTCTTACGACAAGCGCCCTGCCCTACGCGAACGGGCATATCCATATCGGTCATCTGGTCGAATACATCCAGACGGATATCTGGGTGCGCTTCCAAAAACTGCGGGGGAACCGTTGCCTTTACATTTGCGCGGATGACACGCATGGAACGTCGTTGATGATCCGCGCCCGGAAGGAAGGCGTTCCCGAAACGGCGATCCTCGACGCGATGCACAAGGCGCACCAGGAGGATTTTTCCGGTTTCGACATCCGGTTCGACAATTACGGAAGCACCAACACGCCTGAAAACCTCGCGATCTGCAAGGAAATCTGGGCCGCGATTCGCGAGGCGAACCTGGTCGACGAAAAAGAGGTGGAACAGCTTTTCGATCCGGAAGCCGACACGTTTCTTGCCGACCGTTTCGTCAAGGGAACCTGCCCCCGGTGCGGTAAAAAGGACCAGTACGGCGACAACTGCGAGTGCGGCGCCCATTACAGCCCGACCGAATTGATCGATCCCGTCAGCACGCTCAGCGGGGCCCGGCCGGAATTGCGAAAAGCGGTCCACCTGTTCGTCGAAATCGAAAAATTGCATGATTTCCTCGACAAATGGACCCGGGAAAGCGGGGCGCTGCAACCGGAAATCGCCAACTACCTGGCCGGCCAATTCCTGAATGAACCCTTGTTTCCCTGGGATATTTCGAGGCCCGCCCCCTATTTCGGTTTCGAAATACCCGATTCGCCCGGCAATTATTGGTATGTCTGGTTCGACGCGCCGATCGGGTACATCGGTTCCACTGTCGAGTGGTGCGCGCGGAATAGGGAAAAACGCGACGATTGGTGGAAATCGACCGACGTTGAAATCCATCATTTCATCGGCAAGGATATCGCGTATTTTCACACCCTTTTTTGGCCGGCCATGCTCAAAACGGCCGGATTTTCCCTGCCGAAAAAAGTCCACATTCACGGCTTCCTGACCGTGGACGGGGAAAAAATGTCGAAAAGTCGCGGAACCTTCATCATGGCCCGCACGTATTTGAACTATCTCGATCCCGAACATCTCCGATATTTTTACGCGAGCAAACTTTCCAATCGGGTCGACGATATCGACCTGAATTTCGCGGAATTCGAGTCGAAGATCAACGCCGACCTGATCGGCAACCTCGTCAATCTGGCAAGCCGGACCGCGAAATTCGCGCACCGGACGGGACTTTCGCAGGAATACCCGGACGACGGCGGCCTGTTCGCCAAGGCGGCGGCCCTCGGAGAGGAAATCGCGTCCGCTTACGAAGAATGCGAGTTCGCCAAAGCGCTGCGGTTAATCATGGAGTGCGGCGACCGGGCAAACAAGTTTATTGAAGACAACGCCCCGTGGTCGCTGAAAAAGGACCCCGACCAGGCCGACAGGTTGCGGGATGTGTGTACGATCGGCATCAACCTGTTCCGCCAGATGGTCGTTTTCCTCGCACCGGTGCTGCCCCGCCTGGCCCGGCAGACGGAGTCGCTTTTGAATACGACGATTTCCTCCTGGGCCGACGCCCGGTCGCCGCTCCTCGGAACGCAAGTCAACGAATACAAGCATCTTATGTCCCGTGTTTCAAAGGAAGGCATAGCGAAAATGGTCGCCGAATCCGTTCAAATCGACGAGCCCGGCGGATCGCCGGCGTCGGCATCATCAGCAGCGGCAACATCATCATCATCAGCAGCAGCATCGGCAACGGCGGCATCAACTACGGCTGCGGCAACGGCAACGGCGGCAACGGCTGCGTCCGATCCTTTTAACGACGGCCCGGAACCGCTGGAAGCCGAACCGATGAGTGGGGAATGGGTGACGATCGACGATTTCACCAAGGTCGATTTACGGATTGCGCGAATCGTCGAGGCAAGCGAGGTTCCGGAAGCGCGGAAACTGCTTCGCCTGAAACTATCGCTCGGCGGCGGCCAATACAAAAACGTGTTCGCCGGCATCAAGGCGGCCTACGATCCGCAGCAACTGCTCGGCCGGCTCGTCGTATGCGTCGCCAACCTGCAACCGCGCCGGATGAAATTCGGGCTCAGCGAAGGCATGGTCGTCGCCGCCGGGCCGGGCGGCCCCGAGATTTTCCTGCTCAGCCCCGACGAAGGCGCCAAACCGGGTATGCGGCTGCATTAGATTTGACCTGCTCGGCAATTCATATCGGACAAGCCGGATAGATACTGGAAACGCGATGAAAACGAACATTTGGTCAAGTCTGCCTGCCGCGATCAATCGCCCCTGACTTCTGTTTGCATAATGACATAAACGGATCGTTCGAGCGGCAGGCGATGGTGCGCGGGAGGATTGTTATCCTGAAGGCTTGTTGAAATTTCCCGAAGCCGACTTTCAAGGAGCCTGCCCACCGGAAACGACACTGCCGAAGGTAAACAGGCGGTTCAAACGGGCTGTGTTTACCGACGACTCAACCGGCTTCGGTATAGGCCGTTTACGGTATAAAACCGCTCCTTTCCTCTGCAACCGTTTTACCCCCGAGACGCTGATTTCATGGAAAACTTCTTGACCGGCATTCCGGCCCCCCTGTGGTTGATGATGTTCCTGAAGGTGCTCGGTTTCGTCCTGCACCTCGTTCCCATGGGCCTTTGGGCGGTCGGTCTGCCGTTGGCCGTCGCGGCCGCCTGCTGTAGTTCGCAGGAAAAGCCGCTCGGCCGGTTTGGAAACCAGGTTCTTCGGCAACTGCCGATTTTCGTCGCGCTTGGAGTTAATTTCGGAATCGTTCCCCTGCTCTTTCTCCAGACGATTTATCCGAAGCCGTTTTATACGGCCACCATCCTGGTCGCCTGGCATTGGATCATCATCATACCGCTCCTGCTCGTCGGGTACTATGCCGTTTACCTGACGGCATTTGCCGCGAAAGAAGGACGTGCCGCCGCGGTGTTGCCCCTCGGGTTGATCGCGTCGCTCTGCTTCATCCTCATCGGCCTGCTGATGAGCAACGGTTTGACGTTGATCGCCCATCCGGAGCGTTGGGCCCTGATATTCGAAAAAACGCAGATCGCCGGAGCGGTGACCGGCTTGGGAAACAACATGCGGGACCCGACGTTCCCCTGGCGGCTTGCGACCCTGTTTTCCTTGGCGCTCATCACCGTCGCACTTTGGGCGCTGGTCGACGCCTGCGTTTTGGCCGAAGGAACACGCGATGAAAACAGACCTTACCGACGCTGGGCCATCCGCTTTGCGACATGCTTCACTTTTTTGGCCGCCGCCCTGCTGTCCGGGATCGAAGGAGCGATCAAAAACGGTTTTCCCTGGTCGGACGACCTTGCCCGCGATTATCCTTGTTTCGGATATGTCCCGCTCCTCGCGGTCGTCTTGTTTGTACTCCTGCTTTTCGTTTGGATCAAGGGCGATTACGGAGCCCGGATGCTTTCCGCGGTCGTCCTGATTTATACCTCGTTGCTTGCCGTGTTCGGAATCATACGCCAATGGGGCCAGCATGAAACACTCACCGCGGTTGCCGGACTGACCGACCTGACGGAAAACGTCCAGTGGGAGCCCGTCCTCATGTTCCTCATAACCTTTGTTGGCGGCGTTCTTTGCATCACGTGGATCATCCGGCAACTGGCGCTTGCGCCGCCGGATTTGCAGGAAAAAGCGTAATATCCGGCGACAAGCCGGGAACGGTGTTCCCGGAAACCTGAAAATCAAGAAAACTTCGTTTGACATCATGGGCTTTCGCGATCGGGACTATTATCGGGAATCGGATTACGACGACGGCGGCTATTCTTATCGCGCCCCGGGTGCCCCCCGGTCGATTGCGACTTGGATGATTACGACCTGGATGATCGGCATCAACGTCGCCGTCTTTCTCGTCAACGCCCTGTTTTTCGACGGCAACGACCTTTTGTGCAAATGGATGAGCCTGTACGACTTTTCGCTCTTCCATCCGGAGTTGTATTGGCAATTCCTCACTTACGGATTCGCCCACGATCCCGGGGGAATCTGGCACATCGGCGGAAATATGCTCGCCCTGCTTTTCCTGGGATACGATGTCGAACGCCGACTCGGACGTTGGGAATATCTCCGTTATTATCTCATCGCCGTCCTTTTCAGCGGACTGACGTATTCCCTGATCGATTTTGCCCTGGTCCACGAGCGATTTCAGCTTTTCGGGGCCTCCGGCGCGATTTCGGCGATCGTGATCCTTTATGCGATCTTCTTTCCGCACCGGACGCTCCTGCTTTACTTCGTCATCCCGATTCCCGCCTGGATGCTCGGCGTTTTATTCGTCGTTTCCGACGCCTTGGGAGCTACCGGGTATTCCGCAGGCGGCATCGCCTATGTCGCCCACCTCGGCGGGGCGGCCTTCGCCTGCCTGTATTATTGCCTGGGATGGAATTTCGGATTGTTTTTCGGGCGGATATTCCTTCCATGTACCCGGCTCGGCAAATTGATCTTCGCCGCCCGAGGGCCGAAAATCGCTCTCTATCGGCCGGAAGACGCAAAGTCCGATCATCCGTCCGATAATCCCGGGGAGGATGCGGAACTTTCCGCCCAGGTGGATCGTATCCTTGAGAAAATTTCCAAAAGCGGCGAAGCGAGCCTGACGCGGCAGGAACGTGCGCTGCTCCAAAAAGCGAGCAAGAAATTCCGTGCCAAATATCCGCGATAACTCTCGGCGACTCGTTTAGCCGGCGCATCGCAGATGCCCGTGCCACGACGGCATAAGACACTTCAACCGGATTCAGGATATGACGACAATTCTCACGGTACGCGACGGCAATCGGGTCGCCCTCGGCGGAGACGGACAGGTGACGCTCGGAAACAGCGTCATGAAGGCCGATGCGCACAAGATTCGCAAAGTGCTCGACGGCAAGGTCATCATCGGATTCGCCGGGGCAACGGCCGACGCGTTCGCCCTGCTGGAACGCTTCGAATCGAAACTGAAGGATTACCCGGCCAATATGCTCAAGGCGGCGACGGAATTGGCGAAAGACTGGCGAACCGACCGGGCCTTGCGGCGCCTTGAGGCGATGATGATCGTCGTCGATGCCAATACGACGCTGCTCCTTTCCGGAACCGGGGATGTCATCCAGCCTTCCGACGGGATTCTGGCGATCGGCAGCGGCGGAAATTACGCCATGGCCGCCGCGAGGGCCCTGGTGACCCACGCTTCGCTCGAACCCGAAAAAATCGTGCGCGAATCGCTTCGAATCGCCGCGGAAATCGATATCTACACGAACGGCAATATCGACGTCGAAACGCTGGGAACGTAACAGCGGTGTGAAACGACAGGGAATTTGCGCAATTCTCCGGTCACGGCGCCGCATCCTGGGCTTTCATGGGACGTATTCCCGCCTTTCATTTTGGGGCGAGAAGTTCGCCGATCGTCTTCGCCAGGAAAACGCCTTGTTTTTCCCTTGAAACATGCCGTTGGACGAGCCGTCGGCCATGAGAGCCGAGTTCCCGGCGCTGTTGAGGCGAAAGATCGGCTAATTCCCCGACGGCCCGGACCATGCCTTCCGTGTCTCCTTGCTCGACCTGCCGGCCGCATGCGGTCCAATCATCGGTCGCATCCGACAAAGTCGCATCCCATAAAAACGAAGCGTGATTCACCCGGGGGCCAAGCACCAGGATCGGCTTGCCGGCGAGCATCGCCCCATAGATTTTGCTTGGGTGAACGATTCCCACCGACGCGTTGCCGATCGCAATCAGGTGGACATCGGCCGCCGCGAGCAGCGCGTCAAGATCACGGAACGGCTGATAGGGAAGCGAAACGAGATTGACCGTCCCACCTTCTTCCCGAAGCGCTTGAATCGCCGCTTCGACCTCGCGTTTCCTGCTGCCGCCGCCGACAAACACAAAAAGAATCTCCGGTCGGGTCGGCGCGAATCGCCGGGCCGTTTCCAACACGGTTGCGATCGGGTGACTCAACGAATGATTGCCGCTGTACATGAGAACGAATTTTTCCGACCAGCCGTGCTTTTCTCGGAAAGCATGACGTTCGGAAAATTCCGGCTCGTCCGTTTCCGGCGGCACGTTCGGCGGCGAATTAAGCGGCCAGGGAGGAATCACCTTTATTTTCGACCGGGCGGCATCCCGTTCCCGTTCCGGCAGTTTGGCCAAAAGGCGTTCCCGCATGAAGTCGTCGAGGGTGACGACCAGCCGGGCGCGCCGGAGAATACGGCGGTTCAGCAGGTCGAACATCCGTACGAAGATCGAGTTCGACGGGAACAGGCCGAGGGAAACGGCTTGATCGGGGTTGATATCCATCACCCAATAAATGATCGGAACCCGGCGGAAAAGCGAAACGGCGATCGCGAACAGCGATGCGAACGGGGGCGAAGTGCTGACGAGGATACCACGAAGATTACGCGTGAAAAGGGCGAGAAAAAAGGCTTGAACAAGAAAAAAAAACTGGGCGAAAATCCTCGCGAACAAGGTTCGTTTACCGAAGGAAGAAATTTTGATTCGCCGGATGTGAACCCCGTCCCGGTTCTCCGTTTTAGGGAAAACCCGGCGAGGGTCGTCATACCCCCGATCGGAAGCGACGACGTGAACCTCGACATGCCGCGACGCGATTTCCCGGGCAAGATCGTGAAGAAGCTGCCCCAGGGCTGCGGGATCGGGAACATAGACCTGTGTCGCAATCAGGAGAACCGGTTGTCGCGCAGTTGATTTGTCCAAAAAAACGTCCCGATCGGAAGGGTATTCGGCACGCGGCACGTCGCTCGCTACAAAGAAAGCGGTTCGTTCGCAAGATGCCGCTCATGTTTCGTCATTTCGTAGATTTCCCGCAAAAGATCGATGTCGCACTGTCGCTGGACGACGCTACGCCGGGCAAACATCCGTGCCTGGGTCTGCACCATGACGTCGACGGTCATTTCGGAAACCTGGCCGAACGATCGGGCATAATTCACGAAACTGGGTACATTCGTCGTCACGAAACCGTAGGACATGCTGCATGCGCCGATCGTTTTACCGGTAAAAATACTCGTGTTGATCGCCGTTTTCGCGTAATCGCCTATGAAACAGCCGACAAATTGCATGCCGGTCTCGACTTTTTGGCCGCCGTATTCCATGACGACTTCACCGTAAGTGCTTTGGAGATCGCTGTTACAGGTTCCCGCCCCCAGGTTGACCCAACTGCCGAGGTAGCTGTGCCCCAAAAAACCGTGGTGCTGCTTGTTCGTGTAGGATTCGATGATGGAACCTTCCACCTCGCCACCGACTTTCGTCACCGCACCAAGGGTGACATAACCTTTGATCGCCGAATGTTCGATGATCTTCGCGTTGGCCCCGATGTAAACCGGTCCCTTGAAATAACTGTAAGGGCCGATATTCGCCCCCTTTTCGATCACGATCGGACCGTTCGAGGCATCGAAGACGCAATAGGAGCCCGGTCGGCAACCATTGGCCAAATACACGCCGGCCCCCAGTTCATCGGCTTCGCGATACTCACCGCGTTGCAGTCGAAATGCCAGATTTTCCCTCATCGTCAGAAACTGGTGGCGAATCAGGTCATGCGGATATTCCAATAACGGAATCGATATCCCCAAGGACGGCAAATTGAGGTCTTCCACGATTCCAAGAAGCTGGGAAGAACCGACGAAGGAGCCCGGAAACGGGTTGTCCCTGAAAAACAGGGCGGCGGCGATACAATCACGGTCGAAGCGGCCGTTCGTCCGCGCCACGCCGCTTCGGCCTTGTTCGATCAACTGCCGAAGTTGCCGGATCAATGCCGCATCCGGGACGGCCCGGGCATTCAGCAGTAATATCGGATTGCTCCGCTCTCCTTGCCCCGAATGCCACAGATCGGGAAAATCGGTCGTCACCATCGCCGAAAGATAAGGCCGGATAATGATTTCAATAGAGCCGCCCAAGCAGGACACCAAGTCGATCAATCGATACGTTCCCACATTGAGCGCGAATGCCGGCCTGCCGATCGTCGTCGGAAACAATCGTGAAACCGCCCCGTCTTCAAAAAGAATGATATGCATGTCCGCTTGCTCGAAAAACGACATTCCGCCAACATTCCCGCTCTCCGCGAAAAAATACGCGCCCGGGCTTCGGAGTCAACCTGTACGGCCAACGAGGCTTTTCATCGCCGTGCCCCGGAAGCCGGGAGCACCTTGGCTCTTGTTGATACGGAGCGCCATAAACCGAGTGACGACCATGCGCGGCGGAACACCTGTCCGGGAAGAACACCGCGGGAGAATACCGCAACCGGCTTTTTTTGTCAACGTCAAAAATCCAGTCGCCAAAAACCGGCCGCCAAAAACCGGCCGGCAAGTCCGGCTCGGCTCGCTAATGCGTATATCCGCGCGGGTGCAATACGTGCCGGTTCCCGTCCTCATCCATCATCCATAAGCCGGGCTCCTCAAGAAAAGAACCGACATCGTAAAGAAGGCAATCGAACGCGGCGAAAAGCGGCTGTTCACGCAGGATTTGTGTCGCCGAGTCCGGAGAAACGGCCAGAATCAATTCGAAATCCTCGCCGTCGCTCAAGGCGTGTTCCACCGCGGACAAGGTTTCGCCGCACGTTTCGCCGCACGTTTTTGCCCATCGAAAAGCATCCGGGTGTATTGGGATGCGGGAAAAAACGACTTCCGCGCCGAGCGAACTTTCCCGGCAGAGCCGATAGAGATCCAAAGAAAAAGAATCGCTGATATCGATCGCCGCATGGCACTCGTAATGCTCATGCAGCAATAAAATTTCACGAATGCGCGGCTCAAACGTGAATTGCCGCTCCAGTCGGGAGCCGCCGAGCGGCCCGGTTATGAGAATACGATCGCCCGCCCTGGCACCCGCTCTCGTCAAAACACCGTTTTTTGTCGTCATGCCCAATGCCGTGACCGAGACCACCAGCCCGCCATCCCAGGTATTCGTGTCTCCGCCGATCAAGGACAAAGAATAGCGATCCAGGAGAGGCTGCATTCCCTCATAAAGCAGCTTGGCCAGCACAGCAGGCGGGTAAGGCCCCGACCTCGGCAAGGCGACGGCCACGACAACTGCCGTCGGCATCGCACCCATAGCCGCCAAATCACTTAAATTGACAGCCAACGCTTTTCGCCCGATGAGCGAAGGATCGTGTTCATCAAGGAGAAAATCAACGCCCTCAGTCAGCAGATCGACCGTAACGACAGTTCCAAAAGCACTTGGAGCCAAAACGGCTGCGTCGTCTCCCAGAGCCAAAAGAACCGACGGCGGGGGCGGAGGCAACGTTTTGCGCAAATAATCCACCCATTCCGCTTCCAAAAGACAACGCCTTTCTTCTTACGATCGTGATAAGGAAATAAAAAAAGACGCCCAACATTTACATATTGGACGCCTTCATGAAAAAAAACCGGCGACACCTACTTTCGCAGTGGAACTACTATCATCGGCTCCGAAAGCTTAACTTCTGTATTCGGGATGGGAACAGGTGTGACCTTTCGGATATAATCACCGGAAAAGGAGGCGATCCGGCTTATTCAACCGGACCGTCTCGTATTACAACGGCGACGCAAGAGTGACAACATTTCTTAAGAGATACGCATATCGCCACGGGATATATGTGATCAAGCATTCGTCCTTTAGTATCGGTTAGCTGAACCCCTTACAGGGCTTACACATCCGACCTATCAACCTGGTCGTCTTCCAGGGGACTTTCGCACCGAAGTGCAACGAAACCTTATCTTGGAGCCGACTTCACGCTTATATGCTTTCAGCGTTTATCCATTCCGTAGTTAGCTACCCTGCCGTGCCTCTAGCGAGACAACAGGAACACCAGAGCTACGTCCAACTAAATCCTTTCGTACTAAAGTTGAACCTCCTCAAGTTTCGAACGCCCACAGCAGATAGGGACCGACCTGTCTCACGACGGTCTGAACCCAGCTCACGTACCACTTTAATTGGCGAACAGCCAAACCCTTGGGAGCTCCTC
>QMCD01003902.1_pt1 | contig 16984 bp, 13 predicted proteins | sample 1821841 | NCBI WGS metagenome assembly QMCD01 (sample SAMN01991225, study PRJNA193472) | Termite gut metagenome, whole genome shotgun sequencing project. | isolation source: worker | host: Macrotermes natalensis | reverse complement strand
GGAAACAAAGCGGTTCGCAAAAACCTGACTATTCCGGCTTGGCTCAACACCTTTGCGGAATCTCATCACATTAATTTTTCTCAAGTGCTGCAGGAATCGCTTACAAAACTTTACGAAAAGATTTTGGCGTGATGCTTTGAGGTCATCGACAGATGACCGTCAAGCTCCGCAGCATTTTTTGTACTTCTTTCCGCTTCCGCAGGGACAAGGGGCATTCCGTTCGATTTTTCCCCAAAGATTTCTATCACTTTCATCAATGCCGTCACTATCGTTTTCTTCATAATCATCAAAATCTTCGTCATCACCGCCACCTGTCCAGTGTGCTTCATCAAACCATCTCCAGCCTTGCAGATCTTTGATCGCATCGTCGATATGTTCGTCTTTGGCGGCATACCGGGAATCCGAAAATGAGGCGGTGAAACTTTCATAGTCCGCAATTAAGTATGGATCTATCACTTCTTTGTCGAACAGCGGCTTTACATCGGGTATCAATTCTTCAAACCTCTGCTCGCAGACAACATCAGCGATGGAAGACAGTACGACCTCATCGTCCTTAGAAAACTTCCCTACATACACATTATTGATAAGATGGCGAATTTTACCAATTATTTCTTCGCGGCTGATGCGTCCGTCATAATAATGCATTCCCCATGCCTTCAAAGCCATCATCCGTGACCATGGCGAAATCGAACGATTTTCCAGCAATTGAGGAATACGCGATGAGTCACCGTCAAATGTATCGCGCAATATTTTATCAAATAGATCGGTAAGGAGATCTCCCCAGAGCGCATCAACATCGTCGGTTTCAAACGCAATAAGATCAATCAGTTTAGGATATGCCGCCGGTTCCCGCATCTCCGCAAGAAGCAGAGTCGCCGCAATATGCGTATCTCCGGCACCGAAATCTTCATCCGAAGGGTCTTTTATGGTTTTATCGAGAACATCCAAAAGTAATGGGATAAAATCCCGCTTCCTGCGGAGGATTTCACGGCAAGCCCTCTTCGCCCAGATCGAATGAACGCCAAGAAGGGAAACTATTTTTTCGTCAGAAAATCCTGTTAACATCTTAGTTTGGAATATAACTTGTGTTCAGGATTTCTGCAAGTAGAGGATGTTAATTCACCTTCTCGGTAAAATGCAGACATGAAAAGCTTTCGGGAATATGTGAGTCGTAAATGCCGTGTTCGTTGAGCGCCCATGCCGCGCTCTGCTTAACCGTTTCGCCGTTGTACCGCAATGCCTGGAAACGGAAGAAAGCCGCCCGGAGCGTTTCTCCTTCTTTGGGAGGGAAACTCCGTTTTGAAAACATCTGTTCTATGCCTGCCCAAGGGAAAACCAATTCAACCGTCCAGCCTTTATCAATGTGGTTGGGATCATTTATTTTTCCATCGATTTTTACCGCGCTTTGAAGACCGGGAAAATCGTAGTCCATGAATGCCCAGCGTTTTCCGCGCGGATGTTGATGATAACGGCTGCCGTCCTGAAAGCCGCAAAGAACATCGACATCTCTTGTATAAAGATCAAACTGAGGAATGTCAAAACGGCCGCCTTTTTTTAGCGCATCCTGGTAAATAAAAAAGGCTTCGTAAATCGTGTTAAAAGCATTCAGCTCACATTCATAATAGCAGTCTTCGCCGTCAATAAACATTTCTATGTCGTTGTCAAACCAGATGAGAGAATCTCTTTCAGTAAAACTTGCCCTTACGAGAGGTTCTTCAACCCAAAACGCGATATACAAGTTTTTGTCATCCCACAGGCTTGCCATCCGCGTATCAAAAAAACCGGGCTCTCCGCTTACGAGGTCCACAAAACGCCGTGATTTTGGCGCCGCTTTCCAAACAGGTTTATCAAGATTTCCATCAATGACAATCGGTTCATGTACTTTAAAACTTGTGTAATGGGCGATTTTTTCTTCCGATATACCTTTGTAGACATCATGCATATAAGCTCCTACTGTTTGGCATTTGTTTAATAACTAAATTATATATCAATATCAAAGAAAAAGAAAGAACACTGTATCATTTTGGGGCTAATATGATATAGTGAGTTTGTCGGCTGTCCAAATGAACAAATATTTTACAAAGGAGCAAACGCCACATGATTGATATGGGACTTCCTTCATATATTGAAGGCATGACGGGAGATAAAAGTCTCAGCAAAGCGGTGAATCGGGGGCGCCTCTTAAATATCCTTAGGGAAGAAGGCAGTGTATCCAGAGCTTCTTTGGCAAAGAAAAGCGGACTGAACAAGGCAACGGTTTCCTCTCAAATCAGTGAACTCATTGAAATGGGCATTGTGAAAGAAACAGGAACCGGGAAAAGCGATCTTGGACGGAAGCCGGTAATGCTCGAAATAGCGGGAGACGCGGGGTATGCACTCGGTATTTCCATCATCAGTGAATTTCTCTATGTTACCGTTATGGATTTGACGCAGCATATTATCCTTGAAAATATCGTTCCCGTTCATGATGTTTCTTCGGAAAAAATAATTAAGTTGATTTTACAAATCATTGCGAACACAACGAAAAAACTGCCGCCTTCTTTTTACGGATTGACCGGCGTGGGAATAGCGATTCCCGGAATAGTAGACAGGGAAGGTGATAAAATTGTTCTTAGCGCCAGATTCAATTGGGTCAATGTTTTGCTGCGGAGCCGTATTGAAAAAAAATACAAGGGGATTCTTCATATTGGAAACGATGCGACCTTAGCCGCTATTGCGGAACGGGAATGTTTCAATAGAGAATCCCAGGATTTGGTTTGCGTACTGATTGATGAAGGAATTGGATCCGGGGCGTATATAAACGGTTCGGCTTATTACGGATACAATGGAAAATTCGGCGAAGTCGGTCACATGACGATCCTGCATGAAGGCCCGCGCTGTCCCTGCGGTAATTACGGATGCTGGGATTTACTGGGAAGCGAAGCCGCGCTGCGCAGAAATTTGGCGGATGCCGGAAACGGAAAAATTCCCAGTCAGGAAGAAATGTTGTTGCTTGCTTCGGAAAGGCCTCTTTGGAGCAGACCCGCGTTCGATCAATTTGTTACTTATTCTGCCGTAGGAGTTGTCAGTCTTATCAATGCTTTCGGTCCCTCATCGGTAATTATCAACAGTGATGTTCTGCGGGCGTCGGATGAAATGTATAGTAATTTTAAGCAAGCTGTGGAAGAACGGACGATAAACCGTTTCCCTGAATGTAAAATAAAGCTTTCAACACTCGGAAAAACGGCCCCTTCCATCGGCGCTTGTATTGCCGTAACGGAAAAGTTTTATCATACTTTGGTTATTCAGTAATATTATAATGTATAACTATAATGTAATTTCCAACAATGAAATAAGTGAAAATGAAGAGTATTTAAACAAACAAATTATTACGTATCTTGGGAATAAAAGATCTTTGCTGACTTTTATCGGAAAAGGAATTCATAAAATCTCAAAACGTATAAACAAGAAAAAAATGAAAACTTTTGATGTATTTTCGGGATCCGGAATTGTTGCGAGATACTTAAAACAATATTCCGAAAAGATTATTGTGAATGATTTAGAAAAATATTCCCAGGTAATCAATAATTGTTATTTGTCAAATAAAGATGATATTAACATGCGTCAACTGGAAGAATATTACAAACAACTTGTTTTTACATTAGACAACAAGCCGCTGGAAACAGGATTTATCACAAGGTTATACGCGCCGAATAACGATAATGTAATACGAGAAAACGACAGAGTTTTTTATACTCACAGAAACGCTTGTTACATCGATACAGCAAGAAAATATATTGAGAGCATCCCCGTGGAATACAAAGATTTTTTGTTAGCTCCGTTACTATCCGAGGCTTCAAAACATTCAAATACATCCGGTGTGTTTAAAGGATTTTATAAAGATTCGCTGACGGGCCTTGGAAAGTTCGGCGGAAATAAAGAAGATGCCTTGCTGCGGATTTTAGGCGATATACATATTCCTTTTCCTGTATTTAGCAGCTTCTCTTGTGATTTTGAAATATACAGAGGAGATGCAAACAGTATAGCGGAATGTATTGAGGAAGTAGACGTTGCATACATCGACCCGCCTTATAATCAGCATCCTTACGGATCAAACTATTTTATGCTCAATCTTATAGCTGATTACATAGAACCGCGGAACATCAGCAAAGTTTCAGGCATTCCGGAAGATTGGAATCGATCTTCTTATAATAAAAAAGCAAAAGCTTTTGCATCATTTAAAGAGTTGATAAACAAAATTAAGGCTAAATATGTATTAATATCATTTAATTCAGAAGGTTTTATTTCTAAAGACGAAATGGCAATCTTTTTAAAGACCATCGGTAATCTGGAAATATTAGAAACGCAATATAACACATTCCGCGGGAGCAGAAATCTAAAAAACCGAAATATTCATGTGAAAGAATATCTATATTTAGTCGAGAAGACATAAAAAGGAGCAAAGAAAAGCTGACTTCTCTTTGCTCCTTGATACCTGTTTGTTGTTTTATTTCCCTAAAACAATTTCGCCGAAAATATTTTCGTACAATTCTTGTTTGCCGCTCTTAAGGCCGACTGTTCCGTAATCGGAAGCTAAGCCCGCAAGCTGTTCAAGGTTCATTTCACCTTTTTCAAATTTTGCGCCGTCGCCGGAATCAAAGGAAGCGTAGCGGTCTTTGATCATTTTGGAGAGGCGTCCGTCGGCCGCGATAGCCGCGGCTTTTTCAAGACCGTAAGCGAATGTATCCATACCGCCAATATGAGCGATGAACAAATCTTCAGAATCGATTGAGCTCCTTCTCGTTTTAGAGTCAAAGTTGAGGCCGCCGGTTTTAAAGCCGCCCATCCTGAGCACCGTCATCATCGCGAGTGTTGTTTCATACACATTGTTGGGGAACTGATCGGTATCCCAGCCGTTGCGCGGATCGCCGCGGTTTGCGTCGATGGAACCAAGCATGTCGTTATCAACACAAGCGGTAAGGTCATGATAGAAATCGTGACCGGCAAGTTCCGCGTGGTTTGCTTCGATGTTGCACTTGAAATCTTTGTCGAGGCCGTTTGCCTTGAGGAAGCCGATAACTGTTTCCGCGTCAAAGTCATACTGATGCTTTGTGGGTTCCATCGGTTTTGGTTCGATATAGAAACAGCCTTTGAATCCCTTGCTCCGGGCATAATCGCGTGCCATAGTGAGGAAGCGGGCGAGGTGTTCTTTTTCGCGCTTCATGTCGGTGTTGAGAAGGCTCATGTAACCTTCACGGCCGCCCCAGAACGTGTAACCTTCGCCGCCCAGTTTGATGGTTCCGTCAATCGCGGCTTTTACCTGCGCCGCAGCCTGTGCTACAACGGCAAAATCCGGGTTTGTGGAAGCGCCGTTCATGAAGCGGGGATTGCTGAAAACGTTGGCGGTTCCCCAAAGAAGTTTTACCCCGGTGGCATCCTGGCGTTTCTTGAGCTCATCAATAATGATGTCCAAATTTTTCAAGCTTTCATCGGGATTTTTTCCTTCGGGGGCAATGTCCCGGTCATGCCAGCAGTAATAGGGCGCGCCGATTTTGGTGATGAATTCAAAGGCCGCGTCAGCTTTTGCTTTCGCGTTTTCCATAGCATCGCCCGAAGCGTTCCATGGAAAAACCTTGGTTCCGGGACCGAAGGGATCGTTTCCGTCGGCACAGAATGAATGCCAGTAAGCGATGGCAAAGCGAAGCCAATCCTTCATCGCTTTTCCGTTGATGATTTTATCCGCCTGGTAGTATTTAAACGCCAGCGGATTTTTTGATGAAGGGCCCTCAAAAGAAATGGCTCCTATTCCGGGGAAATATTCTTTATCTCCTTTAAAATACGACATCATGTCCTCCTTAACAATTAACAATGCTCAATTAACAATGAGCAAAAATACGATTCATTTTTAAGCGGTTACATTACACATACAACGGCGATAACACATCAAGGTACTTGTTATATTCCTTGTATGCATCATTGTATGCTGCAACGTTTTCTGCGTTGGGAAGAACGGTTTCTTTGTCATTGATAACGATGTGTTCTTCCGCAAGTTTTTGTATGTCAGGATTTTTCCCTTCCTGATTCAGCAGGCACCAAAGCGCCTGGATTGCTCCGCCCATTGCGGCGGATTCGCTGTTTGCCGGAACTTTCACCGGAACATTCATGATGTCGGCCGCCATTTGCCGCCAAATCGCGCTCTTGCTGCCGCCGCCCGTAATTCTTATTTCCTTAGGGTTAAAGCCCAAATCGGTAAACGCTTCAAGTCCGATTCTCATGCCGAAGATGGCGGCTTCCATCGCGGCGCGCGCGATATTTTCTTTCGTACAATTTGCCTGGGTAAGGCCGGTTATACTTGCCCTCCCTTTGGGAAGATTCGGGGTCCGCTCACCGTTGAAGAAAGGAAGGAACACAACTCCGTCCGCGCCGATGGGAGCTTTGGCAGCCAAAGCGTCGAAATCTTTTACATTAAGACCGAAAAGGCTGCGGGTTTCCTCGGTGGCGACGGTACAGTTCATCGTACAAAGCAAAGGAAGATACCCATTTGTGGACGCGTTGAAGCCCGACAATCCCCGCTTGGGATCGGAGAGCGGAACGGCGGAATAACCGAACAATGTCCCGGAAGTTCCCAGGCTCATTGTGAGGAAACCATCCGTAACGGTTCCGGTTCCGATAGCGGCCATCATGTTATCGCCGCCGCCTGATGAAACAGGAATCCCTTCGGGAATGCCGAACAGTTCGGCCGCTTTCGCGTTTACAAATCCGGCCGCATCGGCAGATTCAATGACCGGCGGCAAGATTTTCATCAAATTAGGATCGATGAGATTGCAGATTTTTTCCGACCATTGCTTTTTCGCGCCGTTATAAATCGCCATACCGGACGCGTCGCCGGGTTCCGCGGTATAGGTTCCGCATAAAAGATAATTCAAATAGTTGTGAGGAAGCATAACATAATGAAGATTTTTGAACGCCTCTGGCTGATGGCGTTTCAGCCAAAAAATCTTGGGGGCGGTAAAACCGGGAAGCATAAGATTGCAAATTTCGGAAATTACCGCCTCGTTTCCGCCCGCTTCTTTCGTAAGAATTTCACATTCTTCCGCGGTTGATGTATCGTTCCAAAGTTTTACGTTGTAAAGCGCTTTCCCGTCTTTATCGAGCGGAACAAAACCATGCTGATGACCGGAAACGCCAATCGCGGCAATCGTTTTCTTGAGATCCGCCGGAATGGCATCAAAACATTTTTTCAGCGCGGCATCATACCATTCGGTTTTCTGCTCCCGCGTTCCGTCATTACGGGCAATAATATCCACGCTTTCCTGCGCCTGGGCGACAGCCTCTTTCGATTCCCAATTGTATAAAAGGACTTTGATACTCTGAGTTCCCATATCAATTCCCGCTGCGGTTTTCATATTAACATTCCTCCATATTTATATCTTAACTATAGTATATTCCTGAAAAGAATAGAGCGATATAGTTTATACTGATTTTATATATCTAAAATTGATCTACATAATAACTTCCCATTTCAGGACGGGCGCATATTTTTTTACTGAGTTTCCGGTTGGGCCGTAAAAGAAAAATTGAAAAGTAAGCGTTAAAAATCCCTTTCATGAGGCTGTTGCAAAACTCCAGTTTTTTTGCAACAGCAACCTTTAAAAAATGCATGTTTCGCAGCCTTTAGGCGAGAAAATGCAGGAGCTTGGGCAAAACTAACCGAGTTTTGCAACAAGCTCATCTCATAGCATTTGTTTTATTCGTGTTGAGGGTTTCATACCTTCTGCACACTTTCGCGTGCGAGGTTCTGCGACAGAGCCATTCGTCCTATTTTTATCGTATTTTAAGAATGTGAACTATTGACTTGATGCCCATAAAAACGCAAAATAGTAGTATAGTGAATCGGTTTCAATCCTTGGTTAACCTTGAAATTGATTTATAAATCTATGGGTGCTTTTTCAAAAGCTGAAGATTTGGAGAAGCCTCAAATACGCGGCTTTTTAAGGAGAATATATGAGCATTATCGAATATGTCGAAGCGAGGGAAATTATTGATTCCCGCGGCAATCCTACGGTTGAAGTAGATGTGTTTCTTGAAGACGGATCTTTTGGCCGTGCGGCAGTTCCTTCCGGAGCTTCCACCGGCGAGCATGAAGCTGTTGAACTTCGTGACGGTGATAAAGGCCGTTATCAGGGCAAAGGTGTGCTAAAGGCAGTTGATAATGTAAATAATATTATTGCCGCTGAAATTATGGGACTTGACGCTCTGGAGCAAGTTGATATTGACCGCACCATGATCGAGCTTGACGGCACCGAAAATAAGGGAAAACTTGGCGCGAACGCAATCCTCGGCGTGTCAATGGCAACCGCGAGAGCCGCCGCCGAACATTTAGGCATTCCTCTTTACCGCTATCTTGGCAGTTTTCATGCGAATCTGCTGCCGGTTCCTATGGCAAACATCATCAACGGCGGGAAACATGCCGACAACAAAATCGATTTCCAGGAATTCATGGTTATGCCCGTGGGCGCCCAATCCATGAGAGAAGCGGTCCGCTGGACTTCCGAGATTTTCCACAACCTGAAAAGCCTCTTGAAATCCGCCGGAAAGAATACCGCCGTCGGCGATGAAGGCGGATTCGCACCCGATATTGGCAACGAGGAAGCGCTGGAATTCATCATGCAGGCTATTGATAAGTCAGGATACAAACCCGGCGAACAGATCGCGATTGCCCTTGACTGCGCCAGCTCCGAGCTTTTTGACGAAGGCGGAAGAAAAGGCTACAAGTTCTGGAAATCCAATCCCGATAAATTGTTCAGCGCGGATGACATGATTGAAATCTACAGCAAGTGGGTTGAGAAATATCCTATCATCTCGATTGAAGATCCTCTCGATCAGAACGATTGGGACGGTTATGTAAAGATGACAAAAGCTCTGGGAAACAAAATCCAGATCGTCGGCGATGACTTCTTTGTAACAAACACCAATCGTCTCAAGAAGGGCATCGAAATGGGAGCTTGTAACTCGATTCTGATTAAGGTCAACCAGATCGGTACCGTCACCGAAACCTACGAAGCCGTGGAAATGGCAAAGCGGGCCGGTTATACCGCGATTATTTCTCATCGTTCCGGTGAAACCGAAGACAGCTTCATCGCCGATCTCGTAGTAGCCCTGGAAACCGGACAGATCAAAACCGGTTCCATGAGCCGCACCGACCGCGTCTGCAAATACAATCAGCTTATGCGGATTGAAGACATGCTGGAAGGCGTTTCAGAATATGCCGGCCGCGGGGCATTCTATAATTTGAAGAAGTAAAATTGGTTCCTGAGGTACTCGAAGGAACCGCGTAGAATGAGGGCTGTCTGCCTGACCACTACAATTTTGTGGTTAGGTTGGACAGCTTTTTATATTTGCTCAACCATATCCTAAATATCCCATATCGATATTGCGATTGCGTCTGGGGATAATGGCTGCAATTCTGTGGTCAAACAAATTTCACATCCATATCCAATGTTCTCATTTTTTGCGAATGTCTTGAATGCCTTGATGTCATTAAAGCCGGGTGTTGAGTGTTTTTTTATCTCAATCGGATAATACATTTCATTTTGATAAATTAGTAAATCGATTTCATTTCCGTCAGAATCACGAAAGAAACTTATTTGCGGATTTTTGCCATTATGATAATATGACTTGATAATCTCTGTTATTACAAATGTTTCAAAAAACGCACCGGAAGAGGCTCCTGTTTCCAGCGCTGGTACTGTCGTCCATCCTGCCAAATACGCTGCCAAGCCAGTATCCATAAAATACATCTTTGGCCGTTTAGTTAATCTTTTTGTGATATTTTTAAAATAAGGCTGAAGCATATAAATCAAACCGGATGTTTGCAAAACAGACAGCCATTTGTCCGCGGTTTTTGGATCGATATTTACGTTACGCGCAATATCCGCGATGTTTAATTCTTGGCCAGTACGAGCTGCGGCAACTTTTAAGAACGTAATGAATTTAACTTCGTCGCCAATGTTTATCAATTGACGAACATCGCGTTCCAAATAGGTGCGGACATAAGAATCATAAAAAACCTCCCGATAATCCATGTCTGCAATTATTACATCAGGAAAGGCACCTTGCAAAATTATTCTGAATGTATCGGCAATATTTTTGCGCTTCAACACTTGTGCGGGCGTATTGGACGGCAAAAATGGTTTTTGTAAATCACCCTTGCCGTCGCGTTCATATATGGAAAAATCCAGCATATCAATAATCGCGATACGTCCAGCCAGCGATTCCGTTACACCCTGCATTAAATTATATTGCTGCGAACCCGTCATCCATATTAAACCGCGCTCTGTGGAGTTGTCGGCTAACATTTTTATATAGGGAAATAATTCTGGTGCATACTGTATTTCATCAATAATAACTGGCGGCGCGTAAGTGTCCAAAAAACCTTTTGGATCGGTTTTTGCGAGCAATAAATCATTTGGATTGTCCAAACTGACATATTTGCGATTTTTTTCAGCGGTATTGCGCAGCATTGTTGTCTTGCCAATCTGACGAGGACCGGTTATTAACAAAACTTTGAAATTCTCTGACATTCGCAGAATGTATGATGACAAAGTGCGCTTTTTATAGATACTCATCATTGATTCCTTTTTTGTTCAATGAAAAGTATATAGTATTTCCAATTTAAACGCAATGAAAAAATCTGTAAAAATGGAATGTAAGTCCATTTTTACAGATTTTGAAAAACTTACTTCACCGCTTCAATAGCTTTCTTCAAGGCAGCTTCCAGCATTTCCGCGGGCGGCTCTTTGATGTGTCCCAGTTTTTTCATATCCTCGACCAGCGCACGCGTTTCATATCCCGCTTTGCGCGCTCATAGACTTCATCTCTGCTCAAGTTGATTCTGGCAACACCTTCCTTAATTGCCTGCATCGCAACGTCCGCCGCCTGCTGGGCAAAAACATCGGTTTCTTCCATTGTGGCGATGATATTGTCCGGATTGATTCCCCGTTTTTCGGAAAAGTCCGCAATGGAATGAGCCGCCCGAATCGCCATGCCGTCGCTGATCTTTTTCGCGCGCACGAGCAACGCTCCTTTCAGGATGCCGGGGAAACAAATCGAGTTATTCACCTGATTGGGAAAATCTCCCCGCCCGGTCGCCGCGATGTACGCGCCTTCTTCTTTCGCGGCATAAGGCCAAATCTCCGGAACCGGATTCGCGCAGGCAAAAACAATCGATTTATCCGCCATCACTCTGATCCATTCGCGCTTAACCGTATCAGGACCCGGCGTTGAAAGAGCGATCAGCACATCCGCGCCGCTCATGGCTTCTTCCATCGAATTTACTTTGTTTGGGTTTGTCCGCTGACAGAGTTCCCATTTACGGTAATTCCGGGGATCATGTTTAATATCTTCCCGTCCGGCATGAAGCGATCCTTTGGAATCAAACACAATCATCTTCGCGGGATCCCCGCCGTCAGTCAGGATAAGCCGGGCAATGGTGGTGTTGGAAGCGCCGGCTCCAAGGAGAACAATTTTTACGTCCTCCATTTTCTTCCCCGTAAGTTTCAGGGCATTGATAAGCCCGGCCAGCGTAACACAGGCAGTGCCTTGCGCGTCATCATGCCAAACCGGAATATCGCAGGCTTCGCGAAGATCATCCAGAACTTTAAAACAGTTGGGCTGGCTGATGTCTTCCAAATTGACGGCTCCAAACGAGTGTTGAAGCATCTTAACAAATTCGATAATCTTTTCCGGATCGTTCTTGCCGTCTTTCCCTCTTGAATCGACACAAAGAGATACCGCGTCAACTCCGCCGAGGTATTTCATAATCATCGCTTTGCCTTCCATAACGCCGAGGCCGCCCGGAGGGCTACAATCGCCGTCGCCCAGAACACGGGTAGAATCGGACACAATGGCAACTAAGTTACCGCGGTTGGAAAGTTCAAAGGAAGCGTCATTGTCATCCCGAATAGATGTCGATATGTTTGAAACGCCCGGCGTATACCAGACATTAAACCAGTTAAGGCCGTAAATGCCGCATTTGGGCAGAGTCTGCATCTTTCCGCCGTAGAACCGGTGAGCCTCAAAAGAAAGGCTTTTCAGAAAAAGGGTTTGTGCCTGGGCCTTTTGTTCATCGGTAAAATCCGCGGGAAAAAGGCTGCTTAAATTTTTGAGAGTTGGGTCGATATTCACAATCTTACCCATTTTTTCCGCAGCAGTGTTTGTATTTTCTGCCGCTGCCGCAGGGACAGGGATCGTTTCTGCCGACTTTAGGGCTTTCCCGGACAATGGTTTTCGGAACGATTGTGCCTGTATCATAAAACCATATACCATTAATTTTCTTAAAAAAGGCAATTTCGTGATGAACATCTTTGAAGCCGCCGCTTTTGTATTCGGCCTCAAATTCTACCACATTCTCATCGTCAGGAAGAACATCTTTATCAATTTCGGCCTCAGAAGCAAGCCCCTTGCCGCGGTCAATTATTTTGAGTCCGAGCCATTCGGATTTTTCCGACCAATCTTTGGTTTGCTTTACATCGATGTCATGATCATCATCTTTTATGCATGTATCGACAATGTAATCGATGTCATGAACCACATAGGCTGTGTAACGGCTCCGCATGAGCGCTTCGGCAGTCGGAGCATCAGCTTTGCCTAAAATATATGGTTCACAACATTCAGAATAATCGCGGCCTGATCCGCAGGGACACATGCTCATAACAGAAACTCCTCATCAATTCACTGTACAGTGCTTACATTTTCAGCATTGTAGTATAATGGCTGCCGCTTGTAAATATCTGATGTGTTTTTTGTACGACACGGCACTTGTACTCTCAGGCCTTATGAGCTAGACTTTTTGCATTGTTCATGGGTATTTCTGAATATGTTAAAAATTGTGAATTATTCGGCATAATTGAGTAATTATCGTTATAATATAATTGAATGAGTGTTTAATCCGTACAATTTTACTGACGAACGAGGGAGAGACAAGATGAAAAAAAAGTCTTTATTGATGTTGGTTTTGCTGGGCATAATTGCTGGGAGTACTTTTGCTCAATTCAGCATAGGCGCGGGCGGATATTTTACCAATGATTTCGGGGGCGGTTTTGAAGAATCTAATCCGGACGCCAAAATGGAAATGCCTTATATGAGCGGCGGTATATTCGCTTTTTTTGATGTCAAATATATACAATTATCAGTAGGCATGTTAGCGTTCAATAACACCACATCTGAAATTAATAACATAAATAGTTCAACGGAAAGGAAAATGTATGGAATGGATATTGGTTTATTCGGGAAGATTCCATTGAGTATCGGTAAGCATTTCACGTTGTTTCCTCTGTTAGGTGTTGATTACCGGCTTATACTCACCGCACGAGATATCACTGCAAAAGATTATAATGAAGGGCAATATAAAAATCCTGCTGGAAAGTCTGCTCCATGGGATTTTAGCGCTTTTTGGTTTAAAGCCGGCTTAGGACTGGATTTCTCTTTTAATGACACTCTTTTTTTGCGCGGAGAAGCCTTGTATGGAGTAAGACTTTCAAGTAAATATGAACGGGATGCAGTTGAAAAAAACTCATCCAGAGCAGCATTACTGGGACACGGTCTTACCATGAGACTTGCGCTTGGGTATAAACTTAACTGATCTTTCCTCGGCAGGATTCAACGTATAGAGACAGCCCTTATTCAGAGGGCTTGTTTCTAAAGGTTATGTTGAGTATATTGATTGTGGTTTTGGAAAGATAATGAGCAAAAAAAATGTTGCGGTCCGGATAGCAGCGGTTTTTACCATAATAGTGACTATTATTATCGGAATTGGCTTGGGCTTATCCTTGGCAATGACGAAAAATATCGAAAATCAGGAAAATTTTACCGAATTCGCGGTTGCGCTTCCTACAAAGATTGTAGACATTAACGGCGAACTGATTACCGAGTTTTCTTCTGAGGAAAAGCGCGAACTGGTATCTTTAAGCGAACTCCCCAAGCATCTTATTCACGCGACACTTGCGAGAGAAGATCCTACCTTTTTCAGTCATAAAGGATTCAGCATCCGGGGAATCGCGCGGGCGGTTTACGGTCAACTAACTAATAATCAGGGTCTTGGCGGTGGTTCTACCATAACTCAGCAGGTGGCGGGAACTCTGTACACAAACAGATCGGAAAGAACCGTCAAAAGAAAAATCGTTGAACTTTGGTGGGCCCTCCAAATGGAGCGGCGTTTTTCAAAGAATGAAATCCTGGAAATCTATCTCAATTATATGATCATGGGGCCCGGGGTGTACGGGGTCGAAGCGGCGAGTAAATACTTTTTCGGCCACAGCGCGAAAGAGATTACCTTGGCGGAAGCCGCGGTACTTGTTATTCAGTTGTCCAATCCTACCAGATTCAATCCTTTGGCAAATCCTGACGATGCCATGATCAGGCAGCGCTCCGTTCTTAATAGAATGATAGAGTTGGGCTATACCACAGCGGAAGAAGCTGAATCATCATTTAATGAATATTGGGCTAATTATGATTATACAAGAGCAATCACATCCGCTTTCTACAACCGCGAAGATAAAGCCCCCTGGTTCAGCGAATATGTCCGCCGTGAATTGGATGATTCAATGTACGGGGTCATGGATTATTACCGGGATGGATATACCGTTCAAACTACTATCGATCTGAAACATCAGCAGGCTGCTCAAAGGCTGATGGAACAGCGTATTGCCTATGCGAATCAGAGGTTCCGGAGTTCCTTTGGTTCCAGACTGGTTGCGGCGGAACAAACATATATCCCTATTGTGGATCTTTTAACTTTAGTTTTTGATTTAGACGCGATTCATGAAACATCGCTTTCGCAAAATGAAGTCAAGTCGAAATCCCGGTATAATAACACGATAAATCCCATTGTAGACATGGCGGCTTTGCTTTTTGATATTAACAACTTAAAAGGTATTACTACCGCTTCTTATGATGAGATGAAAAGTGTTACCGAAAGTAATGTCATAGAAGGCGCTCTCATTTCTATTGAAAACGATACAGGGTATATCAAGGCTCTTGTCGGCGGATCAAGGTTTGATCAATCGAACCAGTATATCCGGGCAACCCAGAGCAGGGTTCAGCCGGGAAGTTCTTTTAAGCCTCTGTACTATTCCGCGGCTATCGATTCGAAGAAATTCACCGCCGCGAGCCTTATTTATGATTTGCCGATGGTGTTTCATAACAGCGATGGAACGCCTTATATTCCCGAAAATTTCCGCGGCGAATGGAGCGGACCGGTCCTTCTGATTGAAGCGCTTTCGCAGTCCATGAATGTGCCTTCCATCAAAATCCTTGACGCGATTGGCTTTGATGCCGCCATTGACCGCGCGGCGGCCCTTTTGCGCATCACCGATCCTGACGAAAAACGGAACGCTTTTCCCAGACGGTACCCTTTGGGGCTGGGAATCATCTCGGTTTCACCCCTCCAAATGGCGCGGGCTTTTGCCGTATTTGCCAATCAGGGGAAACAGGTTGACGCAATTGCCATTCGGAGTATTGCGGACCGCAATGGCAGAACGGTCCTTGATCCGGAACGAGAACTGCGATTGCAGCAAAGGCAGTTAGGAGACAAGATTCAGATTATCAGTCCTGAGAACGCGTATATCATGACTACGATACTGAAAAAAACCGTGGAAACAGGGACGCTCGCTTTTGGTTCAAATTATTTGACAAATACTTGGACATGGTTTCCTAAATTCTCATTCACCGATGAAAACGGCAAACGCTTTACCATGCCGGCGGCGGGGAAAACCGGAACCACGCAAAACTGGCTTGACGCATGGGCTGTCGGCTACACTCCTTACTATACTACCGCCATCTGGTTTGGGTTTGACAAGCCGGGCAACACCTTGGGAATTGATCTTACCGGATCAACTTTGGCCGGACCTACCTGGGGTGATTTTATGCGGGAAATCCATCAAGGACTGCCGTACCGTGATTTTGTACGGCCCAGCACCGGCATTATCGATGTAACGGTCTGCAAGACATCCGGACTGCTTCCAACGCCGCATTGCTCCGATGTGATTACATTGCCGTTCCTGGTGGGTACTCAACCAACGAGATATTGTGACTTGCATGAAGAAACGGTAAACGGCCCTAGTCTTGTTACCGTTCCTATGGATATTTCTATGGGTATAAACTCTGACCTTGTTCTTGATACACTAACCATGCCGTCGCTTCCCGAAGGGTTTGAAGTTCCTCAATACAGAAGCCCGGAAATTGGCAATGACATGTTTTCTGATCAAAATACAGCGAATAACATGATAATTCCCAATACAGGTACGGAAAATAATAGAACGGATATGTTTCCGCTTCTTCCATCTCAGTCGGAACCGCAAAGAACGCCGGGATACGGAATAGAAATGCCTAGTTATAATCCGTTGCTCAATTAGGTTTGAACGGCGGCATAAGCGAATTGACAAAAACGGAGACCATTATGCAGGTGCCTATCGAAGATATTATTGTCAAACAGCGGATTCGTAAAGATATGGGAAATATTCCCGCCTTGGCTGAAAGCATGAGAAGACTTGGGCAGATCAGCCCTATCTCTATTACAAAAACAAATCATCTTGTTGCGGGAGCCAGACGGCTCGAGGCCGCCAAGCTCCTTGGGTGGCGGACCATCAATGCCATTGTTGTTGATCTCCCCAATGAAACTATCAAGTTAGAATACGAGATTGAGGAAAATATGTTCCGGCAGGATTTTTCCGCCGATGAAATTGCCTTCGCGACTCAAAAACTGGACAAACTTAAAAATCCCGGTTTCTTTGGACGCATCTGGAACGCCATTGTCCGTTTTTTTAAATGGCTTTTTAGAATTCAGGATTAACCTTCAACGCCGATACCCCGCAGGCCGGCGGACAGCGGGGCATGAACTTCAACCAACAATAACATCTTTCTGCAGCATTTTGAAAACATTCATGGGACATTTTTCTACGCAAAGTCCGCAGCTCGTACATTTTTCATAATCAACTGCCGGAATGCC